>Ga0315279_10000033_pt1 | contig 307376 bp, 318 predicted proteins | sample YL17G06_20_MG_FD_203694 | JGI IMG/M metagenome (GOLD analysis project Ga0315279, IMG submission 203694) | Sediment microbial communities from Yellowstone Lake, YNP, Wyoming, USA - YL17G06_20 | ecosystem: Environmental > Aquatic > Freshwater > Lake > Sediment | place: USA: Wyoming | collected...
ACGTGGATTATCTGAACGATCCGAACGCGTACCAGAGAATGGAAGAACTCAAAGCTATGGAAATCACCGCGGACGCACTGATTCAGTATGCAGAACGACACGCTGAGAAGGCAAAAGAGCTACTTAGAAAGGAAAAGAACGCGAAGAGGAAAAAAGAGCTGAAGAAAATAGCAGATGTATGCAGCCGTGTCCCTGCACACGCTCCCCGAGATTTCTGGGAGGCATTACAGCACTACTGGTTTATCCACCTCGGTGTCATCACGGAGCTGAATCCGTGGGATGCGTTCAACCCGGGAAGACTTGATCAGCACATTTTTCCCTTCTACAAAAAGGGCCTTGCAGATGGAAGTCTAACCAAAGAAAGTGCAAAGGAGCTTCTTCAGCTGTTCTGGATAAAGTTCAACAATCAACCAGCGCCGCCTAAGGTGGGTGTCACGGCTGAAGAAAGCAACACTTACAATGATTTTGCTTTGATTAACTTGGGCGGAGTCAAAGCCGATGGTATGGACGCGGTGAATGAGCTTTCATATTTGATTCTTGATGTAATAGAGGAGATGCGAATCCCGCAGCCCAGCTCCATGGTTCAGATAAGCAAGAAAACTCCTGACGGTTTCCTGAAAAGGGCGTTGAAGATCATAAAGACAGGTTTTGGACAGCCGTCAGTTTTCAACACTGACGTGATAATTCTGGAATTGCTGAGACAGGGAAAGACGATAGAAGATGCCAGAAACGGTGGGGCAAGCGGTTGCGTGGAAACAGGTGCCTTTGGCAAGGAAAGCTACATCTTAACAGGATACTTCAACCTGGTCAAAGTGCTTGAGATCACTTTGAACAATGGAGTCGATCCTCGAACGGGAGACAAGATTGGACTCGAGACTGGTGATCAGTGTGCGTTTGGATCTTTTGAAGAGCTTCTGGCTGCGTTCAGGCAGCACCTTGACTATTTTGTCGATGTCAAGATCAAGGGTAACAACGTCATAGAGCGGTTGTATGCTGAAATTCTGCCGGTTCCATTTCTGTCTCTTCTCATTAGCGATTGCATAGTGAAGGGGAAAGACTACAACGATGGCGGAGCGCGATATAACACCAACTATATTCAGGGCGTCGGGTTAGGAACAGTAACTGACTCGCTGACGGCGATAAAATATCAGGTTTACGATGAGAAACAGGTCACAATCAACGAGTTGCTTGATGCGCTTAGAGTTGACTTTAAGGGCTATGAGAGCCTGCGTCAGAGGCTATTGAACAAGACACCGAAGTATGGTAATGATGATGACTATGCGGATTCTGTTATGCGGACTGTTTTTGAAGCTTATTTTGGGGCAATTGACGGACGACCGAACACTAAAGGCGGAAAGTACAGGATAAACCTGCTGCCGACAACGGTGCACGTCTATTTTGGCAAGATGGTCGGGGCCACTGCTGACGGAAGAAAGGCTTGTGAACCTCTTTCTGAAGGAGTTTCGCCTGTTCAAGGTGCAGATCGAAAGGGTCCTACTGCCGTGGTGAAATCGGTTTCTAAAATAGATCATGCTAGGACCGGTGGAACGCTTTTGAACCAGAAATTTGCTCCAGAGCTTCTGGAAGACGCAGTGGGACTTGACAAGCTGGCGAGCCTTATTCGCACCTATTTCAGACTTGATGGTCATCATATCCAATTCAACGTGGTAAACGCTGAGACTCTGCGTGAAGCACAGAAGCACCCTGAAAAATACGGTGATTTGCTCGTGAGAGTTGCAGGCTACAGTGATTATTTTGTCAATCTGAGCACGGAATTGCAAAATGAGATAATCAAGAGAACCGAGCACAAGTCATTCTAACGCTGCATGCTGATCGAGAGAAAAGCATGTTTGAAACCATAAAGCTGTTTGGCATTGTTTCAAGGGCGGAGTTTATCCTGCCCAACTTGGGTTCGCTAATCATGGGACTTGCATGGGGCTTTACACCGCCCATGAATTTCACCGACTTGGCAGTCTTGGTTGTGCTGTCCTTTGCTGTCATAAACATCAGCTCCGCCATCGGCGCACAAGCCAACACAATTTCTGATTACGAGTTGGACAAAGAGGACCAGCGTAAGAAACGGCTTGTTCAGGCAGAAGAGTCTCTGGGGCGAAACAAACTGAAAACCGCAGTTATCGTGGAACTTCTCCTTACGTTAGCTCTGGTTTCCCTTTTCATGTGGATTCAAGGAAAACCTATCTTACTAGCTATGTGGATAGCTGGGATTTCCTTAGGTTGCGCATATTCTGCTCCACCGTTTAGGTTGAAGTCTCAGTCTTGGTTGGCGCCTGTTTCTTTGATTCTTGTGCTTGCTGTTTTTCCAGTATTGTTTGCTTACTTTACTTTCACCTCTGAAATTAGACCTTTCTTTCTGCTTTCGCTAATAGGGCTTGCCCTGACGGTCTACGGCGTCATAATACCGACTGAGATCCGAGACTACTTCGGCGACAAAGATATGAATATTGAAACGATGACGGTACACCTGGGCCTTGTTAAGGCTTCCTTCCTGAGCATGGCACTGTTAGTCATGGGCGCAATCCTCATCGGAACAGCTTTCCTTCTCGAATTCGCATATGGACATTATCCATGGCTGAGCGTTCTTTTGCTCGCCGTGCCGATTGCAGTCTATATTGTGCTGGGAAAATTCAAGAAGCTTCACTCTCTGAGCAAAGAATATGTACATTTGAATGGACAGAGTTCCATTGCAGAAGAGATTGTGCGTTTGTCTGCACACAACCCACAGTGGATCATGCTTATAACCCAGACTTACAGCATTCTATCCATTCTACTTCTACTGAGCAAGATTCCACAGTGAAATGTGATTCCTACTGCTCACGCATACATATCCTTCTGCAACCTCATTCTTAGGTGCACAAAAAGTTTAAGCCTTAACCAACTTAATACCGACTTAGAGCCACGCGACAGGAGAGACTGAACATGGAAGAGTTCGAGGAGAAATTCATAAAACCCATCATAAACGCTTCTTATCCTGGAACGCTAGCCGCGCTGAGTCTAACGGTGCTGCAAATCACGGGCCTTCATGGCGAACAAGCTCCCTTCGTGTTGAAATTCACATTGTTGCTGGGCGCAGCGTCATTCCTCTTCTCAGCGTTCTCCATTTTCTTCTACAGCGTTTATCCGACTCGTAAGAAATTGTGGACAACGGCTGCCGTGATGTTTCTTGTAGGATTGTTCTGCCTGGTTACATCTGTGCTTCTGTTGTTTGTTGTCTGACATCTATGCTTTGAACCTTCCAGAATGGTCCGTGGGCGCATTCTCTTACAGCAAAGATGTTTCCAATTCTTGGTCAACCAAAGAAACGAACTAACAAAAACCTTTTCAAACACCAATCATAACTTCTAATAGTCTAAAGTCATGTCAGATGCGCCCAAACTGGAGTCAACTTTGAGTGTAGCGATGGAACATGAGAGAAACCATGATTGGGTGGAGGCTGTTCAGTTTTGTGAAAAAGCACTAGGTCTGAAGCCTAAAGATTTTTTTGAAACTGTGCAAGTTCAGGAAAGAATTGGGACTGTCAGGTTGGGTCAAAGGACCAGAAAAAACAAAATAGATCAGAAAGACCTGCTTTTGAGCCGAATAACGCCTCTATTCGACGTCCTCGAATCATACTTCGAGGCTGCCTCCAGTTCTTTCAAATGATCTTGGCCTTTTTTGGACAGTCTGAATCGGAGACCAACTGCCTGCGGTCCCCACACCTCATTCAGCAATCCTCTTTTTACAAGGCTTCTTACTGTTTGCTTGGAGGCGCCGAAACGCACGTGAAGATCAAGAAAGGGCAACGGCTGCTTCCGCACGGCTTGAAACAACTGCAGCCTTTTTACTTGCGAAAGATGTTCTGTCGTGTTTGTACGGTACGTATCTTTTCGGCCAGGCGGTTGATGAATCGTTTTGCTTTTGATTATTCGTCCCGTGCCTGTTAGGACCCACAAAAATTGTGAAGCCAAGTGTTCTTTCTTCACAAGATCTGCCGTAACAATGCGGGGGCTACTTATTTTTTTGTCAGCGAAGATTGAACTCCGACCTGCCAGTCTCTCCAATTCGATCTTTGAAGATTTCAACGGCTTGGCAGAGAAATGGTTCAAATTGGACCTTGCGGGCACACCGCCGACAATTCTGCCTTTCTGTGACCCGCAGCTGGAGAAGCTTCGGGGTAGGTTCAAAGGTTTCTCTGATTTCTCCGGCCGATCAAAACGATGACTGGAATTTCCCAGGCTACTGATATAGTCAGTGCGCAGATTGTTTGAGTCATCTCTTCTTGGGCTGTTTTTGACGGTTTCTGAAGGTTCAAATGGGATTTTCAAAAACTTCTTGCTGCCAGATTCGGCCATGCAGATCAAGTGGATATTTGATTCTGGATTTATAAACTTACTCATCTTGGATATTTATGATGTAATATTGACTAATTTGATAAGACTTAAACGATACTCTTTCAACTATAATAGAAAGAGGGAGAACGCTACGTCGGCAACCCCGTCTAAGACGGACTTGATGTACGAAATCGATTACAACCCAAAGTATGTGCCTTTACCATCGCCAAAGGTGAACGTGAAGACCACGGCTGTTGAAGGCAAGCCCTCATACCTCATGAAAAACCATGCCACAGGCATATACTATGATCTTGACGAATTGACAAACCTCATCTGGAATCTGACGGATGGAAAGAGGACCGTCAGTGAGATTGTGAAAGAGGTACAGCGTCAGAAGCCAGAAATCCGAGAGAATTCGGTTATTGAGACGCTTCTGTTTTTCGCCGAGTCAAACCTTCTCGCGTCAAGTCTGGAAACAAAGCAGAAAAAAAGATTCAGAGTGATGTCACCCTTTGAGATAGACTTTACATTGATTGAAAACAGTCACAAGTTTATCCAGTCTCTTCACTCTCGGATACGTCCAATCTTCAGAGAACTCTTGCTTTGGGCATCGGTAGCGTTCATAGTCGTATGTGCGGTGTTGTTTGCTGGGAGATTTGTCTCCATCTATGGGCAGAAAGTAAATTTTGAGATTCTAGGGTCTTCAGTTGTAGGTTTCTTCTTCTACTACTTCATAGCATTGGCCCCGATAATCGCCATTCACGAAATCGCCCATGCAATAACCCTTGTCCACTACGGGGGACAAGCTGGAGAAATGGGAACTGGATTATTCTATTTTAGCCCTATGTTCTACACTGAAACAACCGATGCATGGGGGTTGAGCAGACATGACAGAATGATGGTGTATCTGGCAGGCAACATTTCCACTCTCCTTATCGGGTCTGCTCTTGTCATTGTTCATGCAACTGTTCAGATCCCCGGAATTGGCGGTCACATTCTTCTAATGGTGGCCTTCTACTGTTTTTCCATGTCTCTGATGAACTTCGCGCCGCCTTTTGAAACAGACGGCTACTACTTGCTGTCTGACGTCGTTAACATGCCAAACCTCCGCCACGACTCCTACGGATACCTAGGCTCAATCCTCAGACGCGCCTTCAGGAGACAAGCAAAGGCGGAAACGACAAATCTAGACAAGAAGAAAAAAAGAATCTTCATCATATACGCACTTCTTTCAGTTGCGTGGATAGTTTACATTGTTTTTCAGACATCACTTTTCCTTGTTTATATGGGTCAAGACGTGACAGCAACGCTTGCTAACATTGGGCAGGCAATTTTGTCTTCTCAAGCGATACCTGCAACTGCAGTTGTAGTCGCTGTTGCTTCTGCACTGTATTTTGGAATGCAGCTTACAGGGTACGGCTTTGCATTTTCGGCGGCCGTCAAGAAAGCAACGGCAAAGCCTCTCACGGTCGAAGCCATCCACGACAGGGACCTCGCTGTCTTCGCATACCTTCCACCTCAGGCCCCAGAATGGCTATCAAACAGTTTAAGATCAGAAATGGGAAAAATCGCGAAAAAGTTCACTCCGGCTTTTGAACTGACAAAAGTCGGACGTTCATGCATCACCATACTGAGAATGGGCGGCACAAATCTAGCACTGGTCCAGATCAAAGAACACCTCAAACGGATTGAAAAGGAGTTCAGTTCGACCTATCAGCAATTTGTTTTGAACAATAAAGATGCTCTTCACAACTCAGCGGGGATTCTCGCGCCAAACAAAATCAATTTGACAAACATGTTTAAGCAGATTGCCACCGAGTCAGTCAACGCGGGCAATTCAAGCGCGGTTGCGATTGCTAAGACCTGTGAAGAAACACAAAAAGAAACCCTTTTGTATCTTCTCCAGTCAGCATTCAGCACGATTTGGACAGTTGAAGTACAACCTGCACAAGAATATGACCTCGAAAAAGAAATGGTTCCATCTCTGCTTCTCGAAGACATAACACTCACCGACTTGTACCATGACACTGAGAACTTCAAAAAACGCATCATTTACGGCTATGACTCTCTTATGACTCTGGCAACCCAAACTGACATGGGCGTAAGAGAATGCCTTGCAAGGCCAGACAAGTACCAGTTGATAAGTGTCCTAGAACCCGTCAAAAGTCGAATCATCCTCATAGGCAGAACAGAACAGTTCGAGAAAAACATAGATGCTTTGATCCCCCTCTTCATTGCCCACACATGGTCTGGCTACCTGGACAATCTATTGTGTGAAACTAATTTCAAACTTACAACCATCAACAGAACCAGGCTGCCTAGCTCAAAAGAAATAGAAAAAACGAGCATCGGAGAACTAGTGGTTTTGATGAAGGACCTCACGGCTTTCGCCGAAAACCAGGTGGTAATCGACAATTCCGTGAAAGAAACCGATAAACGCTTCACCAAAATAGATGAGGAGCTTATGCAAGTCAAGAACATCATGAAAAGCGAGGATTTCAAAATAGGGATGCTAGATGCAGCGCTACGCGTGAACGCTGAAAACCTGACTGCACTGCCTAACCGAATAAAAGTGTTCAAAAAGGAATGGAAAACTCTCTGCAGTCGAATTGAAAAGACACGAGAGCACGTCGAAAAGGAATACGAAGAGAGGAAACCGACTATCGCCAAGAAGAAACGTCAGATTTTGAGAATCTCGCCGTTTGTAGTCATACTGTCTGTCTTACTTTTCGCCCTAGGCTTTCAACCTCCATTTGCAGCATGGTGGATGGCATTCGTGGTAGTTGGTGTTATTGTGCAGGTGTTCTACTGGGCTGTTACATATCATGCATGGAGGTCACTCAGCAGAGTCACAACGTATTCAAGTCAACCTTTCAACGCAGTCCATCTTACCCTTTTAGCTTCAACAGAAGCAGTCTATGGTTATGTAATAACGGGAGACATTTTGGCTCCAATAGAATGAAAGGAAAATAGAAAAGAAGAAAACTTCCAACTGAGCCAAGGTTGGGATTCCCCTGGTACTTATGTTGTCTTTGTGGGAGCTCGGGCTGGAGCCCTTGCTGGTGCTCTGGCTGGTGCTCTTGCGGGAGCCCTTGCCGGCGCGCGTGCAGGGGCTCTTGCTGGCGCACGGGCCGGTGCTCGAGCGGGTGCTCTGGCGGGAGCTCGTGCTGGCGCTCTAGCTGGTGCGCGTGCGGGTGCACGTGCCGGAGCTCTTGCTGGAGCCCGCGACTGTGCTCTCATTGGTGCTCTTGAAGGCGCCACGGCTCTGACTGCTGTTCTGAGTTTCGGATAGATCTTGGCCTTCTCAACTGGTTTAGCTGGCTCTTGCCCTTCAGGCTTTTTCTCCATTTACCTCACCTCCACCAATACTTGCTACTTAATTATGCATCGTGTGATACTACTTAAGACATTGTAAGAAAAACATGAAAAGACTGAACGGTAAGATTTTTATTATCAAAACCAACAAATAGTATTATTGCCATTTGAATATGTAGAGGGTTTGAAATGCGTCCAAACAGTAAAACCACAATAGAGCCCGGTGTAGAAGCAATTTTGAGGGGTCAGTCAAGGATGACGGCGCGCGGTCAAATAACAGTGCCTATTGAAGTCAGGAAGAAGTTTGGGTTGAAAACAGGAAACACTCTATGCTTCCTTGAAGTTGACGGTTCAATAGTTCTCAAGTTGGGACCTCTCGTATTGACCGAGTAGTCTTAACCATAACCACTGTATGCGTGGGCGCGTCTCTTGCTATAACTGTGAACCAGGGGGAGAAAAGTACCATGAAAAAAGGTGCGCGGCCTGCGGCTTTGGAATGTGAATATCTTGTGGGGGACGACACCTGCCGCGTAGTGAAGGAAAATGACTTGGGCGCGCTTCGAGCAGATAAATGCCGCAATGAAACTAAAGACGCGTGCTGTTATTTGTGTGACCTGCGCAGAGATTGTGACATAAGGTGCGATTTGATCGAGAACAGTAGTGCAAAAAAAAGCTCGAAAAAGGTGCAGCCGTCCATGCGTTTCGTGGATTCGAACTCTGATATAGAATGGGAATGTGGCAATTGCGTCTACTATCTAAAGCCAAAGTGTCCCAGAGGTTACAACGATGACACGGAATTGTGGAGAAGACAGGATCCATGCGACATTTTCCAGCCGATGTAAAAAAGGTAAGTGTCTACCTTGATGTAACACAAAGATTCTAACTGTCAAGCATGAATTCCTGAAGATCAAGGTGAGCCTACTGACGAATCTGCTAAGGCTTGTTTTCGGTATGTCGGTGGCCAGAGTTGCTTTTCAGATGCGAATAGACCCACTCGGCAGGTCCTATGAAAATGTGTAAACACAACACTGCAACGAACGGTATCAACAAATCGTCATGGAGTCCAAAAGCCAGACTCTTAGTAAGCAGTCCGAGCGTCAAGGGTTCGACGATTCGATATTGCGTGATGCCCAATCCGCTAACAAGGTAAAGTAGTGTGATGACAAGTAGGGACCAATGCACTGCTGCTTTGAGCAGTTTTTGCCAGTTTTGAACCATTGTTCATCATGTTTCTTTTTCTATCACGCAGGAAATGAAGTTTTTGTTTGCGTTATCGAAACTGAAATTGGTGGATCATGGCAAGTCGGCGTTGTTGGAGAATCCGCGGCTTTCCCAATACCCTAGATAGCTGGAATCGTTGGATACCTCAATTTTCGTTATCCACTTTATCCATTTGTATCCATACTTGCTTTCGGCCACAAGTTGGAATGGAAATCCTCTCTCTGGTGGAAGAACCAAACCGTTCATCTTGTAAGCGATTAGTATGTTATTGTTGATTATGTAGGAAAGAGGCAAACTTGTCGAATATCCATCTTGAGCATAGAAAATCACCACTGTGGCACTTGAGTTGTATCCAGCTTCTTGGAGCAAGTCTTTAACGAGCACACCTTCCCACAGGATCGTAACGCTCCAGTCTTCTACACAATTAATTGTCACGACCTTCTCGTAATGCGCGTGCCCTTCGATGACATCAGTATATCTATAAACGGTTTCGTTCTCAACAAGCCCTGCTACGACAAGCCTGTATGTGTTGTTGTCTATGTTCTGCGGGCCTTTGATCGAGTTCTCCCTGAAATCTGCTATTGATCCAAGTTTCTGTCCCTTGTATTCCCTGATTTCCACAGCATTCAGCGTTTTCGTCCCGTCAGTTGCCGAGTTTGTCCAAATCCAAGTTCCTATTAAAGCGGCCACCGATATGATTGCCAGGAGCAAGATCGTCGAGAGAGTTTTTCTCGAATACACTGCATTTCTTTCCTCCCCATAACAATATGACATATGTCATACTTATATGGCTTCCGCGCGAGGACCTAGATTTAGACTTTTTGACACATCACCAGCAAACCTGACTTTTTCCCACGCGTCTAAGGATGACCGAATGTCCAATTAGATTCTCTTGGACCGTCTGGAATCATGGCCGTTTGAACAAATATCCAGACCAGAAAGTGCGAACATCTATTTTTTCGGAGCTCCTCTTGCAGATGTGTCAAAATATTTTTTCCAGTTTATCTGCGTGACTTCTAAGACATTTCCATCAGGGTCCTTGAAGGTCGCTTGCCTCCCGCCCCATGTTTCATCGTGAACTTCATTGGTAAATTTCACACCTTTTGTTTTCAACTTGCTACAAAACTTGTCAACATCATCTACAAGAAACTCCACCGTCGGCGATACGTCATGTGTTGCTCGTCCAGCTTGCTGCGGGATCAGACCTATTTCGACGCCACCACATTCAAAGCCAATGTAGCTTGAAAACTCGTACTTCTTTTCCAAACCCAGTGTCTCTTCATAGAATCTTGCAGTATTCTTCAAGTCTGATACGTAGAAGGTAATGCACCAAACAGTCCTGATCACTCACTTTCCCTCAAGGATAAATCAATCAAAAGACCAGATAAAAGCTTTCAATGAGAGAAGGTCAGGAAGTCAGAAAACCTAGCTTATTACCGGCTTCAATGGCGCGCGCGAGAGCTTGAGGCTTGTCTTTTCCTTTTCGTAATCCTGCTCAACAAACTAAGGGCCAATGCATCTTCATTCACTTTCCGAGTTCTTACGGCCCCAGCCTTCTCAGCTTTTGAGAAGAGTTCCTCGCCCTTCTCCGTGCGAAGAATTGTGAACGTCCAGCCGTTCAGTCCCAAACCTCCACACGAAACGTCTGCCAATTCAGAGCTGAAGTCATCGCAAAAACGGCAACTCTGTTTAGCGAACCGTTTTGCTTCAGCAAGCGAAATCGACGTATCTCCAGACTCTGTTTTGACCAGCATCTTTCCTTTGATATTCATCTTCCTAATTCCACTCAAGTCGAGACCTAATGTTTCATGGATGTGTTTTTCCATAAGTCCTTCGTAAGTGAAGCATTCCGAACACATGAGCCCGATCAAGCATTTTATGGATGCAGCATATTTTTTCAAGCCAGACATTTGCATTTTCCTAACCGCTTGAATCTCGCAAGCAGTTCCAACAAAAATCAAGTTCGTCAGCTTCTGCTTCGCGACTTCAGCCAGCGCGAGAATATTGGGAGAGTAGCAGTACTTTGTTCCTGCACACTCCAAAATTTCTCCACCAGCCGTGGTCAGTTTTGGGATAGGCAAAAGAGGCTTTTCAGGGCTTGTTCCCGCAATAATAGCCCCATCAACCAGCCCATTCTCCAAGGCAAACAAAAGCAATGCAGTTACAACACCACCATCTTGGCAAACCTTCAATATTCGGGCATCACTTGCCTGTGCGACAGTGAACCTACGATAAACTCCAAACTCTTCGTCAGGCTTTCTTTCTCTGCCAAACACAAACTTCGTGGCATCTGACCACGACCACAAGTGTCTTGGGCAAGTTCGGGCACAGATGCCGCAGACCTTGCATTCTTTTTTCAAGCGGGGTTTTTCATCAATCAACTCCAAGCAATCGAAAGGACAAGTGAGCACGCATGTTCCACATCCGACGCATTGCCCCAAAGCCACAACATTCCTAGCCAATGATTCCTGATAGCTCACCTTGCCAGAATGCATGCTAGACTACCTACACAGAAGATCGAGCAAGCTGAGTTTAAACCTTTGGAAGGCTTGCAAAAAGACTTCAATCAGCGCGCGCTGTGTCAATCCCAACTTTGCGTATGCCTGCGTCGGGTAGTAGTGGGCACAAATCTTCCGTAACCGGTTTTTCCAACAATCTCGCCGTTTTCAGCTACTATTTCGCCGCGAACGATAGTCATCACAGGTCCTCCTTTGACGGCCCATCCTTCATAAGGTGTGTAATCGGAGACACATTTCAAGTCTTTGGAGCTGATTTTGAAATCCTTTTTCATGTCTACGACTGTAAAATCAGCATCGGCTCCTGGTAGCAAGCACCCTTTCTTAGGGTACAATCCGAAAATCTTTGCAGGGTTCATAGAGGTTACCTCGACAAATCTTTCCAGTTTGATCCAGCCCTTTCTCACCGCCTTGCCCAGCATGATGAAAGCGAGGGTTTCCAAACCTGGTATGCCCGGAGGAGTTTTCCAGACGTCTTTCCAGCCTATCTCCTTCTCATTTTTCTTGAAGGCGCAATGGTCGGAGACGAGCAAGTCTATATTTCCATCGTTCAAGCTTCTCCAGAGTTCGTCAACATCATCTTTGGTTCTTAAGGGTGGAGTCGTAATGATAAGTGGACCCAATTTTTCATAATCGGCACGAGTAAAGTACAAATGGTGTGGACAGACTTCGGTAGTAACCCGTGAACCTAGAGCTTTAGATCTGCGTATCAGGTCAGAGCCTTCTCTTGTTGTCAGATGGCAGATGTGAAGTCTTACGCCTGTTTCTTTAGCTAGCAAAAGTGTCTTTGATATCGCTTCTGCCTCAGCCAGGCTGGGTCGAGCATCAGCAAATGCTTTGATATCCTTTCTTCCTTCAGAAATCAATTTGTTCTTGCAATGGCTTAAGACAGCATTGTCTTCAGCATGGACGGCCGCAATCGATTCTTCCTTTGATATCAAGCAGAACGCTTCCAGCAGTATTTCATCATTTTTGACAGGCGTGTCTCCAGCCATCATTATCTCACCAAAACCGACAGCGCCAGCCTCGACAATTCCTCTTATTTCTGTTAAGTCTCTCTCATCGGAGATTTCTCCCCCGTACATAGCGAAATCCATGTACGATTCCCGTTCGCCCAATTCTTTTTTCTTGAGAAACATATCTACGGTTGAGGTTCGGAGCTCCATAGACGATGCCATGTCAATTACCGTAGTGAAACCACCAGCAGCCGCAGCTTTGGTTCCTGTCTCGAAACTCTCGCGTATGAAGCCTGGGTCACACAAATGAACGTGGGCATCAATGAGCCCTGGCAAAACAAGCAGACCTCCAACATTCAGCACTTTGTTTGCGTTGGGCAGACGAGTTTCTTTCGATAAGGCAACAATCTTGCTCCCGTCCACTGCTATGCCAGCCTCAACAATACCAGTTGGGGTAGCTATCTTACCCCCTCTTAACACAAGATCAACCGTCATTTTGAAACTCCTAGCTTGCAGGCATTATTATCAATGAATAAATTTATATTTTGGCAAGTTGGTGAATGGTCAAAAAGAAATGTGGTATACATGTCCAGAAGTCGTGGAAGGGCGATCGTTCTAGCGAGTAACGCGTTTGGCACTCTCGAAGGAAAAACTGCCAACGACGTTGTTATATACGAAGGAAAATACAAAATTGCAGCAGTAATTGATGAAAAAAAAGCTGGGAAAGACGCCGGAGAAGTCTTAGGAATAGGCAAAAAAAACATACCGATCGTTGGAAGCCTCAGAGAAGCGTTGAAATACAAACCTGAGGCCATAATCATCGGAATAGCGCCGCCCGGAGGCTCACTTCCAGCAGAATGGAAGAGCATAATCAAGGAAGCTATCAAAAACGGGTTGGACATCGTCAGCGGACTGCACTATTTCTTCAGCGATCAACCAGAATTCAGTGACCTTGCCAAAAAACACGGAGTGAAGTTGATAGATTTAAGAAAACCGCCCAAGGATCTTGAAATACTCACGGAATTGGCTAACATCAAAGTGCCTGTTGTGGCGATCCTCTCCACTGACGCAGCTACAGGCAAGAACATAGTCATGATGGAGCTTGCGAAAGAGGCTGAAAAGAGAGGTTTGAACGTTGGCGCAGTGGCAACAGGACAGACTATGATGATAATAAGAGGTGACGCTGGCGCAGCCATAGACGCTATCCCAGGAGACTTCATCCCTGGTACCATGAAGAAAATGACCGTTGATGTTGCAAAGATGGGGAAAGACATCATCATCGTGGAAGGACAGGCTTCACTCTCACACCCGGCATATGGAGTCGAAACACTAGCGATACTTTACGGTTCGCAGCCTGATGCGGTCATAATGGTGCACGACCCATTCAGAAAGACACGGGATGGTTTTCCAAAAATGAAAGTGCCTAGTCCTCTAGAAGAAATACATTTGATCGAAACGATATGCCCCAAGACCAAAGTTGTTGGAATTGCAATAAGCTATATTTACAATTACAGCGGTCTGAAGTCGGACGAAGAAGTCAGGGCCGCCATAAAGCAAGCTGAAAAGGAAACGAATTTACCTGCAACTGACGTCCAAAGATTTGGCGCAGAGAGCCTATTCGACGCCATAGTCGAGCATTGTAAGAAAATTAATAAACCGTTGAGGAAAACCTGAAAGTGCAAAGACATTGAAGTCACTGCTTGTCAAGGGAAAATACGTCCTAACTATGGACGAAAAGCACAGAGTCATCTCTAACGGAGCTGTGGTCATAGAGAACAGCAAAATTCTGGACGTAGGCTCTTCGAAAGAAATGGAATCATCATACGGCGCTGACGAAGTCGTTGACGTAAGAGATGGCGTGGTGATGCCTGGCTTAATCAACAGCCACAACCACATGTACGGCATTCTATCTCATGGTATTCCTATAACTAATGCTCCATCCGATTTCATGGGTTTCTTGGAAGATTACTGGTGGCCTCGCGTGGAGAATGCTCTAAATAAAGAGGAGATATTCGCCGCGGCCATGATGTCATCTGTTGAGATGATAAAGAGTGGAACAACATGCTTTGCTGACATACTTGAGGCCCCAAATGCAATCCCAGGCGGATTGGACACTGAAGCCAAAGCGGTCAAACAATTGGGCATACGATCCGTACTGAGCTTTGAGGCTACGGAGAGGATAAGTCAAGAGAACGGCTGGAAAGGTGTCGATGAAAACCTCAACTTCATAAAAAAATGGAATGGCAGAAGCGACTCGCTGATTCGAGGCATGTTTTGCACTCATACAACCTTCACATGTAGAGCTGAATTCTTGAAAAAGGTAAGAGAGTTGACAAACAAACACCCTGCGGGAATACATATTCATCTAGAGGAAGGGGCATATGAAACAAACTATTGCCTTAAGAATTATGGCAAACTCCCAGTTGAGTTCTATGAAGAAATAGGCTTCTTGGGACCTGATCTTCTGGCGTCTCAATGTGTTCACACGAAACCCAAAGAAACTGAAATATTGAGGAAACATGGCGTAAAGGTTGCCCACATGCCGATCAGCAATTGCGAAGTGGGAGGAGGAATAGCCCCAGTACCGAGTTTTCTCAAGGAAGGTCTCACTGTGGGGCTCGGAACGGATGGATACATCCAAGATATGTTCGAAGTTATGAGGGCGGCTTTTCTGATACATAAGGGTAACCTTCAAGATGCCAGTGTCATGCCTGCTGATACGGTTATTCGAATGGCCACAATTGACAGTGCTAAGGCGATTGGTTTAGAGAAGTCCATAGGATCCATAGCTCCCGGGAAAAAGGCTGATTTGATTACTGTAGATTTGAAGGCTCCAACGCCGGTTACTCCAGAAAACTTGATCTCCCATCTCGTCGTTTTTGGAGACGGAAATCTTGTAAAAGATGTTATCGTAGACGGAGAATTAGTAATGAACGATCGGAAAATCCTTGCAGCGGATGAGACTGATATCAGAAAGAGATGCGTCAATGCCGCGAAGGACCTGTGGAAGACATAAATGGAACGTTGTAGGTTTTTTCGATAAGAGCAAAACCACCTTTGTGATGGTGTAATCATGGGCGGACGAGTACATGCACCCACAAAAAAGCCCGAGGAAAGAATCAAAGGCTTTGACGAAGATGTTTCAGGCTATTCCATGCAACGTGCAGTTGCTGAAGCATCGAGATGCCTTCGATGTTATGATGCACCCTGCGTCAAGAGTTGCCCAGCTGAAGTGGACATTCCTACCTTCATCAAACGAATAGAAACCCAAGACCTTCGAGGAGCAATCAGCACGATCCGAAAATCAAATCCTTTGCCAGGTATATGCGCACGAGTCTGTCCCACAGAAGAACTCTGTGAAAAAAGTTGCTGCAATGAAAAGTTGATTGAAGCGATTAACATAGGTTCGCTTCAACGTTTTGCCGCTGATTTTGAGAAAGAGAGCAAAATGAAGCCTAAGCGATCAACGATCACCTGGAAAAAAGTGGCGATAGTAGGATCTGGCCCGGCAGGTCTGGCTGCAGCCGCAAACCTGATAGAAATGGGTCATGAAGTAGTGGTTTTTGAAGGAGAATCTGTTCCTGGCGGTCTTTTGAATTATGGGATCCCGCCGTACCGGCTTCCCCAGGACACGGTGGCAGCGGAGATCGATTATCTTAAGGAGAGCGGATTGAAGGTTCTAGTTAACAAAAGAGTGGAAAATGTAGACGCCCTTTTCAAAGAAGGTTTTGATGCAGTCTTTTTGGGCACAGGTGCAACCGAATCAGTTTCTTTGGGTATACCTGGCGAAGAACTTGAAGGCGTCTATTTGGGCTTGGACCTTCTGAAAGAAGTTAAGAAAGGCAAGAAGCCTTTTCCTATGGGCAAAACGGTGGCCGTTATTGGAGGAGGCAATGTGGCTACAGATGCGGCACGATGTTCCATCCGGTTGGGTGCTCAGAAAGTATACATAATTTACCGACGTTCACTGGAAGAGATGCCTGCCTACAGGTCTGAAATCGAGGCGGCTAACGAAGAAGGTGTTAAACTGATGTTTTTAACGGCTCCGACAAGAATTCTCGGCAACAAGTCTGGAAGGGTCGTTGGTCTAGAATGCAAAAGACAGGAATTGGGTGAACAAGACGAATCCGGGAGAAGAAAACCAATTCCTATTCCGAACTCAGAGTTTAAACTCGATGTCGATCTCATTGTAGAGGCTATAGGACAGAGGATTGATGAGAAATTCGTCAGAAACAACTCCCATATCAAAGTAAATAGAGGCCTTATCGTGATCGACGAAAAAACCAGAATGACTTCCAAGAAAGGGGTTTTCGCTGGCGGGGATGCTGTTAACGGAGGCACGACTGTTGTCCAGTCTATTGCCGAAGGAAAACTCGCTGCGGAACGAATTGACAAATATCTGAGAGGTGACTAGTTCTTGAAAAACCCCAAAGATCCAAGTAAAGCCGATCTGTCTGTAGACTTCTGTGGGCTCAATTTTCAGAACCCATTCATCCTTTCTGGAGGCCCTCCAACTGCAAAAACTGATATGATAAAGAGAGCTTTCGACGCTGGTTGGGGAGGAGCCGTAGTCAAGACTTTCAAAACCGCGCCTACCCCCAATGTTAGTCCTCGTTTCGCAGCAATTTATTCTGAAGAAAAAAGGATGATGGGATTTGTGAACCTCGAGTTGAGTAATGAATGTAGACTTGATGATGAGTTGCCAAAGATTGTATCTGTAAAAAAGGAGTATCCAGACCATATTCTGCTTGCAGGCATCATGGCAGGTATGAAGGCTTCAGAATGGCAGGAAATGGCCATCAAGCTTCAGGACGCTGGCGTCGACATGCTAGAATTGGCGTTATGGTGTCCAGGTGAAAAAACTACAACGATCGGAGAGGACCCAGAAGCTGTCTGTGACGTAGTAAAGTGGGTGAAAGAAGTTGTCAGCATTCCCGTGACGGTGAAGCTAGCCCCAAATGTCACTGATATCACAAAGATTGCAGAGGCAGTCGAGCGAGGTGGCGCTGACGCCATTTCCGCGACAGACTCGGTTCCTTGTTTCATGGGAGTCGATCTTGAACGTATGGAACCCTTAGCTTCGGTCAGAGGGCAGTCTGCTTTTGGTGGATATTCTGGTCCAGCCATAAAACCAATAGTTCTGAGAAACGTGATACAGATAGCCAAGAGCACAAAATTGCCCATATCGGGTATTGGGGGGATATCCAGTTGGAGAGACGCCGCGGAATATCTTATGGTTGGTGCGTCGACTCTGCAGCTTTGTACCGCCGTCATGTTTGGAGGTTACCGAATAATAAATGATCTGAAAGAAGGCCTATCTAACTATCTAATGCGCAAAGGGTTCAATTCAGTAAATGACATCATAGGCTATGTTCTGCCGAAGATTGCAGACGAGGTAGAAAAGTTGGATTTTGCCTACAAAGTATTCCCAGAAGTTGATAGATCTACTTGTATCAAGTGTGATCTGTGCTACCTTGCATGCAGAGATGGAGGCTACCAGGCTATTGAATTAGACAAGGAAAGATTTCCGATTATTGACGAGGAAAAATGTGCGGGCTGTTCTCTTTGTATGCAAATATGCCCTGTTTGGGGTTGCATTGAGATGCGCCCAAAAGAACATTGATGTATCCACAAAACATAAACCCCACTTATTGATTAGCGGTATTCTTATCATATAGAGTTGAGGCTTGGAAATTGAAGTATGGGGGATACATGGGGAGACTCCTCAGAATTGATCTTACGAAAGGGAAGGTCTGCGAGGAGGAGTTGCCCGATCAACTTGCCGAACAATTTCTGGGCGGGATCGGATTCTGTACACGTATTCTCTATGACGAGACTGGCCCCGCAACTAACCCCCTTGGACCAGAAAACCGCCTGATATTTGCGGTTGGACCCTTGTCTGGCACTGCCTGGCCAGAGTCTGGAAGGTACGAAGTCGGCGCGAAGAGTCCACTTACCAACATTCTTGGAGGAGCAAATTCTGGAGGAAGCTTCGGACCTGAAATGAAACGCGTCGGCTACGATGCCATTGTCTTCCAAGGCCGCGCTCCCAATCCAGTTTACGTTTACATTAAGAACAGAGAGACCAAAATCCTAGATGCCAAAGCCCTTTGGGGAAAAGACACTGAGGAAACCATGCGCATAATCGAGCAAGAGCATGGCCAAAAAACTCAAGTGGCCTGCATAGGGCAAGGTGGAGAGAACCTTGTGCGTTTTGCAAGCATAGTCACTGACCGTTTCCGCGTTGCAGCTCGCTCGGGCTTAGGAGCAGTCATGGGTTCGAAGAATCTCAAAGCCCTCGCTTTGCAAGGAAGCCTTCGCGTGGAAGTTGCAGATCCAAAGCGTTTCACCGAGTTTGTCGCCGATGCAGATAAAAGAATCAAAGCAGATCCCTTTGTGCCCGAGGTCAAAAAGTACGGCACAACCATACTTGTTGGAGCAATGAACGAGATCGGAAGATTTCCAACTAGGAACTTCCAAACTGGAGTTTTCCCCGCAGCTGACAAGATCAGCGGCGAGGTACTTGTCAAAAAATACAAAGTAGGAAAAAAAGGATGCTTTGGCTGCAGGCTTGCATGCAAAAACGTGATCGAAGTCAAAAAAGGCCGCTTCAAAGGAATGGTGCTGGATCATCCTGAATACGAAACGATATCTTCTTTCGGAAGTCGAATAGGAAACGCCGATCTTGATGCGATAATTGAGGCACACGTTCTCTGCAACCTGTACGGAATAGACACCATTTCAACTGGCGGGGTAATAGCGTTCATGATGGAACTTTACGAGAAAAGAATAATCAATGAAAAAGACACAGGAGGCATTGCCTTCAAGTGGGGGGACAAAGACCTAGCCCTGGACCTGATACGAAAGATCGCATACCGAGAAGGTATAGGCAACCTCTTGGCTGAGGGAACCAAGAGAGTCGCAGAGCGACTCGACCGTGGCGCAGAAAAATACGCTATGCACGTTAAGGGAATGGATATTCCGGCTCAAGACGGCCGCGCACAAAAATCTATGGGACTTGCACACGCGGTTTCGACGAGAGGAGCCGATCATCTGCGTGCGTCGGCCTTCCTAGATGAGATAGGTTTCGAAGAAATGATAACGAAACGTTTCAGCGATAAGTACTTGCCAGAAATGGCGAATCGACTGCAGGAAAAATACAAGGGAACAATGGTCAAGGTTTGCGAAGACTTCGCCGCAGTGGTCAGCTCTTTGGGCCTTTGCTTGACTGGAGGGTATGCGTATCCGCCAATACTGTTTTTCGAAGAACTCACAGACGCTATTTCAGCTGCAACACGGATGAAAGTCACGGAAAAGAACCTTCGAATCACTGGTGAACGCATAGTGAACCTTCAAAGGGCGTACAACATCCGTGAAGGTTTGTCAAAGAAAGATGATACACTTCCAGACAGATTCCTTAAAGAACCCATTCCTGACGGCCCATGCAAAGGACAAACCGTCGATCTTGAGACGATGCTCAATGAATATTATCAGGTGCGTGGATGGGATACAAAAACAGGATTAATCCCTAGGAGGAAACTTGAAGAGCTTGGACTCAAGAATGTTGCGGATGAACTCGAAAGAATGGGAAAGTTGCCGCCAAAGAAAAAACGAGGTTCGAACTAGCAAGAAGACTCAAACAAACAACTGCGCGTCATTTTTCATAATGAAAAAGGGAAAGGCGGTGTTTTCGCCCTTTTCGTCTAGAGTCCTAAGCTCGTTGACCGCCAGTGCACTACATGATTGCGGCCATTATGGCTTTTTGGGCGTGCAGCCGGTTGCCTGCTTCGTCGAAGGCAACGCTTTGGGGTCCGTCGATTACTTCGTCGGTTACTTCCATCCCTCTGTCCGCTGGAAGGCAGTGCATGTAGATGGCCTTGTGAGTTAAGTCCATTTTCTTTTGATCACATATCCAGTCTTTGTTCTTTTTTGCAAATTCGAGAGCCAGCTGTTTGTCAGGTTGTGCAGGACCGCCCCACGGACCAGGAAGGGCAGCCCGAGCAGTCCAGCTCTTGGGATAAACAACATGTGCGCCTTCAAAGGCTTCCTCCATGTTGTCGGTTTCTTCGAAGCTGCCGCCGTATCGGTCTGCGTTTTCCTTGCTCCACTTTGTTATTTTGTCATCCAGTTCAAAGCCCTTGGGTCGAGCAAATACTACGTCCATACCCATTTTTGTGGCTATTAGGCAGCAGCTTTGAGGCACTGCGAGGGGCTTCAAACCCTCACTGAAAGCCCAAGACATGACAAACTTCTTTCCTTTAAATTTGCCAACATGTTCGTCAACGGCTTGGATGTCAGCCATTTCTTGGCAGGGGTGGTAAACGTCGTCTTCCATGTTGATGACTGGAATCTTTGCCCATTTCGCAAACTCTTCGTTGGTGCGATGGCCACGTCCATACATCCACTTGGCAGCATCGCCGTATATCCTTATGGCGATCGCGTCTCCCATTTCGTCGAGGACTCGTGCAACATCTGCAATTCGTTCCGTTTTGTAGGCTTCTTCGTCTTCAGGCAATGCAGGAACATAGATGTCCTGTGGAGAAAGGAAATGCGCGTGACCTCCCAGTTGTGTCATGCCGGCTTCAAAGCTGTTTCGAGTTCGCAGAGACCGATTGAAAAAGATCATGAAGAGCGTTTTGTCTCGAAGTACATCGGCGGTGGACTTGTGCGCTTTGTAATTCTGTTTCAACTCCTTCGCGGCTGATATAAGCAGTTTCAGATCCTCTTGGCTCCATGATTGGGTCTCAAGAAAATCTCTTCCTTTAAAAGCTCCAATATACGATTTCATTTCGGTTACCTTGGACTGGGAAAAACAGCGGGTCGATTTATAAGTTTTGTCCCTTTCGAACGTACGAGTCAAATGTGCTTTGAATTAGACTATCACGAGTGAGTGACTCACAGACGAGTATTCTCAAACGCGCGGCAACGGGAAAGATAAATATTCAAAGCAGTCGGAATTGTGTAGGAAGAAGTTTGGATCAACGGGGATGTACCATTGATAGATCTTACAGTAAAGGAAGACCAACTTGAGAGAACGGTGCAAAGATGTAGAGACAGAAACATTGTGATTCCTACATTTGCTCAGCTCAAGAATCCCAACAGCGCGCCGAACCGAATCAAAGAACAGCTGAAGGATATTGGGCTTTGGGATGTTGCTCCTCAGAACTTGTTCAGAATCACTTGGAAGAACGAGCCTGTAACTAAGGGCGGCCTCTTTCGTTCTTTGCCTAACTATATGGAGCTGCCGCAGGAACTCACCGGCGTCGAGGCGCGTATAATTGCCCTCGTGGGCAAGTGGTTTCCGACGGGGTCACATAAAGTAGGCGCAAGTTTTGGTTGCCTCGTCCCTCCACTCGTAACCGGCCAGTTTGATCCAACAAGGCATAAGGCAGTTTGGCCCAGCACTGGAAATTTCTGTAGAGGAGGTGCCTATGATGCAGCGCTTCTCGGTTGTGATAGCATCGCGATTCTTCCAGAGCAGATGTCTCAGGAACGTTTCGAATGGTTGAGAACCGTGGCGGGTGAGATAATTGCTACGCCCGGAAGCGAAAGCAATGTGAAAGAGATCTATGACAAAGTGTGGGAGCTCAAGCGATCTCGAAAAGACATTTTCGTGTTCAATCAGTTCAGCGAGTTCGGCAACTACTTGTTCCACTACGATGTCACAGGACACGCAATGGAAGATGTTCTTAGAAAAGAGCTTGGAGGAGGCCAATTTCGGGGGATATGTCTCACGACTGGATCAGCAGGCACGATTGCATGCGGCGACTACTTGAAGCAAGTCTATCCAACTTCAAAGATCGCTGCTGGCGAGGCTCTTCAGTGTCCGACACTGTTGCTCAATGGATTTGGTGCTCATAGAATTGAGGGCATCGGAGACAAGCATGTCCCCTGGATTCACAACGTAAGAAACACTGATGTCGCCATTGGAATTGATGACGATGACACTATCAAGTTGATGAGATTATTCAATGATCCCGCAGGGCGTAAGTATCTAATAAACGAGGCCGGTGTTCCCGAGGAGCTTGTTTCCAAGCTTAACCTACTTGGCATTTCCAGTATAGCAAACACGCTCATGACAATCAAGTTCGCAAAGTACTACGAGCTTACGCGCAAGGATACCCTGCTCACAGTGTTCACAGACTCAATGGACCTGTATCAGTCCCGCCTGCGAGAAGAACAAGAACGGAGCGGCGAATACGGTCAGAAAGATGCAATCCAGGACTACCACAGACATCTCATGGCCATAAAGACCGATTCAATGATTGAACTTGGTCACTATGACCGAAAGCGAATACATCATCTCAAGTACTTCACATGGATCGAACAACAAATGTTCAAAGTCGATGAGCTGAACCGTCAATGGTACGAATATCAGTCGTACTGGAGTGAAATTCAAAAACTGACACCTAGAATAGACGAACTGATTTTGCAGTTTAACGAAAAAGTCGGCCTGCCATAAAGCGCGCGGTGTTGTGATTGTCTTTCGTTACAAAGATGCGATGTGCCCGTTGCGGACGGGAATATGGAATCGATGAAAAAGTCTGCATGTGCCTGAACAAGGATAGGAGCCGCCTTGACATTTTCTATGATTACTCCGCCCTAGCTGAAAAGGTCAGTAAGGAAATCTTGTCAAGAAGAGCTCCTGGCGTTTGGAAATACCATGAGTTTCTTCCTGTTCGTTACAAGAAGAATATCGTGGATCTGGAAGCCGGCGGGACACCCCTTATTAGGGCAGTCAGTTTGGCTGAGAAGATTGGATTGAAGAAGTTATACTTGAAGGATGAAACTCGAAGCCCAACTGGATCATTCAAAGATCGTTCTATGACAGTTGGAGTGTCAAAAGCAGTGGAATTCGGAGTCACCACGACGGCCACAGCCTCCAGCGGAAACGCGGCTGCAGCATTGGCTGCTCACTCGGCGAAAGCAGGGCTCAAGTGTTACGCGTTTGTCCTTGAATCAGCTCCAGACGTCAAACTGGCTCAAATTCGTCTATATGGCGCAGACGTCGTGCGAGTGAAAGCGGAAGAAGAGGGAAAGGACCCAACGGTGCAAATGCTTTCGATGGTTGTTGAAAAATATGGATGGTACCCTTGTCCCAGTTTCGGGCCTTTCAATCCATATCAAGTTGAGGGCCCCAAAACGATGGCTTACGAAATTGCCGAGCAAATGAACTGGAGCGTCCCAGACTGGGTTATGGTGCCCACTGGTTCAGGTTGTCTCCTTGCAGGGGTTTGGAAGGGTTTCAAAGATTTCCACAGTCTTGATTTCTCCAACTCTTTACCGCGGCTAGTCGCCATACAATCTGAGGGGTGCGCGCCTCTAGTAAGAGCTTTTAGGCAGAACAAGTCGCCTTTCGAAATAGAGCCTTGGGGCCGCCCTAGGACTATCGCCGGCGGACTTTCAGATGTTTTCCCATGGGACGGCGATGCAGCTTTGACTGCCATGAGGGAAACACGTGGAACAGCTGAAACGGTTTCCGACAAGGAAATACTTGAAGCGCAAAGGCTCCTAGCTTCAACTGAAGGCATATTTGCTGAACCGACAGGCGTGGCCTCTCTTGCGGGCCTGGTCAAACTTGTCAATGAAGGCGCTATTAAGAGAGATGAAAGCATCGTTGTGTTGATCACTGGAAACGGATTGAAAGACCCAGACGCAGCGGCAAATCAATTCAAACAGTTCCCAACGATAAGCCCTAATCTTAGGTCATTTGAAGCTTCAGTTCAGGTCTAGCCTTGTCTGCTCTATTTTCGGCAAAGAACTGATCTCCGGAACACTCTGCCCTGCCTCCAGATCTAGGATGGACCTTCTGAACTTCAATCACCAGAATCGACGGAGAAGGATTTTAGTATCCTGCCGACTCATTGAATGGTGACCAAGATATGGACCTGTATGGAAGGGATCTGATTACAACGCAGGATTGGACCATTGACGAATTAGTGGCGACGATGAAACTCGCTGGGAAGCTTAAGGAAACGAGAAAGAAAGGGAAGCTTCCACCCAAAGTTCTTGATAGAAAGAATTTTTTCATGGTTTTTTGGGCTCCTTCGACGAGGACAAGAGGGGCATTTGAGGCTGGGATGAACCTTCTAGGTGGACATGCCCCATACATTGATGCCATGACCACCAGGATTGGGACTGGGGAAGCCTTGCGAGACGTGATTCAAATGTACGACATATATGGAGATGGAATTGGGGTGAGAGCACTAGACGAAGCCATCGACTTCGTTTATGGCAATGGGCGAAGAATTGTTGAGGAGTTTGCCAAAATCGCAAAAGTCCCGGTAATCAATATGGCTTGCTGTACGTACCATCCAACTCAAGCCATAGGAGACATCACGGCTCTGAGGAACAAAATAGGAAGCCTCAGAGGGAAGAAGTATACCATAACGTGGGCTTACTCCAGCAAGCTCCGTGGAAGGGGCAGTATTCAGGAAGAGCTGCTCATCGCAACCAGGTTTGGCATGGACGTGGTACTTGCTTACCCTCCGGGATTTGATATTGACCCCAAAATCGTTGAAGCGGCAAGAAGAAACGCCAAAGACGCTGGAGGCAACCTCGAGATGAGTCACAATTTCAAACAAGCGCTGAATGGTGCAAACGTCGTTTTCCCTAGAAGCTGGATTACTTTTGAACTGAGTAGGGTCGGCGCGACCGCTTTCGGCACGGATAACGAGATTACAATTCATGACAAGTACAGGAATTGGAAGTTGGAGAAGAGTCACGTTGATGATTTGATGGGCAAGTCGGCGGTTGTTGCACATGTTCTTCCAGTCTATAGAGGCGAGGAAGTGACCGATGAGGTTATAGATGGACCAAACTCGGTGATACATGAACAGGCGGAGGACAACTTTTATGCAAAGATGGCGGTCCTTTCTTTGACCATGTCCGTGAAAGCGATGCTTTGAACTGTATTCAGTTGGTCACCGCCAACGAAAGAATTTGATTGACCGGACATTTTGTCGCAGGCTGAAAGCTACTTGTTTTTATAATATAATGCACATTCATTGCAAGTTGTTGCTGACTACGAGAGGTAAGAACAATGAGAAAAACAGCTGTTGTTGCCATTGGCGGCAACTCGTTAATTAAAGATAGAGACCATCAGACCGTGCCCGATCAGTTTGAGGCCACCCGTGAGACCTGTGTACATATTGCCAGCATGATAGAACAGGGTTGGAACGTGGTCATAACCCACGGTAATGGCCCCCAAGTAGGCTTCATTCTCTTGCGTTCAGAATTGGCAAGCCACGTTTTGCACACTGTGCCACTTGATTCGTGTGGGGCGGACACTCAGGGAGCGTTGGGTTACATGATTCAACAGGGTTTATACAACGAGTTTGAAAAGCGAAACATCAGGAAGCAGGCAGTCACAGTGGTAACGCAGGTATTGGTGGACAGTAGCGATCCGTCTTTTCAGAATCCCACGAAGCCAATAGGGCACTTTTTCGACAAAGAAAAAGCAAGAAAGTTCAGAGACGAACTTGGATGGAACGTGGTGGAAGATGCTGGACGAGGCTGGAGACGCGTAGTGCCCTCACCAAAACCTTTACGCATTATTGAAATTGATGCCATAAGAGCTCTATTCAACCAAGGTTTCATAGTAACAGCCGTGGGCGGCGGAGGTATCCCGGTAATTGAAAAAGACGGAAAATTGATGGGAATTGAGGCAGTCATTGACAAGGACTATGCCTCGGCGCTCCTTGCCATCGATATGAAGGTTGATCTCTTCGTAATATCCACGGCCGTTGAGAGAGTTTCTCTAAACTTCGGCAAACCCAATCAAAAACCACTGGATAAAATGACCTTAGATGAAGCAAAGAAGTATTATGAAGGCGGGCACTTTCCGAAAGGAAGCATGGGCCCAAAAATCGAAGCCGTCATCAACTTCCTCGAAAACGGAGGCAAAAAAGCCCTCATAACGAACCCCGAGAACATTGAACGCGCATTGCACGGAAAGTCAGGTACGTTAATTGTACCTTAGGCAAGTTGAAAATAGTAACCTCTCAACATCTTAGCTCCTCCGCGTAACTAATGGCAAATTGAGCCCGCGCTAAAGTCTGGGTTTACCGACAGAATCTAAATATCTATTTAGTTCTCGCCTAGATATAACCCAATTTCTGCCTTGTTTAACTGCCCCTAATAGTCCTTTTCTGGCAAGCAGACTGAGATATTCTTGGGAATATGGTGCAATCTCGCTGGCCTCGGCGAGAGTAAGTAATTCAGGTTCCTCTAGGGCATCAAGATACATGTCTAAGGCTCTTTCTACGCATCGAGCGACGAAATTCACGAAAGACGAAGTGTTTCCAAGGTCTGCTTCCATGAGCGTCCTCAAATACTTTGGACGGTCAAAGTTCGATACTATGGCGATAAAAGGATATCCGTTTTTCATGAGGATCGCATTCATAAGTAACCTTGCGGCTCTTCCATTTCCTTCTGAAAACGGATGTAGCTGAACAAAACGATGATGGAAGACCGCCGCAACTTCGATTGGCGTATGTTCATCAGGATTTTCCTTTAACCATTTCAGAAGCTCATTCATTCGGGGTCTGACTTGTGAACTGGGAGGCGGCATGAAACTAGCGCCTGCTATTCTTACTCCCATGGTTCGGTACTGGCCAGCATCTTCCGCGATGTTTGCCATTATCAGCTTGTGAACTTGAAGTACGACATCTTCAGTTACCTCACTTTTTGCCTCAACAAGTTTCTCGACAAACGCTATCGCCTCAGGATGATTCCTTGCCTCTAAGGTTTCTGCTATGCTCTTCCCGCCGACCGTTATTCCTTCTTCAATGACAAGCTGCGTTTCTCGCAGTGTCAACGTGTTCCCTTCAATGGCATTGGAGTTGTATGTATACTCAATCATCATTTGTTTTTTCAGCCTTCCAACAAGCGACGACGGAAGAGGCCTGAGTTTGTCCAGTTTTTTCTTTTTTTCGAGCAGCCTTTCGTGAACCCTCTTGTTGATCAACGCCATTGATTGCACCTTATGCAGATATGTACGTATGTCCGATATAATAGTATATCGGATAAATGCAAAACTATGCTTATCCGATATTCAATTGCGCGCGCTCTTGTCAGCTTAGAGGTTGTTGAAGCGGCTAGTGGCAGAGAGTAGGCGTACTTTTTGAAACTGCGTCAGTTCAAATGAGCGTTGAAAGTGACAGTTGAAGCAGGGCTGGACTCGACTGGCTCAAATACAAAAACGTACATGCCTGGGTTTTGCACATAAAACTCGGAGTTCAACGACGTGGTCTGGGTCTCATTGATTAGTACTTGGCCAAGACTGACAGCCTCAGCGAGCTCTGGTCGAGGGTTAACTTCCCAGTTAATGTCCCTCACATCTAGTGCAAGTTGAAAATGGACAGGGGCTGTAGCTCGGAATTGAAATACAATTTTGGTTGACGAGTTTAGGTGGATGCCGAAGTAGTATTCGAGGAGCGTGAGGTTGTCGCCCATTTCGAAGGTCGGGGGCAACTTTTCAGGTTGAAAACTCATTCCGTACATGGCAGTGATATGGGTTGCGCACCAATCTTGCCAGAACAGAGGTGCTTGTGACGTATTGTTGTTCTGATTGCCGGATCCCGTGTACTGAAGCAACAGGATAGCGTTGAAGATTAGTGAAGCGATCAAGGCGCCAACAAGAAGGATGGTCAGGAGGTTTCTCAGGATAGGGCGAGTGGGCCGCATGCCTAGGCATCTAGAGTTCTTGGGCGGTTCTTCCACGTGCTTCATGGTTGAGACGGATGCCTCTCCGAGCGATGACAGCGCGTATTTTCCATCTTCAGTCTTGACAAGGAGGCTTCCCAAGCCTTCTAGGTGATACGTTAAGTGGGAGCTTTCAATGTTGAAAGATCTTTGCAGATCTGTGAAAGACTGAGGTCCATCAAACAGAATTCTGAGGATCCTGCGGCGGATAGGATGCTTCAAAGATGCGAAGATGGTTGAATAAGTGTCTTCCTCGGAACCTGGCAAGTCCATCGAGTACTATGTCTCTGCGGTTGAGATAAGGATTTTCGTAAAGAAGTCTTTACGACCGAGTTGTGCAATGTCGTAAAGAAATCTTTACGAAGAACAAGGGTGCCGTTTCTCAGTTTGCAGTTTTGGCCATACGGTAGGTTAACCCTCCGACTCTTTTGGGCGAGCCCAAGGGCGACGCAACAGAACTCATAGAAGCAGGCTACGAATACGTCTGCGACGTAGATAACGTGAAGCCATTCAGGAAAAGAAAGTGAGTCTATGGGTTTATCCAGAGTCTATGGACGTGTGCTGAAAAGCCGGGGATGGGAGTTGGACCCCCCGACCAATGGAGACATCACCCGCAACTCTCCCTTTTTCTCTCTGCATCAATGTATTCTGGTCACTTGACACTAACATGTTCGGCCTACCGTCAAACCAGAGCGCTTTAACTGGCATCCTCCGACTATGGCACTAATAAATCTAATGTCCCATTCTGATGGCAATCCTGCAAACAATACCCTGAAAAAGGAAAGCGCGCTCCCAAAAATTCCATATGTGTAGAAAGCGCGCGCGCGCGCGCGCTAGTTCTGGTGTTGAGGAATGTATCCGAGCCGTTTATGACCTGATGGCAGAGGTTTGGTCTGTCGTGGGAAATCCTGATGACCCATTGACCAAGTCAACTGCTTCTGATGAAACAGAGGCTTTTAGACGTATCGTTATGAGAATGTCAAGATTCACAGGACGTTATCTAACTCCAAAGCCGAAGTAAGTGGTTCAGTGGGGACGTAGATTAGCTCGGACCAATCACAGACTTGCTAAGTCTACAGACAGGGGTTCAAATCCCCTCGTCCCCGCTTCATCGGATGTTTCTTATGCGTGCTGTGCTTATTAAACTTCTTTAGATTAGGTAGTTGTATCTGATGCGTCTTCTGTTGATATGCAGATTTAAGTTTTTTTATTGTCTACTATTTCTTAGAATATTCGACAAAAAGAAAAAAAAGCCAAAGCTAATAAGCCAAAAGACCATTTATCTGACGAATTGAATCTCAAGGGATATTTATGGAATGGCTTGCTGCAGCTCAATGGGAAATAATTGATAGACTGTACAACCTTCTTACCCAATATCCACAAACACTACTGGTAATTCCAGTCGTATGGATTGTGATGATTTTGGTCTTTCAACGTTTGCTGCACGTTCACGTTTCACCTTGGATAGCCCTGCTTACGTTAATAGTGTCTGTAGGAATTGTTATCGGAATCCTGTTGCTATATTTACAGGGTAACCCATCTGCATACTTTTCTTTACTAGGTGCAATTTGACAAAACAAGAATAATATAATTATCTGGTGATTACCTTTTCAGAATTATCATCTCTTAAACTCTTCAACGAAAAAGCAGAAAGATTACTTAATACCCGATTTGTGAAACATCTGGAAGAAACAAGAAAACTATCAGTAAACATATCAGCGAAGAAAGGTCAAGGGGTTCAGGTAACAAGAATTCTCCCCGACCAAGACGCAATTGACGCATTCGTTTTGACCTTCCGCTTTTTCATTCAAGACAACGAAACAAGTTCTTTTAGGCAAATAAGCCAAACTTATGACAAATTGCCTATCTCTTCCGAACTAAAGAAAAATCTTGTTGATTGGAGAAAGGGATTGAATGACTATCTTGACAAGAATACAAGCGTAGCAATTCAGGGTAAGAACCTTTCCAATAGAGAACTTTTGGATATTTTTATTTATGGTGGTTTAGCACATGCTAATACTCAAAAGAAAGCCATTTATGATAATTGGAAGAAAATGGGGCTTGTCTATCAAATTCTGGAAGTGGAGTTTTGCAGTGTTCTAGAAACCGTGCTTAGAGCAATTCTTTACGTTGCAGGAATGAACAAAAAAGCCATGGAAGAAACTGAAAACAAAGAATAAGATGTTTTCCATGTTTCTGCCCTACGCTTTAGGATGAATCTTGGCTTTAGTTCTCTCAATTATAGCTCTATATGTTAATAACAGACTGATTCTTTGAGGCTCTTGCCTTATGAAACACGTTCACTGATTTGATTGCAGCAAAAGACACAAAGAAACTGATGGCAACCCAGAATGCAGCATCCTGCAGAAAGGATTCTAATGAGAACCAATACGTTTTAGGAGTGGGGACAGGGGCAAGAACCACTGCCTGTGAATATCCATACCAACTGAGCGGAAAACCATAAGAAAATTTCCATGTGCCCATCGGTCCTCCATCAAAAGTAATGAATTCATTCTGCTCACGAATAGTTGAAAGGCTTGTTCCAATCAGACCAAGTACAAGAATTGCCAGAACAGTCAGAACAGACTTCTTTCTCATACACACCGTTAACGACTATGACAACTGCAACTCTTAATTCTATTCTCTAGAACAAATCTATCTTTTCAAGAACCTCTGTAGCTATCGTAGATATTTTTCAACGTCACTGTAGTCATAATTTTCAGGTTTCGTCTTTTCTTGGAACTCACCCTTTTCTTTGGTTACGTAAGGGAAGGTTATGATTTGACAATTTGGACATCTGAACGCTTCTACCTCCATATCTACCCATAGAAAACCAGCCTTGCTACCGAGTCTTTCTGTGATTTCTTTTGTTGAGTTTTTCCATGCCAAGAAAACAAATGGAACTGGTCCTCTTACTGCAACTGCATGTACATTAATATAACCAGATTCCATCTCTTGCCCACACTTAGGACATTTCAACCTGAACCTACCTCTTCCCAACTACAAGTATCCCATTGGATTCTCACAGTTATCTATCTTTTGAAAAAAGGTTTTCTATGGTCTTGTCTGGTTCTGGTATTGCTACGCTGGAAAACTTAGCTGTTCTCTAAGTACCCTTTTTTCTTTGTTGCATTAGTACCATATGAAGAGTACCATTAGAAACAGTAAATCAGTACTGCACTAAGTCTATTTCTATTAGTAGTATCTAATGTTCCATTCTGATGGCAATTCTTCAAACAATACCTTGAAAAAGGAAGCGCGTGCCGGAAGGTTGTTCAGAGACTTAGGATCAAGTCGGTGAAATACATCAGAAGAATCCCTACTAGGAGACCTGCAAAAGTGCTCCATGAAGGATGCGCTCTTCTCAGAAGCTCAACGACGACATAGAGTAGAGCACCAGCAGCTGTTGAGAAAAAAAGAGCACCTGCTAAATCCGAATAAAACAATGAGCCTATCACGCTTCCTATTATAGTGGGAAATCCAGCAAGAAACCCCATTAGAACTGGGGCTCTTGCATGAACTGGAATATCTGAAACCGGTCCTGAGATAGCGATGCCTTCAGTTCCGTTGTGTAGAGCAAAACCTACAACTAGAGTTGTTGTCAGTGCAATCTGTCCAGCGGCATAAGCAGCTCCCAGGGCGAGCCCTTCACCGAGGTTGTGAAGGCCGATTGCAAACGAAATTATGTAAGCAGTCAGGGATTTAGCTGCAATATCGGGTACGACGGAAGACTCACTGACATGATGTCTTCTCGAAGAAACAAGGAAAGGAACGACGACTCCTACGATGAGACCTACTGCAAACAAGAGTGAGCCATAACTGACTTGCTTTGAAAGTTCAACCCCCTCACCCGTGACATCCGCGAAAAGGAACAGGAGTATTCCGATGGAAAAGCTTAGTAGGAGATTTCGCTTGGATCCAGAAAGTCGCCTGAAGAACGGAAGCGGCAAAAGCCCGAGGTAAACAGGAATGAGACCTGCGACGAAACCCAAGGCCACAGAATAGAGTATATCGACCATGAACTGCGTCCCCCTTTGAACCCGGTCCTTCAAACTGACTCATGCCCTAACGATTTATAACCATTTCATGAAACGCGCCCTGTTTGAATGTCAATATTCAAAAAATCGAGAGTGGTGAAACGAGCTTCGAACGCGCGCTCATCTTCCGCGATCGACAAAGTAATACCAAACTTTATGTGGGTCGGAGGCTTTTTTCCGTCTGTGATCGGACAGGATGAAAGATTGGGAGAATCGACTCATAAGTGGGAGATTGAAGGTCTTGGGGCAACTGAACCGTATCCCAACCTGAAAGGAAAGCTTGCGCTCTTCGGTCAGTTCGTTGGCGATTGGGACATTGTGGAAGCGCGGAATCCGCAACCTGACGGGACTGAAGTGAAGCGAAAGGGGGAGGTCCACTTCGGATGGATACTCGGGGGGAGAGCAGTTCAGGACGTTTGGATGACTACTGACGAGGATACTCACAGAGCTGTCCATGGAACGACAGTTCGGTTCTACGATCCAAAGATCGATGCTTGGCACAGTGTCTGGATATCTCCAGTCAAAGGCATCGTCCAGACCTTCATAGCGCGAAAAGTCAAGGACGAAATTGTCTTAGAAGGCAGGACACCAGATGGATATCCGGAGAAATGGATATTCTCACAGATCACGCCGAATTCCTTTTGATGGCGCTCCGAAGAAACCCATGACGAAGGCAGAACCTGGGTGCTGACAGAAGAAATGCAGATCAAAAGACAGAGTGCAAAGCAATAGAAGAACCGTGGCGCGCCGGTAGAAACTGATGGATCGATCGATGAGAGTAGTAGTTGAGCAATGCTATCCTAGCCGAGAGATCTGTAAAGAACTAAGAGGTTTTAGAGAGGTAGGCTCGTCGTGTGCACGAAGCGCACGCTGCTCGAGTTTTCCTTTTTTCGCTTTTCATGTTGGAAGAAATGGACGATGCCGATCTTCATCATGCAGACTATACCCTTAGCAAATAGTGCTCTGATAGACAATCTCGGAATAACGTAGCAGCACGCGCAAAGAGACGACTAGGTTTCTGCTTTTCTCAATAGTTCTTCAGCGTTTTTGACTGAGATTCGATAGAAGATCAAGGTTATGACGGTAGCGATTATTGAGCTCAAAATAACAGATACATAGAGGTCTATGAAAGGTTGAGCCAGACTTGGAACAAAAGTTGAGAGTAGATACGGCACGAAAGGAACCAGTATTGCTATTGCCACGAGGAAACATACGATCAGGTTGATGAAGCTCCATAAAGTTCGGATCATCCTCGGTCGAGGCACTTCAGTAAAGTCGGCACCCTTTGTACCGTTCGACAATGAAATAGATCCTAATGCGAACACCAAAAAGACCGATTCAAGCAGTGCCACAAACACGACTCTTAGGGAAGGGTGAAAGGCTATGAATCCAACGGTTCCTGTGACAGCCAAGACCGCGAGTGAGAAGAAGACTACGAAAAAGTACTTGCTCTTCACAAGACTCTTAGGAGAAATCGGAGACGAGTAGATCCGCCAGATTGTCATTCCTTCTTCACCTATCATGAACGTGCCAAGCATGGTCGCCATAGCAGCGCTTGGAAGGAGGAAAACTAGGGCAACTAAGTACAATGATGCTTCGGTCGGGACTGGTCTTCCCATTAGGCCCAGACCCTGCATGATTGGCGCTAGGATGATGACTATTGGTACTATGAAAATAAACATCAATTCTCGACGACGTGTAAACGCTCTCAGATCCTTTCTGATGAGCGCCCCTTCTGTCGTGGAAAACCCCAGTCTGCCGAGCAGACCGGTTTTGGGTGCGTAAACGCCCCGGGATACCGTGATAGCAGGAGGCTCGTATAGTCCATATCTTCTATTGAGCGAAGTGGCAAGGTAGAACAGTGCAGCTATGAATCCGAGGGAAAGGGCCACGAAAGCGATGCCTTGCAATATCAACCCGTTCAGGAAAGAGTACAGCGTCATACCCAGCCACACGAAGGGTATGAACCAAATCGCGCTTTGCGCTGACGCAATCGTCTGTACCAGATAAATTCCCCCTGTGCCCGAAACCACGTAGAAATATATGATATAGAACCCCAGGAAAAGCAGCAGAGAGCCGATGAACCTTACCCAAATCGCGGCTCGACCAGTGGACTTGTAGATTGCGCCTATGAATCTGACCTGCAGGACTCTGAAAACCTCAGTTACTGCACTGGCCATGAAAGCGGCGGCACATACGGCGAGGACCGTTGCTGCGGCGGCGACGATTTGGCCTGTGAACGTGGAAAACAGGATTATGGTCGGTGTGATGAACACTATTGAGACAAGCGGAAAACCAAGAAGATTGGTCAGGATGGATGCAAGAGTGTGCTCCGCCCAAGTGATGGGCAGCCAATAAGGCGCCTGAGTGGAAAACTTCGTTCCGCTACGCTGTATCTGCTGCATCATGGTCAGAACTAAACTGTAAATCAGCACCAGTGTTGGCAGGCCGAGAAAGAGGCTCAACATTCCTTGGTTAGCCAGAGCGGCAAAATTCGGATCGGTTGCCGAGGCTGAAACGTAAAACATCCCTGCAAGTCCGCCGACCACCAGACCTAGAATCAGAGATCCGCCGTAAAGCACGTAAGTGAAGACTCTGCTCTCGCGAAATCTTGTCAGTCTCTTCCCTCTGAGAAATCGGCCAGACTTCATGTCTATTCGTATGAGGTGCAGTACGTTTTTCCAGTTCATTTCAACAGTTCCTCAACGACTGGTCTTATGTCGCCAGTGCCAGTCAGCTTAAGGAAGATGTCCTCTAAGGCGGAATCGGGCAGTTTCGCCATTTCCCTCAGCTCATCCATCGTGCCTAGCGCCAAGAGCTTTCCGTGGTACATGATGCCTATGCGGTCGCAGAGTGCTTGGGCTATTTCCAGTACGTGTGTAGACATCATCGTGGTCACTCCCTGAGCTTTCAGCTCATGCAGAAAGTCTTTGACGATTCGAGCTGACCTGGGGTCTAGACCGCTCAATGGTTCATCGAGAATCAACAGTTTCGGTTTGTGCATAAACGCCGAAATCAATGCGACCTTCTGTTTCATTCCCTCGGAGTAGCTGCTTATCATGTCGCCTTCCCTGCCCTCTAGCTCAAGGGCCTTCAGATACTCGTTGATTCTGGCTTTCTTTGCTTCTGTCTGCATGCCGTATACGTCGCCTATGAAATCCAAGTATTCGATTCCAGTCAGGAACTCGTAGAGACGTGGAGATTCTGGAACGTAACCGACGAGTCTTTTCACGGCAACTGGATCCTTCTGCACATCTATCCCTAGGACGTTAAGCGCGCCCGAGTCAGGCTGAACCAAACCGAGAAGCATCTTCATGGTGGTTGATTTACCTGAGCCATTTGGCCCCAACAGACCGAAGATTTCACCCGATCTGATGCTCAGGTCAACATTGTCGACGGCGAAGATTTCGCCATAGCGTTTGGCGATTCTCTTGATTTCGACCGCAGACGAATAGTTTGTTGCCATCATTAACGCACTCTCGACACTGAACAAACTATGTATTTGAAATCGGCTTATGTCTTTCTATTTTCTATTTGAAGGGTCAATTTCAGCGCGCGCTATTTCTTGTTTTTTGGTATTGGTCAAATCCTTCGACGGCAACGTCTACTCGAACAAACCTTGAAAAGGTTAAAGAGATTGTGTCAACTAGTCTGATATTCTGATATGGTAACCGAAGAAAATAAGGAACTTGCATTCGTTATTGACCACCTAATTCAACGCGCGCGCTAAGAAGGAAAAAGAATGAGTGAAAGATACAGAAAATATGGTAGAGCAAAGAACTGCAGATGTAAGAACTGTGGGCTGGAGTTTAAGACAGAAGGAAATCCTAGGAATTGTCCTAGATGTCATTCAGTCATTGAGGTCTAGCGCGCACGCTCTTAACCGTAATGCTTTTTCTATGGCACTATAAATCTAATGTTCCCCTACACCCGTCTAGTGGCAAACTACAGCGCCCGCTTAATAGAAAGGTCGCCATCTTCTTTCGTTATGCATTACTCGTTAGTTCATTATCCAAAGTTTGACAGAAAAACTGAGGAGAACATCCAAACTTTTCGGAGAAAATACGATTCATTCGTAGATTCTTGGAAACCGCACATACCATTCATATTCCCAGTCCCTTGCAATGAGATTGAAGAAGAAAAATTCACAGAACATGTTGAGACGGTGTTGAAGAATTGGAAACCTTTTCCCATTCGTATAGGAGGCTTCAGGAAATCTTGGGATCACTGGTTGTTGCTTCTGCTGAAGGAAGGAAATGAGAAAGCGATTGCTTTGCATGATGAACTGTACACTGGTATTCTGTCGCCTTATCTGAGGAGAGATATCGAGTATATTCCCCATATTGGTATTGGCTTGTTTGTGAGAAAAGACGCTGGCTACAATGCTTTAGACCCGAAAATAGTTGACTTTGATGCGAAGCTGTATTCCCAAGCGTTGAAAGAAGCGGAATCCCTCAAGATAGACGGCTTTGACACTGTTGACAGACTGATGCTAAGCAAAGTAATCTTGAAAGTAGGCACGTCTTTGCACATAGATCGATCGGTTGTTAGCTCAAGAGAAATTAAGTTGTAGAGCGTGTAGGACGTCATTTTTCCGGAAGCGCGCGCGCTAACCCTGACGATGCTGCGGAAAAGTTATAGCTGAACCACTCCTATCCGCTCAAGTGGTGATGCTGATTGCTTGAAGGCATGAATGTGAATTTGAGGGTTGTCGAAAGAGAGGATTTGCCGTTGTTGACAGAATGGCTTAACAATCCTGAATTTGCGGGTGAATTTATGTGGTGGCCACAGAAATCTAGAACGGAGCAGGAGAAGGCATACGACAATCTCCCACCTGACACCAAGCAGTTCTTCATAGAGAAAAAAGATGGTACGAAAATCGGGAGGATAGGCCACTTTATGTTCGGAAACCTCTTAGAAATATATTATTATCTCGTTCCAAGTGAAAGAGGAAAAGGCTTCGGCACTGAAGCTATAATGATTATGGTGGACTACTTGTTTCTATCGAGAGGCCTGATGCGCGTTCAGGCTACTGCTGATGTGAATAATTTCGCTTCTCAGAGGGTTCTTGAAAAGGCTGGGTTCAAGAAGGAAGGGGTGATTCGAAAGAGCGGCTTCACCCGAGGAAAATGGACAGACGACTGTCTGTACAGCATCCTCAGAGAAGAATGGAAAGAACCAAGAATACTTGCAAAAACAGCTTAGAGATAGGCTGATTGTTAGCGCGCGCCCAGACTGAATGCGCGAGATGATTTTCGGAAGTTTTATCCGTATATTGAGTTTATATCAAGGATTAGACGGTGAAACTTCGATGTCTTCTAGCGAGTTTGCGGAAAAACTTGAGGGTCTGGTTGCAGAGGGGATGTTGCGGGATCATGTGCCTGGGTTGAGTTTGGCGGTGGTGAAGGATGGGAAGGTTATTTATGCTAGGGGTTTTGGGGCCAGGCGTTTGAAAGATAATGCTCCTGCTACTCCTGACACACTATACGGGGTGGGTTCATGCACAAAGTCCTTCACAGCACTGGCGATAATGCAGCTTGCGCAGCAGGGAAAGCTAAACCTGAAAGACCCTGTTAAGAAACATCTGCCTGAGTTCAAAGTGGGGAAAGAGGAGAACCCGATTACGATTCATAATCTGCTGACTCATTCTTCAGGTATTCCAGACTTGGGCGGGGCAGACGTTGAGATTCTCAGGCATATTGGAATCGATGAGAAGTGGGTGCCCTTCAGCAGCTTTGAGGACTTAATGTTGCACGTCAACGGTGCAAGAGATGAGGTGGCAGCGGAGCCCGGGAATCGGTTCTTCTATCTTAATGAGGGATATGAGCTTCTTGGAATGATCGTCGAAAAGGTCAGTCACACACAATATGAGCATTATGTTAGAGATATGATATTGAGGCCGCTGAAGATGAACAGGTCTACATTCGTGAGGGAGGAGTTTGAGAAGGATTCGAATGTTATGACGCCGTATTTCATGGAAAAGAAGGAAGGAATGGTTGTGGCGACGCCGACTGTACACCCGATTGACAGGTTATGTAATCCAGCTGGCGGACTAGTGAGTTCTGTTATGGAGTTAACGAATTTTCTTATCGCAAACATGAACCATGGAGTCTTTGAGGACACTAAGCTTCTGGATTCGGTGCTGACGCAAGAAATGCATAAGCCCCAAGTGCAGGTGAATTGGGCCACGTTTTTTGGGAAAATGTGGTATGGTTATGGTTGGCACATGGAGGACGGATTCTTTGGACATATGCTTATTGGTCATAGCGGTTCTACTGGAGTTTCGAGTGCGAATGTGTCGTTTTTGCCAGACTTGAATTTGGGAGTTGTGTATGCGTGCAATGTAGGCGGTGCCGAGTCAGTGTCGCTGATTCCATCCGTGGTCTTGGCTTTTCTTATGGGTAGAGACCCGTTGAAGGAGATTCCGGTTTTTGAGATTGAAAAGAAGATGGCTATGCTTGTGGGCGAGTATGCAGGCTATAAGGGAATTGTGAAAGTCTCGGTTGTGAGGAAAGGCGGGTTGCTGTTCATGGAGGTTAAGGACAAGCTGGCTGAGCAAAGTCTTGCGCTGATTCCTGAAAGCGACAGACTTGAAAATCTCAAATTCTATGTGCCTATGACTGGCACTCGCACAGAGGCAGAGTTTGTTGTAGACGCTTCCGGAAAAGTGGACTTGTACATTGAAAGATACCGATTCCACAAAGTCAAATAGCTAAGCGCTGCGAAAACTTCATTGATAGAGCAGCGCGCGCGTCTATTTTCGTTTTTTGAATAACATTGTCTCATTATGGCTGCAGACGTATTCAAATCCGGCTTCGATGAGTTTCTTGGCCTCATCCACATTACTGGCCACTGCCGAACAGTATTCGTCGCTCTCAAATTCTACTAATTGTGTACAGATCAACGTGTTAGCGATATTCTTGCGTCCCAATAATTTCATCACGTAGAGAATGTCCTTGGTTCGATGGTATTCCATTGTCGCCTTCCAATGTTTAGATGTGTTGTGCATGATTCGTAAATAGCGCGCGTTGACCAACCAAGCTGACGCGCAAGAGTGAAGTATCCAAAATAGCCGCTTCCAGTTATCATGAGGTCGTCGCGCGCGCTCGTCAACGCCGACTCGCCACGCGCACCTCAACTGTAATCAATGCAAGAATAACCTTATCTACTTCAAAATGCAACATAAAGATGTAGAAAGTGCTTAAGAGGAGATATATGTGGACCGAGATACAATAGATGATAGCCTACATTTTTGGGTTAGGCTGACACGCGCTTTGTTTATCATTGGACTTGTTTCACTGTTCATTTTGGCGGCTTTCTGGGGCTGGCTAGTGACGAAACCAGCCGTGAACGGCTTTTTTGACATGATCACTTCACAGGTTGGCCTAACAATAATTTCCTGGAGTGTTCTTGCTTATCTAGGAACGGGTGGAGTGCTTTCGTTGGCACGAATGATAGCATTTCATGGTGGAAAACCCTACGTGCACGCGCGTGCCTACGTAGATTCTTCAAGTGATGATGATTATGGTGAAGGTCTAGCTAGGCTTAACGCATACTATAATGATCCTTTCAACCGCGCTATGGCAAATCAGATGAGAAAAGAGGAAGAAAGAAGGAGAGAAAAAAGACAAAGATATTCCTAGCTCAAGAATAGAACCAAACTATATCACTCGTTTAGTTCATTCGTCATCGTCTTCAGAACGTTCAGACTCTTCAGGTTCATCAGGCGGTTCGGGACTGTCCGGTTTAAGGTAACGTTCGCACCAGTTATGCAGTTTCTTCATGTCTTCCGCCGAGCGCCGCGCTAATACTACGGCTGGATACACAAAGCTGGGAATCAAAGACCCTGATCAAGGCAGAGCGATGGTTCGGAAGCGGATGGATAAGCTGATCGCAGAAGGCAAGGTCAAAAGTGTTGAGCCGAAAGAAGGTAGAGCGAAGAAGCTTTATGCCTTACCTTGATCCCTTTTTTTGTCTCTGATGATAGCCCCTCTATCTTAAATCCCTAGACATCCCTCAGGTTTAAATCCTCAGAACCTTAGAAGAAGAAATATGGACAAGGATGTCGCTGTCAAGATTCTTCAAACTAACATCTATCGTCAACTTTGTAAGAAATGGGTACTTTTTCAGGTTCCCTACTGGGTCATTGTGATAGTGCTTGAAGCCCTTTCTGATTTTGCTATTCTGCCCACTCTGAATTTCGGAATCACGCTACCGTCCTCAACTGTAAAGGTAGAAAATGTCATGCCTGCAATCTTCACAGGTGCTTTAACGACGAGTGGAATCATTGTCGGGTTTCTTGCAGTCTCAGCACATAATTTCAGAAATTGGCTAGAAGACCGTGTTTCCGAATATATTGACATGTCTGCTGACTTAGAAATTCTACACCAAAAAGCTGTTGAAAGCAAAGTTGAAAGTACCATCGAGAAAAGCAAAGATACAAAAGAACTCTGTAGATTGAACCGTAACGCCTACGCTCACCTAGAAGAACACCTTGTCAGGTTCATGTCAACCTACTTAATAGTTGCCTTTCTGTTGCTGTTGAGCGAGATTCCAGCATTTATTTCCATTTTAGCCAGCTCAGCATTCGTCTATTATTTCGTCATTTGGACGGTGCTCTGCCTCAGCGCAATCTTCAGCGGTCTTATAGTATTTATGTGGCAGTTTGCCTCTTGGAATGTCCATGAAGAAATAGCCAAATGAACAGCGCGCGCTATATTATGCCGTTCTATGTGCAGAGCTATAAATGCGCGCTCAAACATCCATGAAGTGATAATCATGTCAAAATCCATTCCATGGAGTAGATTAGAGGAAGGTATCAGCGCAATATTCGAAAATATTCAAACATTAATAGGTAGCGCAGATGTACTTTATCAGAACAAGAAATACATGGTTTCAGCGTCTCTGTCTATCTTTGCTTTTGAAGAAATTAACAAATCAGAACTTCTGTTAGATTATTACAAAAACCAAAAAGATCTCCCCTTAGACAAATGGAATGAATTAGTCAAAGGAAAGGAAGCACATTTTAATAAACTTCTAAAGTTTCTAGAAAAAGAGACGATCAGGGTTCTTAATTTCACGAATGAGATGACAAATTATACTGAGGAACAGCTTGAAAGGATGACTGCAGATCATTATCACAGCGTAAAAATGAACGTTTTCTATGTAAATTGGATGGAAAAAGAATGCAAGTGGCGTTGGTTCCCAAATGAGTACCCACAAAATCTCCAAGAAAATATGGCAATTTATTTCTTAAGAACAGCTAAAAGAAGATTCAACGAGACAAATAGGCAAAAACAAAGCGTCTAATCTGAAGAAAACTATTTGCTTCCAAGAGATGGTAAGATTGTCTTTTCAAGGCAGCCACGAAACAGCGACCGTAAGCCCGCTCCCGCGCGCGTATGAGGCAAGCGCGGTTAATGGTACCATTTTTCTGACTAGCAGGTGGAAAACACATAGTACGAGCAAGAAATAGATCACGAACAATAGAAGTGGCAGAACCAGCAAAGGTAAGTCAAGAAATGAACTGACCCAAGCAGGAGACTCACTGAAAAACAGCACTGACAAATCATTCAGAGCATCCACGAACCACATTGTAAGTAAAGTCAATCCGAACGCGAAACCACCTGAATAGATTAAGGTGCCCAATCGCGTAAACTCCTTATTCTTTCTATCATCATACCAAAAAACCACTAGCACAACAAAAGGTAATCCAACCCAAAAAAAGAGCCTTTGTAGAAAAGTGACAAGAATTCCCAGCGTTAATCCGAAGTTAGCTATGTTATTGCGAACTTGTTAGTCCTGTTCAAAAAGTCTAAGTTCTGGATGACTAAGCGCGTAACCCGTCGCAGAAATAGCGACGATTAGACAAATCATTGAAAGAAAGTAGATTATGACGATGAGTTTTCGCCAAGTTCTCTTGAGTTTTTCTTCCATAGCTGAATTTATGCAGGCTGCATCTTAAAAGTCAGTACGACGAGCATTAGGCGCCATGTAGCATGATCGTTCTTAAATCGTATACGCGGAAAGGAATTCGGATCATCCAAATATTCATGGTACATTGAAACCTAGGAGGAGTAGGCTCCTCAGCCCACCAGATAAGACTTCTTAACCCACCAAAATCTAGAGCCGGGGATGGGAGTTGAACCCATATACAGCTGCTCATCCCCTCTCTCATCTTTCTCCACATTCTCACCTTCAACCCAGAGTGCAGTCTTTGGGATTTAAAGGCATATAGAACACTCTTCTGCTTGGATGCTAATTGTCCATTCATAATTCTTATCTGACCATGGTGTTTGAGAAGGAGAGTAGTTACTCTCCTAGGTGAGTACCTACTAAGACGTACTAGTGGGTATCTACCAAGTCGGCGGCTGAGTGGTGTGAAGATGAATAGAAAAGACACAGAACTTGTTGAGGTCATGCCTATCGAGTACCACTTTAAAGTGCCGAAGCACAGACACCCTAGGCTCCAAATCTATTGGGGCTATTCTTTCTCTCGCCATCTCACTCAGGCAATTTTCAACAGAATACTCAAGGATTTCAGGCAGAAAGACAAGGTCAAGGTGAGCAACAATCGTGACCGGTTCATAGTCTATCAGTTCGCTGGTAAACCGCAAATATGTCTGGACGGGTTGACTGGCAAGATTTGCGTTACCAAAGGGACGCTGAACCACTACTCCAAGCAGCACTGTCAACAACAAGCTGCCATGATAATGAGAATACTTAGAGGCACCAAGAGGCAAAGAGTGATTAGACCGGGTTACGCGAATTTCGTGAGAATATCGGTAACGTGCAATCCCCAAAGAATAGGAAGGACCAAGGAAGAGAGACAGATTTACTTTGAAGCGGTCATGGACCTGTTCAATGATAAGCCAAAAGCTAGACTCAAAAAGATTAGAGAAACCGCTCATACTAAGTAGTTCAAGGTTTCTTAAGCGGACGTTTGCCTGCTTCTTTCAGTTTTGCATCAAGTTTTTTCCTTTTCTCTTCTTCTTGCTTAGGCTTTACGTAGAAATAATCAAAAAGCCCTTCGAGAACATCTAAATTCCACTCAGCCTCCTGAGGCTCCACATCTACTATTTCACCAGTTGATTTGTATTTGATAGGGTGAGCAGCAAAAATTCCAGTGGTCCGTATAGCATCTACATTCTCTCCTAATCCCTTTGGCAAATCTTTTATTGCTTGTTCTATCTGGTCATTCAAGTTTTCTTTCTTGTAGCCCCTATCTGTCAAGAGTTGTTGCAGGCATCTCCGAGAAAGTGCTGCACTAGCCTTCTCGCTTGTTGAGAGCACGGCAGCAGCTTCAAGAAAATCCTCTCTAATTTCCTTCGGCACTTCTTGCGCGACCGCTCTAACCACGTTGTAAGGATGAACCAATCTAGAAGAGAGTTTTACACCTTCCATTATTGCTGCCGTCACTATTGGTTTCTTACAGTTCGGGCATTGGGAAGAATATACACGTACACTTTCTTCTTTATTGCCAGTTACCAAATATGTAGGGTAAGTCGATTGCCCACCGCCACGGGCATACAAAACCTCCTCAGGCGCATCGAAAAAGACGATGTGTTGGCAATGTGGACATTTTCCACTTGACATTGGTGAATACGGTTTTTCTGTTTTAGACAACTCTGACATCCTCTATGTTATTCTCTAGTCTACCAGATGCGTATAAGAAAGTTATAAGTCCTTTTGGGAAATTCAGAAAATGAGGGCTAGCTAGAGTCTTCTCTATGGCATGAATGAGAGAGCCGAATTTCCGACTTCTATCATGTTCAGTATCAGTAAACCACAGTAACCCATAAATATGGTTCTTTGACAATATATGACTAGGAGACGAAAAGTGGGAAGAACTCATCTAGTGAAACTTTCAGATGCAGAATATGAGCTTCTACAGAAAGCCAAGAAAGCATTAATTCAAAACGGGACGAATGGATTGCCCCCTAACATGAGAAAAGAGGTAAATGAAAAAAACCCTCTTGCTGATTTTGCTTTAGGTGCTATCGTTGGTGCTGGTGCTGTGATTCTTCTCGCTGCTCTGCTGGGGTCTTCTGATTCGCAAGAGCAATAGACTGTTGACTGTGGTATACCATAAAGCTTATTAGCATCTTACGGTATACCATTATACCTGTGAAAGGGAAAATCATGAGCGAAAAAGACAAAAAAGACCCTTTGTGGTGGGCAGAAAGAATCTCAGAAGGTGGGATTGCCCTTGGAATAGGGCTTACGGCAGAACACAAAATAAATTATGGACGTTGGTATGACGAAGACAAAGAAATCTGTCACGGAAAAATCGGGATTGGCTTAGCCGTTGTATCTTCACTTGCTCGCATAGGTTGTGCCATAGTCCGTTCTGCAAGACCAAAATGCCCGCAGTGTAGCGGAGAATTGACCTATGTCTTGCAGGAGAAAAAGAATTATTGCAACACCTGTAAGCAATATGTCTGAAAATCTGCTTTTCTGGTCTACACTTTAGCTAGTTTGAGAGCACAGCAGCCAGCTATTAGTCACCAATTGCAACACGCACTAGTCTTTCCCGCTCAGTCCCTCTCTGTTACATAACGATTCGGTCCCTCGCTGCATGACAACAAGATAAAACATGATGCTATAGATGGAGTTTAAGACTGAGTTATCTTTCCATTCCAAAAGGCGCGTTCTAGAATAGGTATTCCAAAAGCCGGCATTGTTTCTCTGCTCCTTTCTCCTTGCGACTGAACCTCCACGAGTAAAACTGTTCCTTCTCTACAGACTGCCTAATGCGACACTTTAGGTCCAATTTTCGATTCTACACCGTGCGGGACTAGAGGTTCTGGTTAGGGCGTTGCTTCCTATGTTGAGCTCGTTCCAGACCATTGCGATCTGTAGGCCGGGCAGACGCGTCACTCAGGATGCTATCGGTCCATGGTCGCCCTATATATCCGCTTTAAATACCGCCTTAAATACTCATAGAGTTACGCTTCAGGCATTGTTCAGGTCGTCCATCGAAGTGTATGGGGCGCATGATGGGTAATCGCGGCGAGCAACGAGAGTGACGCTGGAGAAGAGACCGAAGGCAGGATCGAGGGAAGAAAGAGAAGCGGCGCCGAGAGTGACGTTGCTAAGCACTCTACATATCCCTCTACGATCTAGGCGCTATTCATCTTCTCAGACAGGATCCTTAAGTGTCCTAAGTCATGGTTAATTACATTCTCCCTTCCTATACCTGAACGCTAGTTAACTCTTATATATCCCCAATCGTTAAGGTGGGTTATAGGAAGTTGCATTATGGGTGATTTAGAAAGACTCAAGAAGGAACTTGAGAAGACCAAACGAGAGATAAGTAACGCCAAAATGAACAACGACTACCACACCCGGAAAATGAGGCAGGCCCTCGAAGAGAATAATCCTACAGAATACGAAGTTCATTCTCTAAAAGCCAAATTCTCCGCCGACAAGATACCGATCCTCGTGGAGAAGGAACTTCAAGTCGGGAAGAGCATTAACCATCTAGAGGAATTGATAGTCATAGGAGAGGAGAAGGCCCGGGTAAGGTCCTTCGACCTGGCGATGTATGGGGACCTTGAAGGGATAAGAGACTCTCTTAAATTCCTCATCGAGAAGGGGAGACTGCCTCCAGAGGACCTTCAACAACAGATTCTACGCCTGATAGAATTCTATAACGGCCAGAACAAGTACGGAGCGAACGACGCCCAATGGGGTCGGGTCATTCTCCCCTATGAGACCCTTAATCTATTCTCCGTCAAGATTCGGATCCAGCACGTCGTAGAAGAGTATTCCTTCGCCTGCAGGTTAGAGTCTCCAATTAATGCACAGAAGGTCGCCAACTATACATTATGGTCTCAACACATCATCGGCCAAATCAACGACTGCCTCGGAGTTATAGTCGGGAGGAGCGGTCTAAACCACTCTTTCTTCAAGAAGGCGAAAGTTTGAGATATCGAGACGTGGACCGATTCATCGCAAGGTTCGCGCTTTCTCGAGGTTACAATTTAGAAACGGCCAAGAAGAGGCTGGTCTGGAAGGGTTTGGAGAATGAAAGGATTCTGACTGACCTTCTCAAAATTGTGAGAGAGAGACTGGAGGCGGGCGTCTTGGACAGGGCGTTGGACGGGAAGAAGGAGGCTTCTAATGAAGTGTAAGGAGATCATTGAAGGTTCAATCAAACGTCATGGCCTTCTAGGCCCTATAATTAAAGCGAGACTGAACTTTCTTAAGGATAAACCTCTCCTGACGGTCAACGGCCACAAAAGAGAAGAGGTCTGTGTGGGTTTGGGGCTGAAACCAGAGGCATTGATTCTAGAACCGAAGACGCTGGAAGAATACCTTCAGATGCTCCGGGACTTTAAGGAACCTAGACTGAACAGCGGGGAGAAGAAGGACCGAGCGAACATTTACGCCTTCGAACTTAAAAAGGCCGGTTGCAAACCGGGCCAGATAGTCAAGGCCGTGGCTTACCTGACCGGAATGTCTTATCGGCAAACTGTAAGATACTTGAGTCCAGAGTACAAGGACCAACTTCAACAAGAACGAGCTTCCGGCTGCCAAATGACCGCCGAGAATGATCGCGAGCGAGCCAACGGTCTTCGTCCCCGGGATGACTACGACTTTCTGGACAAGACCCTCTGGATCAGGATCAGGAAAGAGGTTAAGGACGACAAAAATCTCTACGCCCTTCTGGACGCCGTCAAGGATCATTTTCTAACGGTCAAGGACAGCTTGGCCCTGAAGAACGCCGGCATCGGGGAATTATCAGAAGCCTTGCTGGAGAAGTTAGAGGATCCTAAAGTCAGGTTGTCAGAGGGAGTCGTAGCGAGATTGAGGGCAATCCTACCGGAGGAATAACCGTGCTGCCTTGGCGAGAGAACAAGAAGTTGATTGCCTCCCTCTATGAGGAATTTAGGTCTCTGAGGGTCGACGTCGACCGCCTCCGTCTAGAACACGACAAACTGGCCCTAGTAACGGAGTTTAAGAATGAGATCGCTAGTCGAGTCTCCACGGATCTAAAATCGAGTCTGACTAAAGAATTGTCAGAGGAAATAGCGGAAGCGATCCAGAAGAAATTGACCGGGCTGAGGCAGGGAGTAATCTAGTCAATGTCTTTCATATTTGAAAAGGATACCCGGTTAGTTTACTACTATACTCTATCAGGGGTCTTGTCAATCTACTCTTTCAGGAAAGGTCTCCATGGTTAAAGATGACAGAGCCAATGAGAACGAGAGACTCTGGAGATTAACGACGCTAGTAGGGAGTCATATATGAAGCTCAGATTAGGTTCCTTTAGCCATAGACTCTCCGGGATTAGCCGAGGTGGTCTGAACGGGCAGGCCTTTGGTCTAAAGATGAAGAATGATACTTGCTATTCACTGTATAGCATGCTAAGTAGAAGAATAAACGTTAAGGTCGAGTCAATTTGCCCCTGAGCGAGAGAGAAAGGATCGGGAATAGAAGGAACTTGAAGATCAAGACCGAGTATGAGGATCTAGGTTATTCGGTCATCAGTAACCCCTATAATACCAGTGGGATTGATCTCATCATAGTGGCTACGGACAAGGCCAAGATAGTCGAGGTTTTAGAGTTGACTAATTACAGAGACAAGAAGTGGACTATAGTCGACAAGACCTTCCAGAGATACTTAAGGGACCTCTCTTGGTTCGGCAGGTTTCTCAACGTGAAAAGGACCTTGGTAGTCTCGTTTCTAGAAAATTTGACCATCAGACAAATTACCCTTCTAAGGAAGAATGGCATACTGATTAGAATAGAAGGAAAACAGGATTGATGTGAATAGGCATGAGTAAACCAGAAACCAAGAAGAGGGAACGGTCCCAGAAGGTCGGTTCGGCCAACTACGAGTCCGGCAAGCGGAAACTGATGAACAGGGCTAGAACGGGATTGTTGTTGACTATGGAGGCGTTGACCAGAAAACTCGAATCCAAGACGCCCCTGCGCGACGAAGAAATTCGGTTCATCAAGACCTTCAATTCCACTTTAGCCTCCTTAGAACTCAAAGAAGTCGCCGAAGAGGAAGAAGACATAGGGTTGCCTCCCGGTAAATTGCGAGAATTCATAGAGGACACGTTCAGGTTCCGAGAGGCGACAGGTTTCACTGATACAAGAGGGGACGGTTTACTCGTCATGAAAGAGGCCGACTATTTCCTCTGCGACTACTGTAAGGAATTTCATAGGATCTTAGATCCATGCCCCTTCAAGGCCGTCGCCGAAGAGCGAAAAGTGCGGGTACTCGCTGACAAGAAAGAGGCGGTAGAGGATCCTAATGGACCGGCAACCGCGTCAGTTAAGTCTTAAATATCAGCATATACCCTAGTATCACTAGAGGGAGAACTAATGAGACAGGCTAAAAAAACAATAGGCGCTTACCCTTCCCCGGGGCTTGACCAGATAATACCGATCCGAATGAATAAGGCATTATGGAGTCAGTTCGGTTCGACGGTAGACGACCTTAGAGAGATTGGTCTATTCGATAAGCACGCCTCAAGGACTTCCGTCATCAGAGACCTAGTAGCGGGTTGGATCATAGAGGAACGAGCATTCATAGCCCGGCAACGAGCTTCTAACCTGATTTATAATCACGCTGTAGACGACTTTGAAGGTGGATCTAAAAGATGATAGACTGGAAACTAGAAGAATTTCTTAGGGGCAAGTTTCAACGAGGAGAATTAGTGAACCAAGTTCCGGCGGACTGGACTGAAGACCAAGTCGTCGACTATCTCGCCTCTAGATATTACTCTCCGACCATAATGTCCAAGGGGAAGGTCCAAGACGAGACTGCTCCGGAATGGGCGGCCAAATTGGCCCGCGTCTTAGACTCTTTCGAGAAGGTCATCTTACCGGCAATAGAGAGGGTGAATAGAGAAAAATTAGAACTGGCCCAGAGAGAAGCAAGGTTCTATCGTTCACTGGAAACGGACGAGGAGAGAGGTCTAAGAGCGGAACAAGAACAACCTAGACCCAAGAAGTATCCGCTTGAGCCAGAGGCATATCCATACGAGGAAGAGAAAGAAAAGGGGAAGGAATGAGGATGAGAGAGAATAAGGATCTTACCTATAATGCCGGAACGAGAAGAAGGAAAGAGTTTAGACCGGCAGAAGGACGCCCGGGAGCAATCGAGAGTGGGTCAGAAGATTTACGGAGAAGAATGTTCGGACGCTTAACTAATGCTCAGAAGAGAGAGAATGAAGACCTAGAAACGGAGAGAAAGATTAAGTCCCTTCCGGGAAGGATAGAGGACCTTGCGAGGAAGTTGATCGACATTCCATTCAACAAGTGGACGGTCCAAGACATGACTGATGTCGAGAAATATTTCACTCCGGAGCAGGTGACTTGGATTGCGGACGTCGCAGCATCGAGGACGGAAAGAAAGATAATAAGGTAGGAGTATGAGGACTGCCGGTCCTCACGCCCCTACATTCTATTTTCAGCGCGCGCGCTTTGACAACTTGAAACCACAAATGCGAAAGCCCTATATCGATATACAGAACAAAGAACATAGGTTTAAATGACTGCTTTCATGATCACAACCTGCAGAAGAATTCCAATAGAATCAGACGACTTGGTTTCATATCTAAAACACAAAAAATGTGACGTGAGGGCCAAATATCGCCCATTTAGCGCAATAGAGAGAGAAGTGGCATGCATTGTCATTGACACTTGTGCAGAGATGATGAAACGTCCGCCGGGGCATCTGATGGATACGGGCTATGATGCGGGGTGTGCCGATATAGCGTCAATACCATTGCTGCTTATTATGGACAAGGACTCAGATGTCCCTTCTGAATGGCTAACCTGTGAACATGTCTACAAGACTGACCTTGAGCACATCAAGAAGACCATAGATGTCTTCGCCAAAAGTATTCTCAAATACCAAGAGAAATTCAAGTTTGCAAAAGAAGCCCCCATAGAATCGAGAGGCTTAATAAGATCAGAGATAATAGGATTCATTAACGATAGTATGGATACAGTTCCGCAATTCATAAAAAAGAAAAAGAAGGAGTTGTAGAGTGTGAGTCGGCGAATGCCCAAAATGAGAGACTTTACAAAGTTTGACGATGAAGGTCTGGATGAGATTGCAAGACAGGCCGAGGAGAAAACCGACGAGTTGATAAGAATAACAAAACAAGTTCTTGCAGAAGCATGTACTAATGAGATAAATTCGGGTGTTGCAGAAAGAATCGTCAAGATAGCAAGAAGTCAAGGTCAGATCGCGCGCAGAGTAAGGAGTTTCCGAGAGACACTACGCAGCTTGAGCTACTATGAAGAAACAAACAGCATAGTTGGGGATTTGACGCCTTATGTACGGTCCTATTATCACCGAATAGATAGCAAGCAACGACTGTCGCTCTTCCGCAGAGATAGGGATGTTTTCCAAAACTATCAAAATCCTTTTATTCACATACAGTCAATTGCGGTCGGAGATGACTTTGATGTTTAAGTTGACTGAGTCGCTCGCCAAAAAACTCAATGATGAAACCCCAAAAGCGACTCAGGCGATCAAAGAGAAGAGTGATATCAGAATAATCATGCAACATCTTGAACAGATATCGCTAGTAGCGCGCGTTAATGCCGAAGTATCTGACGATCCGGAAAGTAGATTTGTGTCCTTCGTGCTTGACTCCATCAACTCTGTTATCGAGTCACGTTATCGCAACAAAAGAGACGAATGGTTTAGGCTGAATCAACCAACTTTCGAAAACATGCTTCCATCTTTTGCGATATATGTTGAAAACGTAAGCAACGCTTTGCTAGCAGGAAGCTTCAACAACGCAATAAACGCGTCTAAAGATTTCTTCGTAGCTACGTGGAAGCAGATTTCGATGATCACAGACTAGCTACTCTACATCCATTGCAGAGATACTTCAAATATCTCAATTGATACTCCAATTATGAATAGTAATATTGATGCATTCCTTAGTTTATCTACCCATCTTAGTACATTGATTTTTCGTTCGAGAAGGCTAAGGTCTCCCAAGTCGATTGAGTCCTTCAGTTCTTGTAGTCCCTTGACGTCTCTGAGGCTTATTACTAACTGCAGTGCGATGAGTTCTTTAGTCTCAAGATCGCAGGCGTTCAGCAATTCTGCAGCCCGAGCAGTCTGGCGTTGAGAGAACCATACCGACATAGCGAATAATGCCACACCTACATTGCGGACTAGAGTGCCTGTTGACAACAAGGCGGACGAACGTGGCCCCAGAATCTCGATCAGTTGATCTCGGAAAACATAAAAAACGACAACAAATGTCAATGCCGCAACTGAGAAAATGACCGCTTTCAGAATGTTCTTCTTCGACATGTTATTCTCCTTGCTATTTGATTGTAGCTTGCGTCTCCTAAGCTTTTCGCACTCAGATGTGAGCGTTGTTGCTTCTCAACATCTAGACTACATGCGTGGACCAATAGGAGGATTGAAAAACGAGGTTGCAGCGCACGCTCTTCTCACTCGTATGTTCATACTCAGGTAAGAACTTGGTAAGCCGCACCTGGCGAGTTACAACAAATGAACTGCAAAGCAACCGACGCCACAAATATGGTGCTTGCTTGAAGCCGTACTTCTCAATCAAACGCTTCCAACAGCTAACGAACGCCGGAAACACCCAGCTGTAACCCCAGCTCATGCGCTCAAAACTCTGTTTTGACAGATAGTTACCAACGAGATAGAAAACTATTCCAGTTAACCCCTTTCTCGTCTCACGCAACGACCTGATATCTGCAATAGGCGATTTGTGTATTTCAGCCCACTGCTCACTGAGCCATTTTTGAGGAATGTACGTCACTGAGAACTTCAAAAAAAGAATGGATTTTTGAGGTTTAGCGCGCGCTATATGTAATCAGAGATAGCCTTTTTAGGCATATTCAACCTAGAATAGTCCTTCATGTCTGTAAAGCGCGCGCAAAAGGATACTTATGACCAGATTAAGAAGCGCGTCACCGAATATAATGTCCGTTACGTATTGGCGATTCTCTTATCTTCTGCATTGGCGATGTTTTTCATTTTCAGTGTTCTTCCGCTAATCCCTATTACCATTATTCTCTATCTCAGATTCGATTTAGCACTCCTTTGGCTTGTTTGGCCTGTTTGCATGGTCACTTCTTTTTTGGCTTATTCACAGTCTAGCAAACTAATTCGCACATTAAACGCCAAATATGGGATCACGTTGGAAGAAAAGATGTTCCTACGTGCACACGAATCTCTGAAATTTCTTGAAGAGTATCTGGATCCTCAACATCCTATAATGGGCAGCAGGATGAAAGCGGCAAGAAAGCTAGACAGAATCTACGACTTATTAGATTCGACTGAATGGAGTCTTCCAAATGTATCCATAGTGCGAGAACAAGCAGTTCAGTTGGCCGCGTTACAGGCGAATCTGAAGATGAGACTGATACCAGCGATAGAGAATATCACATCGAATAGAGATAAAGACCTAGCTACGTTAGAAACAAGTCGTTTAGCATTACAAGCACTAGTTGAGTATCTGACTCAACCCCAGCTAGACGGGCTTACGAACGTCAATAAGCAAATGCAACCCCTTACTGAAATAACGCGAAAAAGCATCTCTCTTCAAATCAAGCATCTGATCACTAAACCTTCTATCTTAAAACGCATTCTGGTTATTTCTTCCGCACCTGCTTTCGCTGCTGCTGCCTCCTATTTTGATGTGGTCTATCTTGACGCAAAACCATCTGATGCTTTTGTTGTAGGAATAGCTGTGGTTATTGGGATACTGGGGATTTACGTGACTTATCTTGTAGGGACTCGAACCGCGGGGTCAAAAACTTAGCTCCAGCTCTGGGAAATAGTCTTACATTTAGTGCGCGCGCTACGTATTCAAATTGTACTAATTCGGTTCTGTTTTCTACAGAGTAACTAATACTATTCTCTCTGCAAAGCAGATTAAATAGCTGTATGATGTCATGTTGCTTCCTTTGGAAAACAATGTATGGCTCTAGTAACTAGCCAAGTTCTCACTTTCTTTTTCTGAACAGTCTCACTCCATCCATCTCTGTCACATAGTCAAATCCAGCTTCTATAAGCTTAGACATTCTGTAGGGGAGACCCTCTTTTACACCGCCAGTAGTCGGTAAAGTTTAAATAGAAAGTAGTGCTAGAGTATCCTAGACAAGCCTGCCTCTTTCTCCCGATGAAGGGCCTGATCAGTCTCGACGGGACCTTTGGCTTGCTGTCTGAAGAGGAAATAAGTCTCGCCTGAACCTTGAGAGATTGTGGGTGACGAAAGGCTAGTTCCTCCACGAAGGATCAAGTGGCTTCTGGCTACTAAGAACTAGAGACAACTCAAACAGTAAGACGAGCTAGGACGGTCCTAATAGGAGTCATTATGTTTACGACTCTAGAACGTCCGGTCGGCCTTAAGGAGTCACCGATCATTCCTCACCAATAAAGGAAGTTGACTCTTTACACATCTATTCTCTTAGAGTCTAGGAAGACCATAGGTCAAATGACCTATGTCAAGGCCCTAATCCTATTTCCTCTTTCTAAACATCAGGCTTCCATCCATGCTGCAGACAAACTCAAACCCCACTTCTATGAACTTGCTTGCCTCTACTTCAGACCTAGCTACCCTGCAGACATATTCTCCTGAGTCAAAGTTTACCAAGTGGGTGTAGACCAGAGTATTATTGATGTTGACATGACCAAGAAGCTCCTTCACATAGAGTATGTCTTTGGTCCTAGAATACTCCATTGTGGCTTTGAAGTGTCTTAAGCTCTTCCAAGTTATGGACTGAATCTTGGGATTATTTAGAAACCTAGAGATGCTCTTCCTTTCTCTCATGAAATATGTTGACATGGTATCTAACTTTGCCTTGGCTTCTCTCCTAAAGACATATTCACTATTCCTGTTCAAGCTAGATAGAAGTCCCATGAGCTGACTTGATACTTTCAACCTTCTAGCCCTAGAACCCTTCTCAGGATTGTTGATGGTCATAGTAGAATTGCTAAAGTCTACATCTATCCATTTCACTCTCCAAGCTTCTCCGGGTCTGGCTCCTGTCTCCTTTAAGGTTCTAGTGAAGATACTAAGTTTTCTGGGCAGGGCAGAGACTAGGGCCTCAATATCTATTTCCATAGGAACATAAGGTAGCCTGTCTTCTCTCTTGTACCTTGGTTTGATGAAAGGCAAGCTCTTCCATCTGCAGTATCTAGCATAGACATCTACCATCAACTCTTTTCTTCCTTCAGAAACTTCTTTACAGGCCAGATAAGACAAGACAGAGTCAGGGTCATTAAGCCTGCAGTTCTTGCCTAGGTGCCTGAGAACCTTACTGTAGTTCTGTATGATGGTAGTCTCTTTCAATCCTTCTTTCTTCAATGCCCAAAGAAAAGTGGCAATGTCAGGGTATAGGGGTTCAGCATTAGAGCCGGGGATGGGAGTTGAACCCATATACAGCTGCTCTGCAGGCAACCGCCTGAACCGTTCGGCCACCCCGGCAAGTTAGATATCGCATAGGACTGGCATAAATAGGTTTATCGGCTGTCCCCCAGCCTTTTCCTAATCTCTCTGTAAACCTCTAAAGCCATCTTTTCGTTCTTCACGTTCTTTATCAGCATGCGTCCACCATTGAACAACGTGATTTCAAAATCCTTGTAGTCAAAAATCACCGCAAGTCTGGACCTAATCCGCACTTTGAACTCTCGTTTGATGGACTCGTAAGCCTCGTTAAGGCTCATTTTCAATGGTTCCTCAGGGTTTATGTTAGCGGTATTTCTCCCACACAGCCAAGCAATCTTCTCCTTCGCTAATGCTTGGCCAGTACTCGCCTGACATGCTGAACAATCTGGTCTCTTGAAGATGTCGATCGTAGAAAAGAACATGTCAGCAAAGTCACAAATCAGCAGCTTACCCTTCAACGTAGAGCCCATTCCAGTCAGGACTTTTATGGTTTCCATTGCCTGCATGCTGCCAATTATCCCAGGCGTGGCTCCCAGCACGCCTCTCACGTCGCACGTCTGCAAATGATCGTCATCAAGATTCGACAAGAAACACTCCAAACACGGTGTCTCAGGAGCATGAAAAACTGAGAGGTTCCCCTCGACCCCTATGGCCGCTCCAAAAACATACGGCACGTCCAGTTTTATGCAAGCACGATTAACCAAATAACGCGTACGCATATTATCCAAGCCATCAACGACGCAGTCCACGCCTGAAAGAAGCCTCTCAACATTGCCAACATTCAGGTTTTCTGGAACCGCCTCAATCTTCACCAAAGGGTTCATCCTGCCCAGCCTTCCAGCTGAAACTTCAACCTTCGGATAACCCAAATCTCGTGGGCTATACAAGATCTGCCTATGCAAATTAGCCAATTCAACGGTGTCCTGATCTATCAAACGCATATGTCCAACTCCAGCAAGCGCCAAGTACAACGACGAAGCGGTTCCCAACCCGCCAAGTCCAACAACAGCGACCTTTGATTGGGCAAGTTTCTTCTGCCCCTTCCTACCAAACTCTTTCAGAATGGTCTGCCGACTGTAATACTCATCATATGAAAGCTTACTGGTTCGCGGCACCTAAAACCCTCTACACATTTATCATGCTGCTAATCAGTTCTATATCTGCCTTTTTTCTCAAACTGACTCTCATAGATTTCCCTGACCCGCTGAATAGTATCTGCCTCTTCAGGCGTCTTATCATCTCTTACACGCGTGATTCTTGCAAAGCGCAAAGCCATCTGACAATCATACGTAGGACTCCTCTGAATCTCATTGTAAGCCACTTCAACAACTATTTTCGGAACCACCACAACTCTTCTCGGCTCCGACTGTATAGCCAGTTCCTTAAGGCGTTTCGTCATTTCAATAATCTCCCTGTCCGTCAACCCCTTGAAGGTCTTACCCACAGTGCAGAACTCGCCAGTCTCAGCATCCCTCGCTGCCAAACAGTAGTCTGAAAGCCACCCGTGCCTACGCCCATAACCCCACTCGGCCGCAACAACAACCAAGTCCAAAGGCTGAAGAACAGGCTTAATCTTGAACCAACGCTTCCCCCTGATTCCAGGCGTATACGGACTGTCAAGCCTCTTAGCCATCAAACCTTCATGCCCAGCATCCATAGCCTGATTCAGAAACCGCTCCGCCTCTCCAAGATCGTCCGTGACCAACTGAGAAGTCAACGGTATTTCCCCAATGTTTGCCGCCAATATCTCTCTCCTCTGAACGTAGGGAACTGAAATCAGGTTCTTCCCATCAAGATACAAAATGTCAAAAAGGTAAAGTCTCACAGGGATTTTCTCTGCGGCATCTGCTATTCCATGGACTCTCCGAAGCCTTCTCATCAAATGCTGAAAAGGAATCGGGTAACCATGTACGTCAACTGCGATAACTTCTCCCTCCAAGATCACCTCTTTTGCCTTAATATTCCTCCTGGCAGTTTCAATGATCTCTGGCAGGCTATCCGTGACATCTGTAAGTCTTCTGCTGAATATCTTGACTTCATCGCTTGACTTGTGAATCTGCACCCTGGCCCCGTCGTACTTGTACTCAAACGCTGTTTTTCCACCATGCTCTTTCAAGGCCTGATCGACATCATCAGCCATCTGTGCCAGCATCAAACTCACAGGGCTAAAAACCTTAAAGCCAATTTTCGACAGCCCTTCTTTGCCCTCAGTCTTGGCTACAGAAGCCACTACTCCAATGTCACCTGCAATCATGCTTGCTTCTTGAACAGACTGCAGAGGGATATCAAAGGCTTTAGAAACGGCTTTTTCCATCAATCCTTCATGGAAACCTGTTCGCATCTCGCCGATCAAAATTTTCACAAGATACTTTGCCTCAAGCGGAGAGGCTTGACTTAACAAGGCTTCGGTCAAACGCTCTTTTCTTTCTCTGGAACCAGACCCAGACGTTTCCGCTATCATCTCAAAGTTGCTTCTGACTTCCATTATCGTCAAGGATCTCTCGAACAGCGCAGTTTGTCTTCTGACCTTGCTGTTTTCAAAAATGGTCTTGGTCGCCGCTCCAACGTCACCTGTTTTGCTGAAAACTTCCCCGAAAACTTTCCATTCAACACCCGTTGTGTGCCTTATGATTTCGCTCAAAGTCGCCCAGCTGACTTCGAGGGTTCGCTGATCCCACCTTGGAAAAGGTCTGCCGAGAATCATGGATATAGCAGGTTCCACTTCCCTAGATTCTAGAGTCGTCAAAAAACCTGCAGTCAAATCTGTCATAACAAGACGCTTTGTCGTAGCTTCCAGTTTTTCTCCTAGCTCCGCAAGGACCGTAAAGGGAGTTGGCATAATCATTGACTCTCAGAACATGCTCAACCTGTCAATTACTGCTTGAAGAAATAAACATTATCTCAATTCGCTTCAACGAAAAAGAATAGCGGGAAAGTGGTGTGACCGCGTCTAGAACGTTTCCTCTAGCTTCTTTTTGACTTCCTTGATCTTTTTGTCCAGCTCCTTTACCTTTGCTTTCTTTTTCAAAGCCTTGTAACAGTCTCTAGCATATTCTAAGGCACTGACTCCGAATCTGTCGAACCCTTTGTGAAAAGAAAGTTCAGCTGACTTCTCAAAGTGCTCAACGGCTTTCTCATAATTCTTCAGGGCAAAAGCGCATTCGCCAGCCTTATAGCGCATTGACGTTGAATCGAAGTAGTTCTGAACCCTGTAGTATAATTCTGCAGTCTTCGCGAAGATCTCTTCTGCCTCTTTGTATTTGCCTACTTCGAAAAGCGTGTTAGCTTGCTTATGCAGTCTTACCGGGTCTTCTTTCTCTCCTTGACTCATGATGGTCAACTCACAACTGGCTACCTATCATTACGGGACTCACATTTAGGTTTTCCCGTCTCCCTTTGCTAAGGCAGACCGCTCCAAAGACTGCAAGTATTAAAAGGATTCGCCGCTCAATAATAGGTGAACATCCAGATCTGGGGCGATAGGTATGGTCCAAAAAACCTCTGCATCAACAGCAGTTCGACTGGCCTTCGCAGCAGTCTCCACATCACTTGTCTGCGTAGCCACGATGATCTTTTCCGTGTATGTACCAGCCACCAGAGGCTTCTTCAACGTGGGCGAAACCATGATTTACATTGCAGCTCTGTTATTCGGACCGGTCACAGGCGCTTTCGCCGGCGGAGTAGGCTCAAGTCTGGCAGACGTCTTGTTGAACTACTGGTATTACGCACCGGCCACGCTTGTCATAAAGGCATGCGAAGGGGCAGTCGTTGGCATTCTCGGTCGCAGAAAGCCAAAGTTTCACTCCCGACAAATGTGGATGGTGTTTACATTGGTAATTGGGTTGGTGATACAAGCTTTGGTGGGTGGAATCGGCGCCAGTTACCTCAGCGGCACAACAGAGCTTAGGCTAGGAATCCCGCCACCTGAAAATCCAAATGTCATATTCTTCGTCCCACCGGCCATGTGGTTTGTCCTAGGAGCACTAGTTGCGTTACTAGTGAGTCTGACAGGCTTAATGACTGAACCAGAGGTTGGTTGGCTAGTTTTCACAACGCTCATAGGCGGCGCCGTGATGGTAACTGGCTATTTCCTTTACCAACAATTCTTGCTGTTCCCACTGTTTGGCATCGGAGTCTTTGCCCCCGCCGAAATCCCGATTAACATTGGACAAATGTTGATTGGCGTGGTCGTTGCCTTGCCCACAGTGAAGATCCTGTTGCGTAGCCTACCACAGCTTAAAAGGTAAGATAGCAACAATGCTTCCAAGAAGGATTAGCCATGACGTTGCCGCCTGGAAAGATCCCTATCGACATTTTGAAAGAAGTCGTCTTCAAGAACCTAGGCGCCAGAAGAGACGAAGTTGTCTTGGGCCCGTCAGCAGGAATTGACGGTGCAGTAATAAACGTAGGCAACAAATCCCTCATCGTCTCCATGGATCCGATCACTGGAGCCCTAGACATAATCGGCTGGCTAGCAGTCAACGTCAACGCAAACGACATCGCAACGTTTGGCTGCGAACCATTGTTCCTCGTCTCATGTATTCTTCTCCCTGAGAAAGCAGAGAAAAAAATCGTTGAAATAATCAGCGCGCAAATGAATAAGGCTGCAAAAGCTTTAGGAATTGCGATTGTCGGAGGACACTGCGAAACCACGCCTGGACTGACAAACCCCATAGTCATTGGTTGCATAATGGGTGTGACAGAAAAAGGAAAATACGTAACAGCAGGTGGAGCGAAGCCGGGAGACTTGCTCATACTCACGAAGAGTGTTGGAATCGAAGGAACAGCAATCCTCGCGTCAGACAGAGAAGACCAGCTGAAAAAAGTTTTAAGCACAGGGTTGCTGACGAACGCGAAAGAGTTCTACAAGCGAATAAGCATAGTAAAAGATGCAATAACAGCTTTCAGAACAGGTGGAGTTCACGCCATGCATGACCCAACTGAAGGCGGAGTAGCTGGAGCTATACATGAGATGGCGGATGCTTCGAAGTTGGGCGTAAGCATTCAGGAAGAAAAAATCCGCATTCAACCCGAGACTCTCAAAATATGCAATGTATACGGAATAGATCCATTGCAACTCATAGCGTCGGGAAGCTTGCTGATTGCGGCCGACCCGAGTCATGCTGAAAGAATAGTGAAAACGCTTAGAGAAAACCAGATTGATGGAGAAATAATAGGAGAATTCCTTTCGTCACCAGAAAAACGACTGATAAAACACAAAAACGGAAAGACAGAGAATCTGCCGAGACCAATAACAGATCAACTTTGGCAGGCCTTGAAAAAACGCAAGATAACGCTTTGAGTCATTAACTGAAATGTCTGTTTTTTGACGCTCGCAAAAAGTTCTGACCTAGGACAATTGCAGCATAGAACATGTACGAGAGCACAAGCGAAGGATAATGGATCGCAAGCCCAAGATCGCTCGCTATGAAACCGATGCTCTGCTTGATGGTCCAAGCATTTTCTGGCCGATAATGAATGCAGTAGGGCTCGTAAGCAGGAATTACATCATAGCCTTTCCTGCAAATCCATGATTTAATGTAGGAATCTTCGTAAGTATGCAAATAGAAGGGTATGTGTATATCCTTGACTGCAGCGCTCCGCACCAGCAAATCATGTGTTCCACCCCTTTTCTCAAAAATTTTGATCGTAATTTGTTCAAACAACTTCAAAATCTTCATTTTCCTCAACACGGACCAGATCTCGATTCCCCAGACTGCGCCAACATTCTCCTTTATCAGCTTCTCAGCCTTTGCGAACCAGTCATCACAGAGAATGACATCGCTGTCCACAAACATGAACCAGTCAGTCTTCACCTGGTCTATAGCTTTCTGCCTTGCACTCCCTCTTGTTCCTGTGTCTTGAATCACAACTACGTTGCCATACTTTTCCTGAAACTCCTCAGCAATTTTCAGGGTGGCGTCAGTCGAGTAACCATCAACAATAATCAGATTATTCACAGGCACATTCTTATAGACAGAAGTCAGGCATGCTCTCAAAAGTCGCTCACTGTTTTTCGTAAGCATCACGACGTCTATTGGACCCAAATTTTCTGTCTCCATTGTTTCTTTATATGTTTGAAACTAAATCAAGGATTTGCTGCTTCCTGCCCAAGGGCTTTGGACCCGTTAGTTCTTATTTCCTGAAGAGTTTACCTTTATATAGGATTTCCCCATATTTCGATTTCATCGAAACAAAACGCAGTTTAAGTATGTAAGATGGAACTACGAGGCGCCACCGTCTTTGGTCATGTCTCTCAAGAAAGCTCGCAGTATTGCTATTCGATCTCTCACTCCTAACAGACCCTATCACGCCCAATGGATGCTGACAAGAAAATGCAATTTCCGCTGCAGGGGATGCAACGTTTGGCGTCAACAAGACAACAAAGAATTGTCAACCGAAGAAGTGAAAAAAGGCCTAGACATCCTTCGAGACCTAGGGGTAGTAGACCTTGTCCTTTCAGGAGGCAACCCTCTCCTGAGAGACGACATAGGAGAAATCATACGCTACGCCTCGCAATACTTCATAACCACCGTATATGACAATGGCAGCATGGCCCTCAAGAAAATAGACGCACTGCGCCATGCGGACCTGGTTGCAATTTCAATTGACAGCCTAGATCCTCAGAAGAACGACTATGTAAGAGGTGTTAAAGGCGCCTGGAATAATGCGATGAGGGCTGTTGAAGAACTTCACAAAGAAGGCATTTCGGTCGGCGTGTCGCCTACGATATCCCAATTCAACATCCATGAAATTCTAGATTTCACAAGATACTTCCTCAGCAAGGACGTTCCAATTTGGTACTGCCTCTACTCATACGACTCAGCGAGCGATGAGAACCATCTTTTCAAGATCGGCAAGAAAGTCGATGAATTTGCGATAACTGACAAAGATGCAATGGTCGAGATCTGCGACTCTTTAGCTACGATGAAGAAGAAAAACAGCAACATCTTAATGACGACAAAAGTGTTGAAAGCCATAAGGCAATACTACCTAACAGGCGAAAGACCATGGGAATGCCGCGCATTCCAAAACTTCTTTATGATCGACCATGGTGGCAGGGTCGCTGGATGTCACCTGCATGATCCAACAACAACGATATTTGATTTACCCAGAATTTGGAACAATCCAGAAATGAAGAACCTGCGAAAAAGATACAGCAAATGCAAACAGTGCACTTACATGTGCTACATTTTCTATTCTCTTCACGGAAGCGTTCTCGCGAACCTTCAGATGGTGCAGGAACAATGGCGGAACGCAAAACTCATTCTGAAAAAGAAACCACCCGCGCAACTAGCTTGGACGCGTAGAGCGACACAGAATTAGCCGTCTACTTCTTTTCAGGAACCGCTTCAATGTCTATCAAGCGATCGAGCTGTTTCCAAACGAGGGCCAAGTCTTTCGAGGTTTGTTTGACATCGGTGTCTTCAAGCTGGAACACGTCGCGGTCTGCCATGTAATCGCTCGGTACTGTTCTAGGTTTGGGTTTGTTTAAATATTTTGCGGGGCGACTTAAGTCTTAATGCGCGAGAAAACCACTCCCAACAGCTGCAGTGTGCAGATTTTGCAAGACCGCGCAACCTGGTGTCACAACAGGTCTCTCTCAGGATCACACCAGATCGTACAGAAGCCACTCATATACCACATAGACAGCCTGTTCACTCTTGCAGAATCCAACATGCAACCTAGCTGAACAGCACCGAAGGAACCAACCTGAAGACCATCCAAAGACTCACCACGGCACTGTGCGTGCTGAAAACCTAGGGGGGAGGGGGTAGGTCATTTTTGGCTGATTTTCAACCAAAAACCATGTTGAACAGTCCATACCATAGGCCTACACCTAACATACCAACAAAATCACGCACACACAGGGAAGCCGCAACATTCAATAAGCAAAAACAGTGCACGCGTTCCAGACAGGTTTCTGAAGCCGCAGATAGCACGCGCTAACAAGCCTGAATACTGCGAAGACCATTCTAGAGCACGACGTTCTCGATCACCAAACACAGAACCTGAAAAACCTCTTCAGCAGACAGCGCGTCTGTATCCAAAATGAAATTAAAAGGGCCGAAATCCTCGCCTAGATTGAAGCCGTAGATTTCTCTGTAGATGCGTGTCGTTTGTTTCTCCTTCTGCTTCAAGGCTTCTAGAGCTTCTCCGAAACTTATGTTGTCTCTTCCAGCTATTCTCTTGGCCCTCTTTTCCGTTGATGCCTCCAACCATATCTTGAAGCCTTTCTCAAGAAGCCAAGGCATAGTCCAACTGTCCAACACTACATTTCCTTTCTGGGCCATCTCCAAGAGATTCTCGTCGACAGCCTGGTCGAATCGCGGATCTTTTCCTCGTTTTGCGAGAAAACGCATTCCTTCTTTGCCTTCCCACCAGCCACGTTCAAGCGGATCGTAACCTTCCTCCAGAGCCAACGCCATCAAAGCGTCTCCGCCTGAATAATATTTCAGGCTGTATTTTTGAGCAATTTTCTTTGCCAGAGTGCTCTTTCCACTTCCCGCCATCCCGCAGACGCAGATTATCAATGGATTCCTGTTCCCTTTTTTTGTTTTCTTGATGGAACCCATTGACATATCCCTAAAACTCAGGCTTACAGTTCTCTGGCAGATTGTCTCAACGCAGTCTTGAGACAACTGTGGCAAAGCTGTCCTCCGTAGATGCGCCAGACTTTCTTTCTGCTTAGATCAGACTTGCGCGATTTAAGGGGGTTACTGCTTGAAATTCCCGCCAACTGCTGGCCGCAGCGGCTACATCTTGACAGAGCACCAATCTCGCCCTTAAACTGCGTCCCCGTCTTGCCGCCTGGCAGAGGCTTGGTCACTCGCACTCTGCTTCGAGTACGTTCACTAGGTCTTGGCATATTACTCACTCACCTCGGTTATTCCAAAAACATGCGAAAACACTGTACCGAAAAGCAACGAGCAAACCAAATACCACCATATGAGAGAACCGCTGAAAATCGGTATCGGAAGATTGGAGCCAACCCCCGGAAAATTAGCTATATTAATACCTACGTGCGTGATTGGGTCAGTGTAGAACCCGCCTAGGAACTGCCACATAAGAAGCAATGGAATCAAGAAGAGAAGTGAAACTTTCATCGAGCTCCACATCATCTTGCTCTGAAGCTGCATTATGTACTTCTGCTTTTTCATGAGTCTCTCAATGGTCTTCTTGTCCTTGTTACGCTGCGCTTCACGCAGTTCTTTGTTCCATTCGTTGACCTCTGTTCTTGCAGCCTTTGCCTTCGCTGGGTCTGAAACAAAACGATTCACCACCGTGGTCAACAATGAAATCAAAGCTGCCAAACCAAATATGAAAAACGTCGAGTACGGAACCTGCAGCAGTATGGGCGGAAGCACGTCCAACACAACTTGCATCATAACTGCATCACATCCAAAGCTCTCAGTATTTCCTTCGCCGCCTCTTCAGGTTTTCCTTCAGTATTCACAACTACTTTCACGGGCACGCTTATAAAAACAGCACATGCGCCCGCAATGGTCCTTGAAAAGGCAAGCTCTTCCTTGACCGACGCCTCTACAGCAGCATCTCTTTTTCTACTGGCATCTTTCATTCTTCTTGACGATATTTCGCTCGGTTGAGCTTCGACAAGCACCAGCATATCAGGTTTCAATACATCCAGATTGTTCGTCGAAAGACCTGGAAAGTATCCTTCAGGAGTTCTTATCGACATGTGGGTATCGATGATTGTTACGCCACTGAGCTGCCTTGTCTTTTCTGTGACGACCTCGGCTACCTGTCTCTGCAGGCTGCGTTGAAAATCCACACTGTCTCTCCGCATCGCGTCCCTTTCCATATGTCTTCCAGATTTTTGAAGGATACTCATCATGACTGTACCATAGTTTATCACGGTGACCTGGACTCCAGCGTTCTTGGCAAGCTTCTCAACAAAACCGCAAACAGTGGTCTTTCCAGTCCCCGGTATTCCAGTAACGATTATCGTCCTGTTCATAGGGCTATTCCCCGAATAAACGCCTAAACGCTGGATACATTTCAGCCGCTCTTTCCTGCATCAGCACTTCATAGTACTGATAGATTATGCCCACGGAAAGAAGGATGCCCATCCCTGAACCGAAGACTCCAAAGAAATCTGTGACACCAGCAATCAGCCCCACAACAATACCACCGAGAACCGTCACTGCGGGAATATAGCGTTTCAGAATTGACTCTACGGCTTTTCCTGACCGCCTGTATCCCGGAATCTGCATGCCAGCATCTACAAGCTGGTTAGCAACGGTTGACGGCCCCAAGCCGCCTACCTCAAGCCAAGTCAGTGAGAAGACAACGCAGAAGGCTACTAATATTCCAAGGTAGCCGAACGCTTTTAACGGGTCTGTCATGACCTGTTCAAAACTGCGAGGCGCCGTCACAAAGTAAACGAGGCCTCCGATTGGTTGTATTGAAGCTTGTCCGCCAGTAGTCGTAGGCTGGATCACATTGAACTGCCCTAGGATGTCAAGCCACGGGTTCCTGCCTGGTACCGGTTGACCGCTCATGCTCCAGAAAAGCTGCGAGAAGAAATATACGTTAGCAAACAAGGCCGATGCGAAAATCACCGGAAGGTTAGAAACGTACAGAAGCTTTATCGGATATCTGCTTCGGTAACCTTTGTAACCAGCGTATGACGTTGGCAATTCAACTCTAACGCCTTCCATGTAAATTATGACCAGGAAGGCGGCGATCGTGACTAGTAGACCCACTAATGATGGGTTCTGACCTCTCAGCCAAATGTCTGAGATAGGTTTCCCCGTGCTCAAGAGTTCACCTAATGCAAAGAAGAAGCCGTAGCTTAGTCCGTGTGTTTGCGTCACGTCTCCCACACCCGGCAACGGCGTGAAAGCTTGCCAGAAAATGTGCTGAGACACACCAGCCATGATGAACAAGCTTATGCCACTTCCGAATCCCCATCCTTTTTGGACCAGCTCATCTAACAGCAATACTACTATGCCTGCTCCTATCAATTGTAGAAACACAATTACGGCTGTAGTGCCACTTAGCGTTCCGTACATACCGCCTATTATGTAGGCAGATGCCTGAACTCCTGTGAGAAGGATGGCGAACACTTTGCTTGCGGACGTGAACAATCCCCTGTCTTCAGGGTTGCTCATATCAGCTTGGATCATCTGCGATCCGGCGAGAAGCTGCAGTATCAAGCCTGCCGTCACTATCGGGCCTATTCCGAGTTCCATGAGGCTGCCGCGGCTGGAGGCGAAGATTATCCTCAGCGCAGCAAGTTCTCCCAACGCGCTTTTCTGAATTCCGAAAAGAGGAACTTCGGACATCACCAGAAAGATAATCAACACAAGCGCTGTCCAGAAAAGTTTCTCGTTAAAGCGGACTCTGCGTTCTGGAACTTTTATTTCTGGTAGGATCCTTGCAACAGGTTTGAATAATGAAAGAAATCTGCCGGCCATGGACTAACAGCTACTCTCCAGCTTCCTGTTTTTCTTCCAGGATTTCCCCGCCTGCTTCCTTGATTTTGTCAGCCGCCGACTTTGAAAACGCAGGCACTTTCACCACAAGCGGCTTGGTCATTCTGCCCGAGCCCAAAAGCTTCGTGTATCCAAGGCTTTCCAGATCTATGAAGAATCTGCCTTTCTCTTGTTCGACCCAGAACTTTTCAGCTATTCCGTCAAGCGTTCCAACGTTTATCACGTTGACTTTTTGCTTGAGGCTCTTGGGGGAAGTGAACCCTGTCTTGCCATAGTAGTCTGGTTCATACTTTATTATGTAAGACCATAATGCCTTATGTCGCCCTGGATTCCGGTAAGGTTTTCCCCCACGACATCTATGCTGACCTACTCTACCCCAGCCTACAGTTCTTGAACCTCGTTTCTTTCTTGTCTTCCTAAGGTCATGCGGCATTTTTCTAACCTGCTATTTTGTCCATGGCTTCCTGTTCAAAGGCTTTTTTTAATCGTATTTCGAGGACGCCATTCTTATAGGTTGTGCATACAGTGTCGGGAATCACTCTCTTGGGAAGATTTAAGCTTTTACGGTACTTGCGGTCTGAAGCTCTTGCAGACAGGGTCAGCCTTTGATTTCTCACGTTGATTCTCAAGTTTTCCATGCTGAACCCTGCAAATTCGGCAAAAACTGCGATTTCATCGCCGTCTTCAACAACGTCTATCAACGGGGGAGGTTCTTTCAAATTCTCTTCAGGAATTTTTTCAACTTTATACCTTAATCTGTTAGTGTGCCTTTTCACATTTGAACTCTTGATTCGGAAAGTTCGAGGAGTATTCTTCTCTTTGGTTTTGTTGAAAACCCTGAAAATATTGAATTTATTCAAGGTTTTCTTGTTTCTCCGCCATTTCGCGCTCAAGTCGCCTTCTCCCCCTACATGGCATTTCAAAAGCAACTATAAAACGTATCGCACACGGAAACTGTAAAACGAGGAAGACTGGTGGACAATTCTTAGAGCATTCGCTTTAAAAGTTCGTTGATCTTTTCTCCGCGGTATCCGAGTTCTCCGCCTGAACCGTAGTGCTTCTTGATTTTTCCTTTGAAACCCTTGGATGGCGGGTGAAGCCTGAAAACGGGTTGTATGTTCTGAAGTTTCCAGTATTCGGCTCGGCCCGCGTGAACCGCTTCTGCCAAATCGTCAAGCGATTTGTATCCTACTTTTTGTGCGTATTCATCTGTCAGCTTCTTGTTGCCAGCAAGTCTTCCTTTCTTCTTTATCAGCATGGCCAGCGTTTCCTTTGAAGGTTCACCGTATGTGATGTAGTCTCTTGCCTTCTTTAACATGCCCATGAATGCTGGACGATCATCAACAAGCGCCCCGTAGTTGTTTCTAGGTAGGTGAAGCATCTCCAGTGTCTCTCGAGCCTGCCTTGAGGCGCTCACCGTTCCACGAATTCGCACAACTGCGATGCATTTGTGTCCTTTGGTTTCTTCGCCCAACTACTTCACCCAATCTGTCGGAGTTATAAGACTGTAAGTCTGTTTTAACGCGTCAAAGACTGCATACGCGAAGGAGGGAATAGTCCTCGTTGAACCGTAGCTTCTGGTCCAGCAGTCTTTTACGCCAGCCAATCCGAGGATTACTTTCGACACTTCGCTTGCTACGAGTCCCAAGCCTCTTGGACCAGGGACAAAAACAACTCTCACGCCGCCTGTTTTGCCCTCAACCTGGAAAGGTATCGAGTGGGGTCTCCCGCAACCGCATTCCCAGCTTCCACATCCACGTCTAACTGGAACGATTTTCAAGCGGGCGTCTTTAGCGGCTTTCTCTATGGCGTTTCTTACCTGCTTGGCTTTTCCAGATCCTAAGCCTATGTAGCCGTCTCTGTTTCCAACGGCAACTACTGCTCTGAACCTTGATTTCTCGCCGGCGTCGGACTGTTTTTGCACCAAGTTTATGTTTATGACTTCTTCTTGAAGGTCTGGTATCAGAGCATCAACAATCTGGGATTCACGTATTTGAAGCCCTGCCATGAAAACTTCTTCAATGGATGTGATTCTGCCTTCTTGAATCATCTTTCCCAAGCGGGTTATTGGGACCCACTGCTCCAGATTTGCTGACGATTCTTGTCTGCGGTCTCTTCTACGTCCTCGTGATGTCAATTCTTCTTACCTCTGTTTTTGAATGCAGCAATCATTTCTTTCTTGACTTCTTCAACGTGTTTAGGAAGGGTTTCGGGTTTGATGTTTTGCTGCAGATATTTTGAGAACTTTTGCTGGTATTCTTCAGTGTCAGACGCAAGGCTTTCCGCGTACTTAACGATATGTTCGCCTTTTATTCTTTTTTCATCAGGCAGTTTTTCCTCACTGTGCGGCACGTTCACCTTTGCATCACATACTCCTTTGAGGACGGCGAAGATTCTTGCTCCCTTCGTGGGCGGATACAAACCTATGTCAAGAATTGCTTCCTCTATTCCGTTAGCCTTGGCTTTCAGCCCACATAGGAAGCCAGTCAGATAAGCAGCTGGAAGGTTTCCTCTGGGAGCTTTCCACCCGTACTTACCTAGCTCTCTGCTGTGAGCTGAAATGAGGACCTCATCTCCTTTTGGTCTAGCTACAATTACTTGGGCAATAATGTTGTTAATACTCCTGCGTGTCACCAATCGAGGTTTGCCAGAAAGCAGAAACGCTTTCCTAGCATGATAGTCCGTTTTTCCTTCTCTTCTTCGACGGAATTTGGTGCAGTAGCGCGCGTTTCTTGCCACTAGCGTTTCCTCCAGAGCTCATGAGCCTTCAGATAGCGCTCCAAATCAGCAACCGACGCAAATCTGCCGCTGCCCGCCATGCGATAAAGCTGTTGGTACGCATTTTCAGGAATGATCTTCTTTGCCTTCAGTTCTCGAAGTTTCTTCCGCAAAGCTCTGATCTTGCCCATCCAAGCCTCTTTCTTAGAAACCCTTGCGTGCACCGTGCCTGTTCTGCTCCCTGGACCACTTCTTCGGCCTTTCTTCTTCTTCCCGTGCAGTATTCGTGCTCGTGCACGGCTTACGCCTGTTACAGGCAGTGATTTGATCACGCCTTCATGGATGAGTCTTCTGATTTCGTCGCGAGTCATAGCGGTTTCTACGTCTTCGGTTCTTTCCGGATCGATCCAGACGCGGTTCCGTCCGATCTTAAGCACTTGTGCTGCCAAGCGACGTTGACTGTTGAGGGTTGTCATTGCTCTTCAGTTCTCCCTTTGCGCTTCTTAGTCTTCTCTTCGGATTTCGGTTTCTCCTCGTCAACTGCTTCCTCTGCTTCCTTTGTTTCTTTCTCTGCTTCCGCAGTTTTTCCTTCTTCTTTTTCCTCTTTAGGCTTCTCTTCTAATGCTTCCTTTGTTCGTCTGAGATTAAGAACAACTATTTTCTTTCTTCTCGCCTCTGCGAGGATGCTTCCCCTTTTCCTTTTGCCTACTCTATGCGCGATGCGTATGGCTTGGGTTTTTGGGTCTATTTTGCCGAGTTGCTCAACGTTGTAAACGAGGACTTCTTCGTAGCCTGATGGGTGGAGTCCCTTGGCGACTTTTGGCCCTCCATATCCAGAACCAGCAGCCGGAGGCCAGCCTTTGTACATTAATCTCACTTTGTGATCCAAGCCACGAGGATGTCGCCAGTTTTCCTTCAATCTGAAGTACCGCCAGCTTTCAGGTCTGACGAATTTGGGCTTCTTTCCTTTAACGCGCTCTCTGATTTTCAGTGCTTTCTTGGGAGTAATTGTGTTTGGCTCTGTCATGCTTCCATTCCCTCGGTCTGTTCATAGACGTAGAGTCCATCCAAGAAAATGCGCGGGTCTTTTCTCTTGACTTTCGTGGCCTGTTCAACGTTTGCTGCGGTTTGGCTTACGTCTTCCAAGTTTATGCCTTGAACTATGACGTCTTCGCCTTGGATTTTCACTTTGACGTCGCCGATTATCTTGGCTTTTCTCGGGTTTCGTTCGCCAGTGAAGTTTTCGATGAGCACCGTTTTTTCCTTGAGCTTGGCTGAAATTGGAAAGTGGGAGAAGACGACTTTGAGCTTGTATGTATAACCTTTTGTGACGCCCGTAATCATGTTCTGAATGTGGGAGCTAATCGTGCCCACCAGAGCGGCTTCCTTTTTGCGTGGCCATGCGGCCCATGTTCGAACGGTTTTGCCGTCAAGTTCAATTGAGACAGGTTCGTGAGAGAAGTCACGTGTTAGAGTTCCCTTGGGACCTTTGACTGTGACTTCTCTGCCTTCTAGGCTCAGTTGCACGTCGTCTGGAACCTGAATAGTTTCTGACTTCTCTGGAACTCGCATTGTTAACACCTCTCAGTAAACGAAGGCCAGCAGTCTGCCTCCAGTGTGTTTTTCTTTTGCATCTCTGTGTGAGGCGACGCCCGTCGGGGTTGAGACGACCAGCAAACCCACTTCTCTTGAAGGAAGAAATTTTTTCTCCCATTCTTCAAACTGGTCTGCTTTGATTGAGAATCGCGGCCTTATGGCGCCGCACTTGTTTATTCTTCCAAGTAACTGGACCTTGAATTTTCCAGAACGACCATCATCTATAAACTCGAATTCACCGATGTAGCCGTTCAACTGTATGATTCTCAATACTCGGCCTAAGAGTTTAGAGGCTGGGCTGATTATGCATTCATGCTTGTTTCGCATTTCGTTGTTGATGACTGTCGTCAAGCCGTTTGCTAATGTATCCATCATGTTTTCCTCTGTTACTCGTACTTGTGGAAGCCGAGTTTTTTGGCTACCTCCCTAAAACATTGCCGACATAAATATAAATTGTAACGCCTGATTACCGGTCCGTAAGATCCGCATCTACTGCAGGGTCTTGCACCTTTCCCGTATTTTCTGTCTTTCTTTGATTTCTGTTTCCCCATTCATTATCCACCTGTCTAGACGATCTCTACTCCAAGTGCTTCCTTAGCGAACACCAAGGATTCCTCGGGTGTCAAGACATGTTTTGCACCGAGTTTGCTTCTCCCTCTTCTCCGGGTTTTAACCCGATAGCCTGGTCGAATCACCGATACGCACACATCCATACCGAAAATGCCTACGTCCGGGTCGTATTTTACTCCTGGCAGTTCAATGTGCTCTTTAATGCCGAAAGAAAAGTTACCCTGCTTGTCGAAGCTTCTGCCGGACAGCTTCTTGTCAACTACTGGCAGAACCTTGTTTAGGAATTCGATGGCCTTTGCCTTTCTAAGGGTTACAATGCAGGCTATTGATTCGCCTTTTCTGATGTTGAAGTCTCTTACCGATTCCTTTGCTTTTCTCTTGCATGGAGTTTGACCTGTTATTTCCTTCAGAACCTTTGTGGCTTTCTCAAGCGGTTCCCCTGACTTTCCAACGCTGATGTTAACGACAACCTTTTCTATTTTCGGTTTAAGCATGGGTTGGTTTTCCCATTTCTTGCGGGTTTCGTCGTCGGACAAATCAGTCGGCCTCCGGCAATGAGATCAGCGGGTGAGCGTCTCCTATGGCGAACACGAATTCCAGTATGGTCTGGTAGCGGTTGCCCTTTTCATCTTCGACTTTCACTAATGCGTTTCTGCGCTTCTTTCCTTCTGCCTTTTCAATCTCAACTATTTTGCCGAATTTTCCAACGTTTTTCCCGCCAGTTATCACCGCAAAATCCTTTTCCTTCATTTTTGTGTGTTCAAGAACTTGTTTCTCTGGAATGCTCATCTTTATTGTGTCAAGCGTTTTGTAAACGTCTTCCTGCGGGTTTTTCGAGTCAGCCACTTTCACCGTCATGTTTGATCCATCATGAAGATGAAGTTGCATGTGCCCGCTGTCAATGACCGTCTTGCCTTCTATCCGGCAGAGTTTGAATTTGGCGTCTTCATCTTTGATCGGGTTCAAGATTAAACCTTTGTAGGAGGGTAGGATGCAGAAGTTCTTGCCGATTTCTGGTAATGAGATGACGTCCATTAGTCCAACGGGGAAGTCGTCGCTGCGCTGTACTTTCCCGTCCACACAAACTTTTCCTTGTGCGACTATTGTTTTTGCCTCTTTTCTTGTTTCCGCGAAGGTTAAAACGTCGCGAAGGACGATTGCTAGGGGCATGCATTTTTCAAATGAGTGTGGTCCTGGAGTTGGGTTTACGGCCCATGTGAATTCTTTTCTGTGGATTGGCCAGAATTTCGGTGCTGGTTTGCGTTTTAGTCCTGATGATTTCCCTTTTCCGCCCATTCTTATTCTTCTCCTTGTTCAGTTTTCTTGGTGGGTTTGCGAGTAGTGCGTTTAGCTTTCTTCTTGGGTTTGGTTTTCACTTCTTCTTTCGCTTCTTCGGCTTCTGGTTTTGCTTTTTGCGCTCTCTTTTTTCTGGCGGGTTTCTTCTTCGCTCCTGTGACCCTCTTTCTTGGAGCTTTCTCCTTCACAGCAGGTTTTTCTTCGATGACTTCTTTTGTTTCTTCTTTGGCTTCTTCAATTTCAACGGGTTTTTCTAATGGCTTTGCTTTTGGCTTCCTTTCTGCCTTCTCGGCCTTTTCGAGCGCTCTGTGTCTTTCTTTCTTTGATTCTAAGATTTCTTTTCGCCATTTATCGTCAAGGTTCAAACGTGTAACGATGACTTTGGAAGGGTGTATAGGAACGTTAATAGTTGTTCCGTCAACTTTCTCACGTGTGAGTCCTTCAACGTATATCCTGTACTTTGTCAAATCTACACTGCTAATTTTGCCTTCGACTCCCTTGTGGTCTCCTCTAACAACTCGCACCGTGTCTCCGGTTCTGACTGGGAAACTCTTGGTTCCATGTGAGGCTCGCAGTTCTGGTGAAAGATGTGCCGCTAGAAGTTTGTGACGTATGTGGGCAGGTGCTTGGTAGAGCATTTTTCTTTGTTTGGTTGGTTTTGTCACCGGTCTTGTTGTTTGCATTTTCTTTCACCTTAGACTATTATGCTGGAGGCGCTTGCTATCCTCGGCCATCTTTCTGCAGCCTCTTTTGCCACGGGACCGCGGATTTCGGATCCTTTCATTTCTCCTTCAGGAGTGATTATCACAGCTGCGTTGTCTGCGAACTGGATCCAGATGCCGTCGATCCTTCTGAACGGTTTCCTTTGCCTCACGACCACGGCTTGGAAGATTTTCTTCCGCATGTCTGGGGTTCCTTGTCTAACAGAGACTGTTATCTTGTCTCCGACTGTCGCACGTGGGTAACGTCTCAGTCTGCCATGGTAACCGAAAACCTGAATTAGTCTCAGAGCTCTTGCACCCGTGTTGTCAGCGCACTTTAGCACTGCGGGTGGTTGAAGCCCTCTGGATAATTTGCGTCCATGCCCCATCATTCCTTTCGCAAGAAGCCCTCTTCCTTTTGCCTTTGCCGCCACGGTCACTTCTCCTCCACTTTTTCGACGACAACAAATACGACTGTCTTGCTTATGGGGCGGCTTTCAGCTATGATGACACGGTCTCCTTCTTTCACATCAATGCACGGTGGATTGTGGGAAGGGATGCGACTGCGTCTTCTTTGATATCTCCTGAACTTGGGTACATATGAGAGATAATCGCGTTCGACGATGACCGTTTTATCCATTTTTGCGCTTACAACAACTCCTTCCAACACGCGACCCCTTACCGACAACTCTCCATGGAAGGGACAATTTATGTCGTCACATGTCTTCTTGGGCTTCTTGAAAGTCAACGACATTACCATAATCTCCTGATGCTTTTCTTGAGACGGTCTTCAGGTCTTCCAACAAGAATTCTTCCGTCGATTTCAACAACTGTATCGTCTGGAAACCTGAAGTGAAACATGCTCGTGTTTTTTGCCACTGTCTTTCTTTTTCCATCATGGAAGACTACGAACGTGTTCCGGGTTTCATCAACCACTTTGCCAGATATTCCCACGTTTCCAAAGTGACTGCTCTTGCAGACTTTGGCCTCAGTACCGACAAACTCGCAGCGGATAATATCTGGCGTCACTTTCATTTCTCTTTCTTCCTTTCAGGCTTTGGTTTTTCCTTTGTTTTTTTCTTAGCTCCTCTTATTCCGAGATTCTCTTCATGCTCTATCGTGAGTATTTTGGCTATTGCCTTGCGAATTTCCTTCACTCTTGCAGGGTTTTCGACCGTGCCGCCTGCCCTGATCATCGTTCTCAACCTAAGAAGTTCTGTTCGCAGCTCGCCGAGTCTCTTAGACCGGTCTTCGGTTGACATATCTCGAATTTCTTTCACCCGGATTAGTGGCATTACTGCGCGGTCTCCCCTTCTTCTGTCTCTTCAGAACCGTTTTCCTCGGTCTTCGCTTCCTCAGCCTCTGCTTCTTCAACGGGGGCTTCTTGTTCTACTTCTTGCGCTACTCGTTGCTCTGCCTCTGTCTCTGCGGTCTTCTCTGTTTTCTCTTCTGGTGGCAGGCTTTCAACTATCTTGAGCTTATCTGGAAATATCGCGTCAGGAGGCATTATCCTGACCCTGACGCCGAATATACCTGGCTTCAATTGGACATGGACTTCAGCTTTCTGCATATACTTTAGCGATGGGTCACCGCATTTCACTAGGTAACCAGCGCGGAACTTCTCAAACCTGGCTCTTTCTGTTCTGAGTTTTCCGCTGATTACAATTTCTGCCCCAAGGGCTCCTGCTTCCATAACCTGGTTGAGAGACCAGAAACCAGCTCGCCTGAAGTGTACGCCTCTTTGCAAGGCTGATGCGACACGAGAGGCAACAACGTAAGCGTTCAACTCTGGAACTTCAATCTCAGAAACAGAAATCTGCGGGTTAGAAACCTTGAATTTCTCTTCCAAGAAAGTTGCAAGTTCTCTTATGGTTTCTCCGCCGCGACCAATCACCAGACCAGGACGCATCGCGTAGATGACTATGTGTGTTCCCAACGGGGTTTTGGATATGCTTACTCCGCCATATCCTGCTCGGTCAAGCTTCTTCTGCAAGTACTCGTCGATTTCGGTTCTCTTTATTGATTCCGTGATGAAGTATTTGACCACTGACATCAAACTGCTTCTCCTTTTTCTTGCTGTTCTTCGAGGGCTACTTCGACATGGCAGAGAACTTCAAAGTCCGGTGTTGCTCTTCCCTGGGCACGTGGTTGGAACCGTTTGAGTTTCATTCCTTGACTTGTGGCTGCATGTATGATGCGCATCCTGTCGATATCCAATCCCTTGTTTTCCGCGTTTGCTTCAGCTCCTTCAAGTAGCTTGAGAATGTATGTTGCTGCTTTTACGGGGTATCTGCCTGCAAAAGCCTTGGTCAGACCGTGGCGATGCCCCAGTTTTTTCGTATACCTCTTGTACGGAACGGGTCTTTTCTTAGCTGCAACATCTTTGAGGTACTTCTTGGCTTGAGTGAGCATCATTCCCTTGATTGCGCTACATACTTCTCGGGCCGCTTTATGGGATACCCTGATCTCCCGTGCGCTTGCTTTGACGGTTTTTTCGGGATCTAACCGTTCTTCGGCTATTGAGTATCCCCATTTTGGCACTCGATATTCTCTCCAGTTGTGCAATTGAACAGCGGTATGGTGATTTATATGGTTTTCCTTTAACAAAAACGGTTTAAAATCAATTTAAACCTCCTAGACCCTTTCATTTTTGCCTTAAGAATGTTTCCTTTCCAGTTTTGCGGACGGTATGTTTAACTCTTGAAATACCGTTAGTCACACTCCAAAGGTGTGTGAGGAGACTTGTCAGACAAGAACGGATACATCACCATGTTGCATGGTGCTGGCGGAACCGTTATGCACGATCTAGTGAAGAACTACGTTGTCAAGTATTTCGGCGGTTCAAGCAACGCTGAAGTTCCGCTTGAAGCCATGGACGACGCGGCTGTTGTTGCAGATGTTGTTTTCAAGAGCGACTCTCATGCGGTCAAGCCTATATTCTTCCCTGGAGGCGACATCGGACGCCTATCAGTATCAGGAACTGTCAATGACATTGCAATGTTGGGGGCAGAACCATTTGCGTTGGCATGCGGATTTGTCTTGGAGGAAGGCTTGCCCCTGGCGGATTTTGAGAGAATATTGGTTAGTATGAGACAGACATGCAACGAAGCAAGTGTCGGCATTGTTACAGGGGATACAAAGGTTGTTGAGAAGGGAAGTCTGGGAGGATGCGTCATAAACATGTCTGGGATCGGACGAAGAACCATCGCTCTGGATGAGAATCTGAAGGTTGTGAGACGGTTCAGAAGGAATTTTGAGCCCCGATGGGTTCTCGACCGAAATCTTGCTGTGGGAGACAGAATAATATTGTCTGGAACGATTGGTGATCATGGTTTAGCGGTTTTGTCAGCTCAACAAGGTTTGAGTTTCGGAAGTGGAATAACGTCTGATGTTAAACCGTTGATCCATTTAGTGCAGCGTCTGCTTAAGGAAGTCGGTGGAATAGTTGCCATGAAAGATCCGACTAGGGGCGGTTTGGCAGATGCTCTTAACGAGTTAGGCGAAAAATCAGGCGTTGGAATCCTGATTGAGGAAGGCAAAGTGCCCATTAAGGAAGATGTGCGGATAGCCTGCGAAATGTTGGGTTTGGACCCCTTCGAGGTCGGAAACGAAGGGAAAGTAGTAATAGGCGCCGTTAAGGAAAAGTCTGATGATATCTTGAAATTCCTGAAGGAAACTGAAGAAGGAAAGGATGCCGAGATCATAGGTACTGCGGTGTCAGATCTAAAGGGCATAGCTATGCAGACAGTTGTCGGCGGCAGAAGAATCATACCCCGTCCGGTCGGAGACCCCATTCCAAGAATATGTTAGAGTCAAAGAACAGGTGCATTCAGTCCTGCATTCTCGCCCAGATCCTGCAGGTTCCTTCAACACTGACCATACAGGCACCCACAGGCTTCTGCGGAGTGCAGGTTTTCAAGAACAGTGGACACTGCGTCGGTTTTATTTTGCCAATGACGACAAGATGACATCTGCACCCGTGCTGAATGTCTACGCCTTTTTCAACCTTGACGCCATATTTCAAGTGTGCATCATAAGCAGAGTATTCATTTTGAAGAGTAAACTTGGATGCGGGAATAGTGCCCAGTCCACGCCATGTGCCGTCAACGGTTGAGAAAACCTTGTTCATGAGTTCCTGTGCTTTCAGGTTTCCTTTCCATTCGACGGCCCGTACATATTCGTTTTCTAGCTTGGGTTTGCCTTTGTGCAGCTGTTTCATTATCATGTAAATTCCAAACATGAGATCTAACGGTTCGAAGCCAGCTACTACAACCGGCATGGCATATTGCGTGGGAAAAACTTCGTAAGGTTCAAGGCCGATGATTGTGCTGACGTGTCCTGGAGCAATGAAACCGTTCAGACTCAGATCTCTCATTCCCACAAGCAATTTCATTGCAGGCGGGATTGTGCGGTGAGAGACTAGGAAACTGACATTCTTAGGAGGCTTTGCCGCGATTTCGACTGCTGTTGAAGGAGAGGTCGTTTCAAAGCCAACTGCGAAGAATACAAAATCCTTGCCAGGCGCGTCTCTAGCCATCTGCACTGCGTCGCCGACGCCATAGACAATGCGGACATCTGCACCTTTCGCCTTGGCGTCTACAAGTGACATGTTTGAGCCTGGAACCCTTAACAAATCGCCGAAACACGTGATGACAATTCCCTTCAAAGCTAGTTGGACTGCTTCGTCTATTTCTGAAGCAGGCACTATGCAAACTGGGCAACCTGGACCAGCTATGACTTCGACATTCTTAGGCAGGAGACTACGTAATCCGTAGTGTGTGATCGTCCATTCATGAGTACCGCACACATGGCAGATTTTTATCTCGCCTTTTTTCGGCGCAATCTCGAGCATCTTTTCTGAAACTCGTTTTGCGAGGTTTGGGTCCCTAAACCTCAACTTTTCAGCCATTCTCTTCCCAGCTTGTTTTTCACCCTACTTGGTTTTGGCTTCTGCATCAAGAATCTCGTTCCACAAACTCAGGGTTTCCAGAGCCTCTTTTTGATCCAAAACCTGAATTGCATAGCCAGCATGAACCAGAACGTAGTCCCCTACTCTTGCGTCAACGAGGGTGATGTTTACTTCTCTCAGGACTCCCTCACCGAAGTCCACTTGTGCCTTGTCTTCTTTTCGGCTCACAACCTTAGCGGGTATTGCCAAGCACATCTGTATCAGCATGTATGCGAGGCTGAGAGAGTAATAAATCGATTATGGTTTACCGTTTGAAAAAGCCTGATACAACCGCTTGACCAAAGGACAAACCGCCATCGCCTGGTGGAATTGTTTCATGCACAAAAAAACGGAGACCGGCATCCTCAACGATCTTGCGCATCACAGTCGCAAGGATTTGATTGCATGCAACTCCGCCTGAAAAACCAATAGTTTTGACCTTGTTTTCCTCTGCTTTTTCCAATGCCAATGCGGCCAAGCCTTTTGCAATGTAGATATGTCCACAATATGCCAGATCTCGTTCAGAACATTTCTCTCTGTTTTCGAATACCTCAAGCACGATTTGAGTTGTGTTTAGCGTATTGCCTTTTATGACTGGATTCAGCTTTAGGACATTCTTGCCTTTCATGGCAGCTGACTCAAGCTTCATTGATGGTTCGCCTTCGTAGGTACGTTCATAGCAAACACCTAGAACGGCAGATATTGCGTCGAGTACTCTCCCACAACTTGTGGTCTTGATGATTGTTTTCTGGTTCTTGAGTTGTTGAAGGATTATCTCGACTTCTTTTTCCCCATGTGGGAAATGCTGCTTGTTTTGGATGAGCCACTCTTCAACACAGGCTTTGTCATAGAGTATTCCCGCGGCCATCCTCAGTGGATAGTGCGTTGCCAAGTCTCCGCCGACAAGCGATTGCTTTTCCAGATGAGCGAGACGTTTGAATCCACAAGAACCCTTTTCGCAGAGGAGGATTTCGCCTCCCCATGCTTCACCGCTCAGACCGTAGCCGTATCCATCGCAGCATATGCCTACCATTTCCTCTGCATTGTGTTCCATCATAAGTGCGGCGATGTGAGCGTAGTGATGCTGAATCTGGATGAGTTGCCAACCGTTTGCTTCTGTAAGTTCGTGTGCAAGATTTGTTGTTGTGAACTTTGGATGCAGATCACAGGCAACAGTCTCCACTTTGCTGTTCGTGAGACGGACAAGGTGTTTTGCAGCAGTTTCTAGAAAGGCTCTTGTTTCCACGTTTTCTACGTCGCCTATATGTTGTGAGATGAAAGCTTTGTTTCCGTTCAGGACGCATGCAGTGTTGTTGAGTTCTCCGCCCAGAGCCAGTATGCAGTGTTCTGCTTTTTCTTGAAGCATCATTGGAGCAGGAGCGTAGCCGCGTGAGCGTCTTATGAAGACCGTGTGCTCACCATGTGCTCGCAGGACTGAATCATCGCATCTATGTGCAATTTGACGATTGTGAAATAAGAAGTAATCAACCGTGTTGCCTAGCGTTTTCAAGGCAGCATCGTTGTCTTTGATTATTGGTTGGTTAGGCGGGTTGGCGCTGGTCATCACGAATGCAGCATCTTTGCCCATGTCGAAAAGCATGTAGTGAAGACCTGTATAGGGGAGCATCACGCCGACATTGTGAAGTTCAGGAGCGACCAATTCAGAAAGGTAGTAGTCGTTTCTTTTGTTAAGCAGAACTATGGGGCGAGAGTAGCTTGTCAAGAGTTCCGCTTCATTTTTACCTACTTCTGCAAAAGTCTTCGCTGCATCGAGATTTCGAGCCATTATTGCAAAAGGTTTCTGACTCCTATGCTTGACTTCTCTCAGCCTAGCCAAGGGTTTGTCTTCAGTTGTTGATGCTGCAATGTGGAAGCCGCCGTAACCCTTTATTGCGAGGATATTGCCTTCTGAAAGAAGTCGGCCTGCTTCGCGGATTGGGTCTTTGTGTTCGAGCGGCTTGCCGTTCCCGGTTGCCAGCCACACCTTCGGTCCGCATTTGGGACATGCCACCGTCTGAGCGTGAAACCTTCTGTTCAACGGGTCCGTGTATTCCTTTAGGCAGAAGCTGCACATTGGGAACTCGCGCATAGTCGTGTTCTCTCGGTCGTAGGGCAGTTTCTCGATTATCGTGAACCTTGGGCCGCAGTTTGTGCAGGTTATGAAGAAGTATTCGAATCTTGGGTCTTCGGGGTCTCGAAGCTCTCGCAGGCAATCATCGCATATTGCTATGTCAGGCGGTATCACTGATCCTGAAAGCTCGGTTTCATAAGAACTCTTTTCGACGGTGAAGCTTTGATATTCGTTTTTGCCTTCGAGTTTCGAAGTGATGATTTCATAAATTTGGGCCAGAGGCGGTTTCTTCAATTTTAGGTCATTCAAGAACTTCCCTATCTCTCGTTCCCTGCCTTCTAGGACTATCTCTACTCCGGCGTCACCACGGTTTCTGACGTATCCGTTCAAGCCATGTTCCAGTGCGGTGCGGTAGATGAATGGGCGGAAGCCTACGCCTTGCACGATGCCTGTGACCTTGACTTTGATCCGCACTCTGACCATCTCTTGAGTCTAGTGCGAGGCTAGGGTTTCATATACATTTTGACAAAACGCAGCGCGTTGACAATGCCAGAAACTGAGTGCATGCTAGGTCGTTTCGTGTGCTGCATTCTTCCCTTTATATAGAGTTGGCAAACAGCTTCAATATTGGGTGTGACCCTTTGCCAAGAGGAGGACTACCCCCGGGCGCAGAGATCGGTTATGTTTATGATTGGCTTAGACAGCGACAACGCAAGACTGAGGAAGAGCGGAAAAAAGAAAAAACTGAGAAAGAAAATCAAGAAACTGGCGAAAAGAACCGGGAAAATCAAGCATAAAGAGCTCAACAGAATAGTGAAGACCGTTGAGAATGTCAAGAAGCATCTTGAAGAAGAAAAGAAACATCTTGAAAGAGTCAAATAGCGCGCCAGTGATATTCAAAACCTGAAAGATGCGGTTCGCTGCTTCTCACTCGGTGTGCAAACGCTCACTTCATGCTTTATAAATGGCCTGTGTCTTTACGTAGTAATCGAAAATTTGGGATGTTCGGTATGTCAAAGACTCAGGCATCTGAAAAATTTGAAGCCATCTCATCAAGCCTGTGCCCCGAATGCATGAAGCGAATTCCCATGAGGATTTACGAGGAAGACGACGTTATCTATCTGGAGAAAACTTGTCCTGAGCATGGAAAATTTGACGATATTTACTGGGGAGATGCAGAGCTTTTCAAATGGTTTTATGACAACTGGTACAACGCCCGTTACTGGGGAAGCGGACTAGAGAACCCGCACACCAAAACGGCGAAAGGATGCCCGTTTGACTGTGGAGTCTGCCCTCAACATAAGACGCCTACTATCTTGGGCATTATTGACGTGACAAACAGGTGCAACATGGCCTGTCCTATTTGTTTTGCCTATGTTGGTGCGACGAACTATGTTTACGAGCCAACGTATGAGCAGATCGTGGACATGATCAAACTAATCAGGGCGAACAGTCCCTGGGCATGCAACGCCCTGCAGTTCAGCGGCGGAGAACCGACGCTGAGAAACGATCTGCCCGATTTGATCAGGGAAGCTCAGAAGACAGGAATAACTCATGTTGAGGTTAATACGAACGGAATTCGCATAGCTGAAGACATAGGCTACTTCAAGAAACTGCTTGACGCTGGACTCAGTACATTATATCTGCAATTCGACGGGTTGAGAGAGGAAATATACAAGAAGACTCGTGCCAGAGGTGACATGGTTCCGATAAAACTGAAAGTCTTGGAGAACGCAAGGAAGATTGGACTGAACTCAATTGTTCTTGTTGTCACCTACGCAAAAGGCATAAATGATCAAGACATTGGCGAAATCATCGACTTCGCTGTCAAGAATCATGATGTCATCCGTTGTGTCAACATTCAGCCAGTTTCAATGGCTGGAAAAGCTAGGAAAGAAGAAATGCGCAAGATGCGAATTACGATTCCTGACACGATTAATGAGATTGATAAGCAGACCAAAGGTGCTATCGGGCGTTTCGACTGGAGACCCGTGAATTGGCCCGTTCCAGTTTCCAAGGGAATGAGTCAGGTTAAGAACAGGATTTACCCAGAGTTCACGATGCACCCCATGTGCGGAGCTGCAACCTTTTTAGTTGTTGACAAGGATGGCTCGTACAAGCCAATCATGAATTATGTGGATGTTGACAAGTTTGCTGACGTTTTCTGGGACATCTACTATTCTGGAGCAAAGGGCAAGAAGACGATGGCAAAAATGAAGATGCTGAGACTATTGCCTATGGCGAAATCTGACTTTGTCAGAGGACTAATCAAAGAGGTTGTGACCAAAGGAAGCTATAGCGCTTTGGGAGGTCTAATGCGCCGAATTGTAATGATCGGAATAATGCACTTCCAAGACGTTTGGAACATCGACCTTGACCGCGTTCAAAAATGCGCTATTCATTATGTGACGCCGGACGGCAAAATAAGATGTTTCTGCACCTACAACAGTATCCACAGACCTGAAGTTGAAAAGCAGTTTGCGATGCCCATTGCTGAGTGGACGAAGAAAACGGGAAAGAAAATCAACGAACCATTCTGAAAGCTGCGGCAAATGCACTGTTAAGCTTTCTCGGCCTTCTTCTTCTCTTCTTCCAGCAACACTCTTCTGAGCACTTTTCCAACAAGCGTCATAGGTAACTCGGTTCGAAATTCAACTTCCCTGATTGCCTTGTATGGTGCTACTTTGCTGTTCACGAATTCCTTGATTTCTTCTGCCGTTACTGTCTTCCCTTCTTTGAGCACAATGAAAGCTTTCGGGATCTCGCTTGCAACAGGATCGGGTTTTCCCACGACCGCGCAGAGTTTGACGGCCGGATGTTCGTAAATCACGTCCTCAATCTCTCGCGGATAGACACTATAGCCCTTGTATTTGATCAGGTCCTTCTTCCTATCTGTAATGTAGAAGTAGCCATCTTCATCCATCTTTCCAATGTCACCAGTGTATAGCCATCCGTTTCGAAGCACAGCTGCAGATTCTTCAGGCATTTTCCAGTAACCCTTCATGACCTGCGGACCTTTAACCACCAATTCTCCAGTTTCGCCTGCTGCAAGCTGTCTTTCTTCGGTTTCCATGTCCATGATTCTCGCGTCTGTGTCGGGCCAAGGCAATCCTATGGAGCCTATTTTGACCGTTTTCAACGACTTGTCCAATGGGTTGCAGTGAGTGACTGGTGACGACTCCGTTAATCCATAGCCTTCCACGAGTACGCCGCCGGTTACGGTCATCCATTTCCTCTGAATCTCAGGCGGGAGTGGGGCTGAACCTGAAATGCAGAATCGAACTGATTTCAAGTCGTATTTCGGCAGGTCAGCACGTGCCAACAACATTGCATACAAGCTCGGTACTGCACAAAAGACTGTGGCCTTGTGCTTCTGGATCGCTCCGAACATAGTCCTTGCATCGAAACTTGGAAGCACAACCATTTTGCCTGCCAAGTAGATTGGAGCGTTCATGCCGGTTGTCATTCCAAAGATGTGGAACAAAGGCAGCACAATGAGGAAGGTTTCACTTCCCCTTATTCCTTTGAGCCATTCAGCGCAGGCCACAGCATTCGACACGAGGTTCATGTGAGTCAGCATTGCGCCCTTTGCGAGCCCAGTTGTCCCGCCCGTGTATTGAAGCGCCGCAAGGTCCTCTTTCGGGTCAATGTCAACCTTAGGCGGGTTCGCCTCATGCTTGCTTAGCAATTCCTGGAAGAAGAATGTGTTCGCTTTGCGTTCAACTTTGTAGGAAGGAATCTTTTTCAGTAATGAACCAAGAAACGCCTTCGCTGATGGCATGTACTCTTTCAAACTGGTTACTATAACATTTTTCACTCTAGTGTGCCCAATGACTTTTTCCAGAATTGGGTAGAGTACGTCTAGAACGACTATTGTTTCAGCCTCAGAATCGTTAAGCTGATGTTCAATTTCGCGTTCCTTGTACAACGGGCTTATTGCAGTTTCTACAGCTCCGGCTTTTATTATGCCGTAGTATGAAATGATAAATTGAGGCATGTTTGGTAGGAAAATGGCAACCTTATCTCCCTTCCTCACGCCCAACGCTGCAAGGGCGGTTGCGAACTTGTCAGCAAAATTGTTAAGCTCTCGGTAAGTCATCGCCTTGTCGAAATAGACTGTTGCAGTATATTCAGGGAATTCTCGGGCCGTTTTCGCAAGCAACTCAGAAAGCGGAACCTCAGGACAATCTATGTGCCTTGGAACACCTTCGGGCCAGAACTTGAACCAGGGTTTTTCACCGGGTTCCATTTTGACAGGTTCTTCCTTGAATGGCGGTTTCTCCAACTTCTTTTTCTTGGAAGCCACAAGCATCCCTATTCTTAATAGCAACCATACTAGTAATAATATTTTCCACGGATGGATCACGGTGAAAACAGAGACAACATGGATAAAATGTGAAAATGCCAAGCTGTACGGCGAAATTCATATTCCCGACGCTGTTCCAGCGCCTGCACTTCTCATCTGCCATGGCATGAACAAGCAAGGCTTCCATCTGCTGAACATGTATGATCGACTGGCAAGAACTGCTTGCGAAAACGGCTTTGTAGTTCTGCTCTTCGATTTTCGAGGCGTCGGCAAGAGTGAAGGAAAGTTTGATTATGGGGTCAAAGAGCAGAGTGACGTTAAATGCGCCCTCAACTATCTTGCTTCAAGATCAGATGTGACCGCAAATAGAATATACGTTGTTGGACACAGCCTAGGCGGCGCGGTGTCGCTTTACGCGTTGCAGAATGAGACACGAGTAAAAGGTCTAGTTTTGTGGTCAGTTCCCAAGAACCACGACTACAACGTCAGAAAGTTCATCAGAAATAAAAGGGGGAGACGGGGCCTTTACCGATTCCTTATCCTTTCCCGAATTGACAAGCTCTTCAACGTTTCGAAACTGTTCAAGTTGGAAGTGTATGGAATAGATCTTCGTCCTAGATACGTCAGAGACAAACTCATGAAGCTAAATGAATGCGAAGCCGCCTCAAAACTTGAGGAAATCCCTCTTCTTGTAGTAAACGGCGAAAACGACAAAATCGTAGGCGTCGACGAAGCCCAAGAAGTCTACAACTCTGCAAATGGTCCCAAGAACCTGCTAGTGCTGAAGTCCACGGACCACATATTCAAAGGCAAAGAAGACGAACTTGTGCAGAAGACGATGGCTTGGATAAAGAACCAAGATAAACAACGTTGAGCTCGCGTTTTTTGTCATGCTCTTAACGGGCACACTGTAAACGCACTTATTCGTGTTCCGTCTAACCGAACTCAATTATCGTCGATCCAACTTGCCATTTCAGCGGTTCGAAATTCCTTGGAATCAAGTCAGCTTCTTTGACTTGTCAGTGCGATGGATTCCAAGTCGTTTATGTCCCAGATCAACACGCGAAGCTCTTGTGAAAAGGTTTTGCCTGCAAACTGTTCCTTCAGTTCAGCCACAACCTTTTTGTTTATCTCTTCAGGAATTTGCCACTGACTTGTGAAAGCTCTTTGAGCCAAGTTCTCAAGATGTTCATCTGCTCTGTTGTTGTAGGAAGCTGCAAACACGGATTTCTTGGGTTTTACAAAGCCTTGCAGTTCCCACTCGTCCTTTCCTGGTCGTGTCCTTTTGTAGCCAAGATCCTCCAACATAGTATTATAAGCCTGTCGAACGGGGTCCTTGTGCACATTAATTGTCGAGACCATGATTTTTCGGGTTACTCTGCAAATCTCCTTCAGTGCCATTTTCCAGTCGTTGATCAAGTGAAGAACGTGTATGCAGAGCGAAGCCTCGAAACTCTTGCTGGTCAGAGGAAGAAAACAAACATCACATCGAAACAAATCCTTCACTCCTTTCTCCACTGCTTTGTTCAACATTTTGCCTGAAAGGTCCACGCCGACCACTTTGAAGCTTTTTTCTTGCAGGGGTTTAGCGAATCTCCCAGTTCCAACACCCACATCTAAGACGGTTTGATAATCTTTCAGTTCGTCAGTCATTCTGTTCACTAGTTGCTCCATGACATGATTAGGCAGGCGTCGGGTCTTGTCATAAATTTCTGCTGCAGTGTCAAAGCATATATGCATTCTAGAACGTTCCCGAAAATGAATACGATCTTCTTACTATAGAGCTTTGCTTGCCAACGAAAGCATAACGCGTATTTTACAAGAAACTTGTTTTCTGCTATCGTAGGAGTTGGACAGAGATGAAGTTTACATAGACGGGTATCCGAGTTCGAGACTCGAAACGCAGCGAAGCAAAGAATAGTTCGCCCTGGCGCGCAAAGGAGCTTGTTACACTTTGCCATTCTTTCACCATAGGCAGAAGGGATTCCAAAACTGATAATTGTTGCAGGAAGGGTCGTAGAAGAAGTTTTTTGTGACGGATTGTTACGCGCGTAAAGGTCTCAGCTGGTAGGCTGAGGAGCCTACCCCTCCTAGGTTTCAATGTATCATGGATATTTGGATCCAAATATGTTCCGAGTTCTGTTCGGATTATACAAATAATGACGTGTCAACCATGCATTTAGGTATTCTCGTTTGGGTAGCTGTTATGTCCTTTAAACACCAAATGCTTTCGGGTCATTGCAGCTATTGATATACGCATCTATGCGTATGTCGCGCCTCGACTGCTGGCTAACGGCCGTACGTTCGTTGCCACACTGTCTTCAGGAAAATGTGTAGTGAGTAGCGAAACTGGATGACTTATTCAATAGAGTGAACAAGCTTGTGCGCAACTTTCTCCCGCAAACGTTGATTTATTCTAGACCTGGTAATCATTCTAGTTGCCAATCTGCGGTCGTCAGATGTCATGTTATCTTTAGAATTGGTCTTTTTATGTCGAGCTTTCCCATTAACGCGAACGTTTCTAGACAGACAAATAAAGTTTAAGTATTGGTATCTCGAGAGCACTCTTCCCCATTCTTCAATTTCTCTTTGTTCATCATCTCTGCATTTCCTCAGCTTTATGGCAAAGTCAAAATCATTATCCTCTAGCTGAAAAGCCGCTACCCTTGGGAATGGTTTCCTCGTTAGCATCTTCCATATGGAGAAAATTTTCTCCCTTGGAATCATCTTCGCCTTAACCTTGGCTCCTTCAATAGTAATCATAGTGAACCGCCTGAAACGTTCATTTGCCCAAGATTTCATATCATGTTTAGAAAAGTGTGCGCTATTCAGATGTCTCTAGCGATATTTTGAGTGATGTTCGGCAATGATGAACCCAGTTAAGGGCGGACGAATTCGTAGGTTGGGTTTCCTTCAGATGTGACTTTGGCAACTAGTTTGGCTTTCATTCCTACCTTGACTTCTGAGAGTTTGAAGCCTGTTAGCCATGCAAGCACTTTAACGCCTTCTTTCAACTCACCAATTGCGACAGTGTATGGTTTGTTCTGTTGGAAGGTTGTCGGTCTCACCACGACGTGTGTGAATGTCACTATCTCCGCCTCGCTGCTAAGCTCAATCCAATCGAGCCCGGTTGACAGACATTCTGGGCAGTCGACGTTTGGTGGGAAGTAGATTCTTCCACAGTCCTTGCATTTGGTTGCGTACACTTTTCCCTCCTTTAAGCCTTCGTAGAACTTGAGGTTCTTGCTTATCGGAATCTCTTGAACGATCTTGATCTCGCGAGATTTTATGGATGGCATTGAAGACATTCAGTTTCACCTCCGCAGGATAGTCACGTAGCAGTAGTGACCTGTTCCGCCCACATTGTGGGCGAGTCCAATGTTGTTTTTCAACGGAACCTGCCTACCTTTTTCGGCTTTTCCTCGCAGTTGTTTCGTAAGTTCATATATCATGGAACACCCTGTTGTGCCGATCGGATGGCCCTTTGACTTCAAGCCGCCGTCCATGTTGACAGGGATTTTGCCGCCGATTTCAGTTTGTCCCTCTCGCAAAAGCTTGACTCCTTCACCTCTGCCGCAGAACCCTATGTCCTCGTAGGCCATGATCTCAGCTATTGTGAAACAGTCGTGCACCTCTGCAAAGTCAACCTGACCGGGCGTTATTCCTGCGGCTTTGAACGCTCTTTGCGAAGCCTGAACACTTGCCTCCAACCCTACGAAACTGTTGCGCTTGCTGAGGTTTGCTGTTCCCGAAGAATAGCCGATTCCAGCTACCCACACTGGCATGTCGACGCCGAGTTCCTTCACTTTTTCTTCAGACGCAAGAACCAATGCTGAAGCTCCATCGGTCAAAGGACAGCAGTCATAAAGCTTCAAGGGCGAAGCGATGACCATTGAATTCAAAACATCATCAACTGTGACTTTATTTTGAAGATGTGCAATCGGGTTCATTGAGCCGTATTTGTGATTTTTCACGGCGACCAGCGCCAAGTCTTCCTCGGTTGTCCCATACTTGGCCATGTGAGCGTTGGCATGCAACGCGTAGTAAGCAGGGAAAGTCACGCCGAAATTGTGAAACTCCCAGAGGTAGTAGCCTGCACGGCCTATCCATTCCATGGCTGTTGCAGAGTCAATTTCCCGCATCTTTTCAACACCCATTGCCATGGCTACGTCTGCGTGACCACTGGCTATAGCCGAGTAAGCGGTGAAAAATGCTGCACTGCCACTGGCGCATGCTGCTTCGCAACGCACGAGACCTGCGCCCGTCATGCCGCAGTACTCTGAAACTACTACTGCAGGGAGCAGTTCTTCATACCAAGCGCCAGCTCCAACCGAGCCGAGAGCCACGAAAGGTATGTCGCGTGCTTCTAAGCTTGAATCCTCAAGAGCAGGTCTTACTGCTTCAAAGGCAAGCTCAGAAATGTTGACGTCTTGTCTCACTCCAAACTTAGAATTTCCGATTCCGATTACCGCTACTTTTCTCACTTCAAACACACCTCTCCTTCTAAAGGTACGAGGAAATACAAAATAAGAGGGAATGCTAAAGCTATTTGCCTTTGAATTCTGGTTTTCGCTTGGCGAACAGGGCTTCTACGCCCTCTTTGCTATCTTCAGTCGATAACACTAGTGCAAATAGCGCTGCTTCCAATCTTAACCCGACCTCCAGAGGAACTTGAGCACCGAAGTTCGCTGCGTGTTTGGCGTATTTCATCGCTACAGGAGGCCCATCCGCAAGCTTCTTAGCGATCGCTCTCACCTCGTCTCTGAGCTTCTCAAAGTGAACGACCTTGTGCACTAGGCCGATTCTCAGTGCTTCGTCAGATTTCAGCCTGCTTCCCAACATAAGCATTTCCTTTGCCTTTGCCAGGCCGACAATTCTGACAAGCCTCTGGGTTCCACCCCATCCTGGAATCAAGCCTAGATTGATTTCTGTGCTTCCAAGTTCAGCATGCTCGGCTGCCACTCTGAGATCACATGCTAAAGCTAATTCCAATCCGCCGCCGAGCGCATAACCATTGATTGCGGCGATGACCGGCTTTGACATCTCTTCGACTTTGCCAAAGATCTTCTGTCCGCCCCTGCAGGCTTCTTCGGTCTTGACAGGAGTTGCCTTTTGGAACATGCTTACGTCTGCACCTGCACTGAACGCTCGGTCGCCGTCGCCTATTATGACGACACATTTGACACTTTGGTCGTTTTCAGCAGTGTTAAGCATGTCTCCGAGTTCTTCGAGCAAGACCTCGTTGAATGTGTTGAGTCGGTGAGGTCGGTTCAATATGATCCAAAGAACGTTTTCTTCTCTTTCTATCTTGAGGGTTTCGTATGCTTTACTCAAATTCGCCACCTACTGTTTGTTTGTTTGATGGGCATATATGTTTTTCACGCGGTTTTTCTAGTACTTGCTGAGAAGATACTTGAGCACTTGTAGCCTCTGGATTTCACTTGTCCCTTCATAGATTTCTGTTATTTTCGCGTCTCTGTGGAATTTTTCAACGCGGTATTCGCCGAAGTATCCGTAGCCGCCCAAGGTCTGAATCGCAGAGTTTGTGACTTCCATCGCGATTTCACCGGCATAGTACTTGGCCATGGCTGTTGCCATAGCATCCAATTTTCCCTCATCAACGAGAGACGCAGCTTTGTAGGTGAGCAGCCGAGCAGCTTCGATCTTTGTTGCATTTTCAGCCAATTTCATTCCTATAGCCTCGTGCTGAATTATCGGCATGCCGAAGGCCTCTCTTTGTTTGGCATACTTGAACGCAATTTCCCATGCTCCCTGAGCCATACCAACAGCTTGCGCAGCGACTCCGACGCGTGTTTTGTCGAAGAACTCCATTGAATAGTAGAAGCCCTTGTTAAGTTCGCCCACCATGTTCCAGTCGATCACTTTCACATTGCTGAAATTGAGTTCTCCAGTTATTGAGGCTCTTATTCCCATCTTGTTGTGCAGTTTCGTTGCTTCCAAACCGGGTGTTCCCTTTTCAACAACAAACAGCGTTTCACCGCGGTGAGTGGGTCTAATCTTCGTGTCTGTCTGACACAGAACAACAATGAAGTCTGCTACCGTCGCGTTTGTGATGAAGGTCTTCTGCCCATTTATCCACCACTCGTTTCCATATTTGGTTGCGGTGGTTTCCATGCGGTTTATGTCACTTCCGCTGACGTTCGGTTCAGTGAATGCCGCTGCAGACATGAAGTCGCCTCTGCAGATCGGTGGCAGATATTTCTCCTTCTGCTCTTTAGAGCCGTGGGTCATAATGAATTCGCTGCCGAAGTTGCTGCTTGAAATAGCGACTCCGAGGGACGAGTCTCCTCGGCACATTTCCTCAACTGCTATGCAGACTTCGAGCAGACCCAAGCCTTGCCCACCGTATTCTTCTGGGAACATCATGCTTGTGAAGCCCAGTTTGGCGGCTTTCTTGTACAGGTCCATCGGGTACTCTTCTTTCTTGTCCAGCTCCAACGCTAGTTCGGGCTTGAACTCTTTTTGGCAGAATTCTCGCACGGCGTTTTTGACGTGGAGTTGTTCTTCGGTTAAATCAAACTTCATTTGTAGAACCCCCTTCCAGATCTTTTCCCAGTCCACCCTTTGTTCACGTACTCCTCGAGGAGTGGACAGGGTTTGTACATTTCCATGTTATACTTGGCATGGAGCTCTTTAAGCTTGTTGACCACGACGTCCAAACCTGCACGATCTGCGTATTCGCACGGACCGGATGGCCAGAACGTGCCCAGCTTCATTCCTGCGTCAATGTCTTCTGGGTTCGCAGCGTCATCGTGGATTATCCACGCCGCTTCGTTTGCAGCGACTACCCATGACCTGTCAACATCGTATTCGTCGAGTAAGTTGAAAGGTATTCTCGGTCTGCCTTTGGTCCAGTCATAGAATCCTGTGCCTGTCTTCTGTCCGAATTTGCGATCTTTTATCAGTTGACCAATTATTTCTTCGCATGGTTTGAAGCGTTCGCCGTAAGCCTCGTACAGTATCTTGCCAACCTCGTAGGCTATGTCCAAACCGACAAAGTCGGCAAGTTCGAACCAGCCCATCGGAAAGCCGCCTGTATACTTGACTGAGGCGTCTATCCCCTCTTTAGTTACTTCACCACGCTGGAAAGTCCAGAATGCTTCGTTGAAGACGCTTCCGAGCACGCGGTTCACTATGAAGCCTCGCACGTCTTTTCTCACGATTATAGGTGTTTTTCCAAGTTTCTTAGCAAGCTCGAAGAGCGTGTTGACGGTTTCTTGGCTTGTACTGTCGCTTTTTATCACTTCAACTAGCGCCATCATTATCGGTGGGTTGAAGAAATGCATTCCAGCAACTTTGTCTGGACGTTTGGTTGCCTTACCCATCCCTGTTATGCTCAACGTTGAAGTGTTTGAGGCAAGTATTGCACGTGACGGTGCTGCTGAGTCGAGTGTGGAGAACACTTTTCGTTTGAGGTCCATGTTTTCAGGAACTGCCTCGATTGCCAAGTCTATGTCTTTGGCAGCTTCTTCGTAGCTGGTGGTTGTTTTGATTCGCGCCAGCGTTGCGTCAGCGTCTTCTTTTCTGATTCTTTTCTTTTCGACGAACTTGTCCAGACTCCACTTGATTTTTTCCTTGGCTTTCTGGAGAAGTTCATCGTTTATGTCGACCATCGTAACCTCATAGCCGTTCATTGCTAGCATTTCGGCTATGCCGTGGCCCATTGATCCTGAGCCTACGATTGCCACTTTTTTCAGCTTTTCAAGCGTCAAAATCGTTCCTCCGTATGTTTAATCAGCGCTTGAAATGTAATAAGACTTTTGAACTAATTTGTTTGCCAAGAAGAAGAATGAAAAGAATGGGGAGAACGGCTACTGCTGCTTCATCAAATAGTTGGCTATGGTCAACTTTTGAATTTCGCTTGTTCCTTCGTAGAGTTCAGTTATTTTTGCACATCGGTGATAGCGTTCTACGTGGTAGTCTGCCAGATAGCCGTAGCCGCCGAAAACTTGAATGGCGTCGTCTGTGACTTCCATTGCGACTCTGCTTGCATAAGCCTTAGCCATTGAGGTTGCAACCAGACTGGGTTTCTCTTTGTCATAGAGCCAAGCCGCCTTGTACATCATCAAACGGGCTGACTCGATCTTCCATGCCATTTCTGCGAGTTTGAAGCCTATGCCTTGGAAGTTGATTATTGTCTGACCGAACTGTTTTCTTGTTTTCGCGTATGCTAGCGCTCTGTCAAACGCGCCTTGTGCCATGCCGACTGCTTGAGCTGCCACTGTGATTCTGGTTCCGTCGAAAAGTTCAAGGGTGTAATAGAAGCCTTTGCCCAATTCTCCGATGACGTTGGTTTCCGGAACTTTTAGGTCTGCCATCGAAACTGAGCCTGTGACGCATGGTTTGATACCCATTTTCCCATGCAGTTTCGTTGTTTCAAGTCCGCACATTCCTTTTTCTGCTATGAACAGACTTTGCCCTCTGTGTGACGGTTGAGCGTTTGGGTCTGATTGACAGAGTAGGATGAAAGTGTCGGCCAATGGAGCGTTTGTTATGAACTCCTTTGCGCCATTTATCACCCATTCCTGTCCACACTTCACGGCCGTCGAGTCCATGCGTGTAATATCGCTGCCATGTTCGGGTTCTGTGAACGCTGCTGCTGCTAGTTTGTCGCCTCTTGCCAACGGTGGGATGTACTTTTTCTTTTGCTCTTCGTTGCCGTGCTTCAGCAACACGTCGGGTATCATCAGGTTTCCAAGGGAGATTGCCACTCCGATTCCTGGGTCTGCACGGCACAACTCTTCTACAACCAAACAGTCTTCGAAAACGCCGTAGCCTTGTCCGTCGTAATCTTGGGGTATTCGCATGCTTGTGAAGCCGAGTTGTGCAGCCTTCTTGCAGAGAGCCATTGGAAACTCTTCTTTTTGGTCAAATTCCAATGCAAGTTCAGGGGTGAATTCTTTTGCGCAAAATTCGCGGACAGCTTTTACTATTTCTTTCTGCTCGTCGTTCAGTTTAAACTCCATGATTCCATCTCTCCTTGTTAAGCACTTTTCTTGGACTGAATCTCAGCTACTTTGGCTTTGAGTGCAGGCACCACTTTGAAGAGGTCTTCGACGACTCCGTAGTCTGAGAAGCTGAATATTGGTGCTTTGGGATCTTTGTTTATGGCTATGATCAGGTCTGAGCTTTTCATTCCCAGTATGTGTTGGAAGGCGCCGCTTATGCCCAAAGCAATGTAGAGTTTGGGTTTCACAGTTTTTCCTGAGGTCCCGACTTGGCGGTCTGTGGGTAGCCAGCCTTTGTCCACTATTGGACGCGAGCATGAGAGCACTGCGCCCATTGCTTTTGCGAGGTCCTCAACCATTGGGATGTTAGCTGCGTCCTTGATTCCTCTGCCGACGCCTACGAGTTTTTCTGCTGCTGTTATGTCAACTCCGCCTGGCGTGGGTAGAACGTATTGAATGAACCGTTTCTCTTGTATTTCTTCGGTGAGAGGTAATGCGATTTCTGTGATCTGTCCATTTGCGGGTGGTGTGGGTTTTAGCGGTGCGAAAGTGGCTTGGCGGACTGTCGCGATGTGCGTTTCTGCTTTTCGAATATGGGCCTTCACGTTTACTTTGCCGCCATACATCTGTCTTGTTACTGCCAGTGCACCGTCTTCAAATGCTAGGTCTATGCAGTCTGTGGCAAGCGGCAAGTTCATTGCAGCTGCAAGTCTAGGCGCCAGATCTACACCGTATGAGGTGTGTCCCATCAATACAAGCACGGGTTTGTGCTCAGTGATGAGTGCGGAGAGTATTCTTCGGTAAGCTTCTGAGTTGAAGTTTTCAAGTCTAGAGTCTTCAACGACCAGTACGTTTTTCGCGTATTCGGCTAGATTCTTGGCGTGTTCCTTGATGTCCTTTCCCAGCATGACAGCAGTGAGTTCAGCACCCACTTTTTCTGCAAGCTCTCGGCCTTTTGTGAGCATTTCAAAGGTTATGTCTCTAACTTGTCCTTGTCTGTGCTCTGCTAGGACGAAAATCTTTGTCATTTTAGATCAGCCCCTTTGCCTTGAGGATTTCGGCAATCTTCGTTGCAACTTCCTCTGGGCTTCCTTTCAGAAACTCAGCCTGCTTTTCAACTGGTGGGACGTACATCGTCTCTATCATTGTCCATGAACCCGTTGGGCCAACATCGTTTTCGGTTAAGCCCGTGTCTGCCAACGTCATTACTTTGATTTCTTTCTGCATGGCTTTGCGGATTCCCATTATTGAAACATACCTGGGCTCGTTTATTCCAGTCTGAACGGAGAAAACTGCTGGCAGTTTCACTTCAATCAGTTCTTCTAAACCGCCTTCAAGTTCGCGGTTGACCTTAGCCACACCAGTGCCCAGTTCAATTTTCTTCACCATCGTTACGTGTGGAATTTTGAGCAGTTCTGCCAGTATTGGGCCGACCATGCTGCTTCCGTCGTCGCCAGCTTGTGCACCTGTTAAGATAAGGTCGTAATGCAGGGTTTTTATTGCGCTGTGCAGTATCTTTGCGATCGCGTAGCCGTCTGACCCGTTGAACTTCGGATCGGTCATTCTTATTGCTTTGTCAGCTCCGCGAGCCATGCATTTTCTGAGGGTGCTGTCTGAATCGTCGGCGCCGATGGTTATGGCTGTAACCGTACCGCCTTGCTTTTCCCTCAACCTTACAGCTTCTTCAAGCGCGTAATCGTCCCATTCGTTAATGTCATAGACTAAGCCGGTCTTGTCTACGTTCTTTCCCGTTGCGTCGATTTTCAGTTCTGCTTCGGCTGTTTCTGGAACATGTTTGGCACAGATGACTATGTCCAAGTTATCTTTACTCTCCTAAGATGGTTGACTGTGTTAGCAGTGGTTTTTCATATAGCTTTTGCCTGAGGAAACACGTTTCAGATGCTTGGCGTTCATGAAAAACAGTATGTTAAAGGCTACGAGAAATAATAACCGTGCTATTGAAAATAATCCGGTTTAGCCAGTTCTTTTTGCTCCACAATTGGGACAGACAGTTTCAGTTTGCTGCATCAAAGCTCCACAATACTTGCATGGTATCATCACGATTTCGCGGAGGATTTCTTTTTCCCTGATCACCGGCTGCGCGCTCTGAGGTGACACTTGTACTTCGATTGTCGTGCTCGTCACGTCTGGCCTGCCGTCGATTGCTATGACGCTTTTTAGGGACCAAGCTACGTTTTGGTCGACGCTGTGGAAGGTGAGTCTTCCTGCGGCAGGGACGTTTATGCTTATTGGATAGTTTTGCGAGAAGCCTGCTGTCAAGTGCAATGGACCTGAGAGCGGAGGTCTCGCGGAGTAGAGGGTTGCAGAGTCGGTAACTTCCTTTGGGACACTGCGATTCAGCGCTGCATCATACCGCATAGAGACGGTTTTCTTAGTTTCCACACATTGAAATTCGCATCTTATTTCTTTGGCATCAAATTCTTCGCTTGAAGTGACGCTCACCGTGCCTTCGATGTTATCACCCAAGGCAACGCTACTCTTGTTTAACTGCAATGAAATTGCTGCGTTGGGGGCGGTCAATCTGTCTTTGAATTTCTTGAAAAAAGACATACAAGCACCTTCTTTCTGTTAGTACTCCATCCTCTCTGATACGCACAAATTGTTTTTCAAGAGTTTTATGTTTTGTGGAAGCAAGATTCAAAGTTCAAGTTTCGCTCTCTTCGCCTACAGTGTTGTCGACGAACCTGATCCATCTGGTGGCGAGGATTTGGTCAAAATCCTTGCTTTTGGGGTCAAGGTCGGTTGCAACGAGGTGCCAGTGATCGTTTATTGTCGCGAAGGTTGTGTCCATTATCACGAATTTGGGAGTATACTTGAACACTCTTCTTCCAATGTCGGATATCATGTCCAATGCGCGTTCGAAAGCCTTGTGAGGTAGCGTGTGCTCATGCGGTCGATACACGACCATGATCCGTTCTCTGTGTCCTTTCAGGTCCTTAGTTCTCAAAACGATGAAAGACCTGTCTTCGCAGTAGATTTTCTCTTTCTTCAAGTTCAAGCTGCACAATGGACAACTCGTTGTGGTCAAGTTAACACCACTCACTATGTATTATTGTGACATTTACAGTATAAAAGAACTTTCAATACGCTTGACGCTGAGTGAGGCGGCGACAGCTACCTATCAAAAAGGCAGTGCATCAGTTCAAGAAGAACAATAAGCAATCCAACATAATATATAAAGAATCCGAGCAAACCGGAATATTCCCAGATCCTGAAACCAACCAGTCCCGCAACAAAACAAACAATACTCAAAGGCGCAAGCAACAGAATACTAATGCTTTCCATAACTCGATGCTTTGGCGTCTTTTCGACGAAAAACAGAAACCTCAAAGTGTCATTTTCCAAAAAGCGTTTCTTCGCGCTTTTGAAAAAAGAAAAGGGCTTGCGGATCTGCATGCGCACACACCCGCTAGCACCAGGCTGGACATTCGCCCCAGAGTGTCTTTATGAAGAAGCAAGCTGCAAAAAACACGAAGGGCAAGGTTCTCAAGGCTACTAGTTTCCAATTCATGCTAAGTCCCTCCATCTTTTAACGGGAAAAAGGGCGCCCGCCTTTTTTCACCGCGAGTCCAAACGTATGTACAGAAATTTGTCATAAGGGTTTGTGCGTAGACGATGAGACACACGGTCCACGTACCTTCACGGGAAAAAGCGCGAACCACACTACGTCGTCATGATCATCGTATGTTGATATGAAGCTATGATCTGAATTGAGTATTCATAAGAATAAAGTATATCCAAAGTCAAAATCTCTCATCAGAGTACAACCAAGTGACAAACTCTTGGCCCTTTCTACAGAAAAATCTCCTGTTTTCATCAGAACGCATGATACCAAGGCAGATGCATATAGGTTTGTACGGAGAGACAAGGGCCTAGACAAGCATTTGAACACGTTGAAGAACGCTCTCGCAAGGTACGGCTTGTCTGAAAATGAAATACGAACGTACGTTTACCTTGCTACAGCCGGCGAAAAGAAGGCTTCAGAAATTGCGGAAGCCACATCACTTCATCGTACCGAAATCTACAGAATACTTCGCGAATTAGAAAAGAGAGGAATCGTCCTTTCAATCATTGAAAAGCCCGCGAAGTTCGTAGCAATACCCCCTGACAAGGCAGTCGAGCAACAGTTGGAGGTTCAGAAAATGAAGGTTAGAGTTCTTGAAAAGGAGAAGGGAGACTTGGTTGCGCTCTGGTCGGCGATGCCGAAGCCCAGGATTGAAAACAATAAGAGAGAGGTAATGCAGGTTCTTGAAGGCGAACCGCAAATAATATTGAAAGCTAATGAGCTGCTTGCGAAAGCACAGGCCGAAGCCTGGATTTTTGTTCCAGACCGTTATCTTGCGCTGTTATATCGGGGCGATTTCGCGGATAGTCTGAAGCGGCACTCTTACAATTTGAACATCAACCTGTTGACTGAGGGCTCTTTGAAGAGCAGACTTTTCTGTGAGGAATCTGGTTGGGCAAACCAAAGATATTGTATTGGCGGCGTGAAGAAACTGCCTTGTTTCATGATCTCAGATACCTGGGAATTGTTGACGATTTACCGCAAAGGCGTTGAAGGTGAGGACAAAGAAAGGAGGAAATCTAAAATTGTGGCTCTTTGGACCAACTGTGATGCCCTTGTTGAATCAATGAGAGTGCTGTTTTCTGAGCTTTCAGGGCCGAAGGAGAATCCTCAACAGACGCGCACACTGTCACAGAATTTCCTCACGAAATGAAATTTTCGAGTGGAAGACCCATTTTCCTTATGCCTATGAGACACCTAGATTGACAGCTTCTGTTTCATAGCGTTGCGTTTTTCTTCTGCTAACGGGCCGAACTTCTTGATTCTGTCTGTAAACATGCTGAACAGTTCGGCAGCCTTCTTGTACACGGGCAAAGGCACGTAGCTGTAGCGTACCCGCATGTTTTCAACGCCGTATTTTGCGAGTTCTCTTCCAAGGTCAATCATTCGTTTCTTGGTGAATTTCTCATCGATTTCCTGTATTCCTTCGATGACTAGGACGCCGTCTGCTCCGTATGCAAAGGCGTAAAGGAGATGTTTCAAGCCTAGTATGGCGGTTGTTGGGACTGATACTATTCGAACGTTCTCAGGATAGTTTGTGCGATCCAGTCCCAGAAAGTCCATTCCCGTGTAGCCCACGTTTTTGTCAACGAAAGCGACGATTCTGATTTCGCCCGGCGACTTTTCTGCCAAGACGCCTCTGATGCTGGCGATCACTTGTTTCGTCGTGGCGTTCTTGAAATCAATGGCTTCTTGCGGACAGACCGGTATGCATGCGCCGCAGCCCGTGCACTGGAACGGGTCGATTTTTGCTTTTCCGTCTTGCATTGTGATTGCCTTCGTTGGGCAGATGGGCACGCAGGCGTTGCAACCGTTGCAGAGATCAGCAATAACGTAAGCTTTCTCTGGAGAAGTCGTGACATAATCGCTTTTTAGGAACAAGGCTGCTTTTGCAGATGCACCCAGACCGTCTGAAACAGTGTCACGCACGTCTTTGGGGCTCAAGGCACAGCCGCAAGCGAAAATTCCCGTTGTAAGAGAATCCACAGGGTCGAGTTTCGGATGTTTCTCTGTTATGAAACCGTCTTCGCCGATGGAGACTTTCATTTTATCAGCGAGTTCTTTCAATCCTTCAGGTGAAACCATCGGTGTTGCCAATGCAATCATGTCGTATTGGTCTTCGGTCAGTTCTCCGGATATTGTGTCTTCTGCCACAGCAACAAGCTTGCCTGTTTTGTTGTCCTTGTAGACTTCGGCAATTTTGCCTCTTATGAAAGTGACTCCTGCCTCTTGGTCGCGCCAGTATAGGTCTTCATACCCTTTGCCTGTGGCCCTAATGTCCGTGTAATAGATGGCAACGTCTATTCCGAGCATCTTCTTTAGCACAAAAGCCTGTTTTAAGGCGTACATGCAGCAGATGCGACTGCAATATGAGATGTAGTTTTTGTCTCTTGAACCTGCACAGAGCACTATCGCCATTTTCTTGACGTCTGTGCCGTCTGCTCTTTTGACGTAGCCGCTTGTAGGGCCAGTGGCTGAGACAAACCGTTCCAAATCCATCATTGTAATGACGTCTTTGTAGGTGCTGTAACCGAAGGTTTCGAGCTTCTTGGCATCATACAGCTGGTAGCCCGTTGCCATTATGATGCCGCCTACATGCAGGTCAACAGTGCTTCCTTGATCTGCTAAAGTTATGGCTTTGGCTGGGCAAAGCTTCTCACATTTTTCGCATTTTGTGCATGATTTGAAGTCAATTACATAAGCAGATGGGACGGCCTGGGGGAACTCGATGTATGCTGCTTTCCTCTGCGATAAGCCTTCGTTGAATTCGTCTGAGACAGAAACAGGACAGACTTTGGCGCAGACACCGCAGTTTCTGCACTTCTGCACGTCGACGCCACGTGGCTTCATGAAAACCTTCACATCGTAATTGCCTGGACGACCACTGACCTCTTGGACTTCTCCGTAAGTGTACAATGTGACGTTTGGGTTTCTGCCTACCTCAGCCATTCTCGGCGTCAAAATGCATTGTGCACAATCCAATGTTGGGAAGACCTTTGTCAATTTTGCCATGTTGCCGCCTATGCTCGGCTTTCTTTCGACTAGGTGAACCTTGTAGCCGAGATAACCAAGCTCAAGGGCAGCTGTAATGCCTGCGATGCCGCCGCCTATGATAAGAATCTCCCGGGAGCCTTTCTCACTGATAGTCTGAAGCGGCTCAAGTTCTCGGCTTCGCTCGTAACCGCCTTTGATCAGGCTTACGGCTTTTTTTGTAGCTTCTAGGGAGGAGTGTGGACCGTGAACCCATGCGTCCTGTTCCCTGATGTTGACAAACTCAAGCATGAACGGGTTGAGACCGGATCTTTCCATGACAGCTTGAAAAGTTCCCAAATGCATTCTCGGCGTGCAGCTGGCAACTACGACTCTGTCCAGATTTTCCTTCTTCACGGCGTCAAGAATCATTTCTTGAGCAGGCTTGGAACAGAGATACTTGTGATACTTGGCTGTGGCAACGTCTGGCCAATTCTTAACGGTGTCAACCACGGCCTTGACGTCAACGACGTCGCCTATGTTGCCGCCGCATTCACAGACGAAAATGCCGATTCTAGGCGATTTCTTCTCCATTGATGGAGATCTCCCTTATTCATGAATCGTTTTGTTTCATTCACGGGAAAACGCTTTAATAACCTTATGCTCCCGTTTCAATAAAAGCGATGGACTACGATGAATGCCCAAGAGCTGACCCAGAAACATAAACTTCTTGAATGTATCCAATGTGGAACGTGTACTGGAAGTTGCCCTGTTGCAAGAAAAGCTAATCTGAACATTAGAAAGTATATGCGCGAAGTTTCTATGGGTAAGTTGACTCAGCATTCACAGAATGAAGTTTGGAGCTGCACAACATGCAGTGCCTGCGGGGTCCGCTGTCCCAAAGACCTTAATCCATACGAGTTCTTGATTGACATTCGCGGCATGGCAGTAGAAGAGGGACAAATCGCACCGACAATCAGAGATGCATTAGAGAGTATTTTCAAGAACGGCAACCCTTGGGGAAGAATGCGCAATAAACGTTCTGAATGGATGCAAGGCTTGAATGTTAAACCTATTTCGCAGGGTGCAGACGTTCTGTTCTTTGTGGGCTGCACTTCTGCTTATGATCCGCGTGTCCAAAACGTGCCAAAAAGCCTTGTGAAATGCTTCGAAAAGGCGGGGTTAAACTTCGGCGTCCTGTGCGATGAGGAGAACTGTTGCGGAAGCGAAGTCTACGGCATGGGTGAGAAAGGGCTTTTCGACTTCTTAGTTGAAGAGAATATGAAAGCATTCAACAAATACACCGTGAAGCAGGCAGTGACAAGCTGTCCACATGGTTATCATGCTTTCAAGAGCAGGTACAACCAGACAAGTTTCGAACCGCTTCACCACAGTCAACTACTTGCAAAGTTGATTGATGAGAGGAAGTTGACTTTTTCGAAAGAAGTCTGCAAGAAGGTTATTTATCATGATCCATGTTTCTTGGGCAAGCAGAACGGCATCTACAACGAGCCTAGAAAAGTGATCGAGAGCGTTCCAGGCGTCAAATTGTTAGAGTTTGACCGTAACAAGGCCCGAAGCGTCTGTTGTGAAGGTGGAGGTGGGAGAATGTGGGTCGACATTCCCGGCCCACGTCTAGCGGAAACACGTGTAAAGGACGCTGTGGAAGCAGGTGCGGATATTCTGGCAGTGGCATGTCCATATTGTCTACTGACCTTTGAAGATGCTGTGAAGACAGCTGGAGTCGAAGGCAAAATACAGATAATGGACATAGCAGAACTCCTCGCACTTGCCCTTTAAACCCACTGACGCGCGTTGTAGTATGATATTTCCGATAATTCCGATTTTTCGGAAAAGTTTAAATATTCTGATGTATAATGTTTTTCCCGGTGAAAAGAATGAACGACAGCACGGGATGTTGCAGAGTCGATGCGGTCGTCACTGTTGACTCGAAAGGTCAGATAGTGCTTCCAAAGGATCTGAGAGAGAAAGCAGGATTGAAACCAAATGATAAACTAGCTGTCATTGGATGTGAAAGCGAAGGCAAGATGTGCTGTATCATGATGATCAAAGCAGACGATCTCGGGAAAAGTGTGAAAGCCATGCTTGGACCGATCTTGAAGGAGATTCTGAAGTAGGAGGTGACTTGGATGAGAGAGGAAAAAGTCAGAAAGATGGTGAGAAAGGGCTATGCTGAAGTTGCCAAGAAAGCCAGCTGTTGTAGCAGTGTAGAAACAAGCGAAAAAATTGGTTACAGCAGAGATGAGTTGGAGTCTGTTCCTGAAGGAGCGGATATGAGTCTTGGATGCGGAAACCCTGTTGCTCTTGCATCTTTGAAGGAGGGAGAAACAGTTATTGACCTTGGTTCGGGCGGGGGACTTGACTGCTTCCTTGCCGCAAGCAGAGTGGGAGCGAAAGGCAAAGTCATCGGCGTTGATATGACGCCCGAGATGATTGACAAAGCCAGAGAAAACCTGAGGAAGAGCAAACGCAAGAACATGGAATTCAGGCTTGGCGAGATCGAGAACCTGCCGGCTGCTGATAACACTGCAGACATTGTAATCTCAAATTGCGTAATAAACCTGTCACCGAACAAGAAAAGAGTATTTGAAGAAGCATTTAGAGTGTTGAAGCCTGGCGGCCGACTCATGGTTTCAGACATTGTATTGCTGAAGGAGCTTCCAGAAGAACTGAAAAAGAGCGTTCAGGCATACCTCGGATGCGTTGCAGGGGCAATGATGAAAGACAGATACCTCAAAATGGTCGAAAATGCAGGCTTCAAAGACGTCAAGGTGATAAATGAAAAACACATGCCCATCGAAGTCAACATCAATGACCCCACTGCAAAAGCGATTATGAAAAAGGCAGACTTGACTATGGAGAAAGCCGAAAAATTCGCCAATCAAGTGACCAGCATAGCGGTCTGTGCTGCAAAACCGAAGTGACCGAAGACAGGTTTCCAGCGTTCTTTTTTTGCTTTAATCTGTCATGCTCCTTTTTACGTGGCATTCTCCGGAAAGCATCACTCAATGTACCGCACGTGTTGCGTTCACTTGCTAGGTCTTTTCTTTCTTGACACCCCAATCTTCGAATCTCTTTTCAAGCGCTTTGGCAATGTCGTCAGGGATCTTCTTTTCGAAAGGCAGTTCTTCAGCCCTGAGCAGACGCTCCAACAGTGTTTGACTCAATGCGCCGATGGAAACGAAAGCTTCTGGACCGCACCAGCGTAGGTCTTCGAGGTCTGTATGTATTATTTGAGTTGCGCCTCCTCCTCGTGAAAGCATGACCGAGGGAACGCCGTAGAAGGCAAGTGGCATATGGTCTGAACCGCCCATTCCCATTTCGCTTGTGGCATGAAGAGATATCCCAAGCTCTTTGGCGGTGAAGCAGAGCAATAACTTCAATTCTCCTGGTCCCAAAACAACCGCGCCCAAGTTCCCCAGCAGTATTCCATGAACATCATAGTCAAGACAAAGCTTGAGGTTCTTGGTGTTTTCCTGGTTCTTGGCATGATAATAGGAACCACGCAGTCCAAGTTCTTCTGAGCCGAATGCCATGAACCTCAACGTTCGATTTGGTTTTTCATGCGCGAAAATCCTTGCCAATTCGAGGACAACAGCGGTTCCAGCCGCGTTGTCATGTGCTCCCATTACGCTTCTGACCGTGTCACAGTGACCGCCCACAAGTATGTCTTCGTCTTCAAGGATCCCGCGCACTTCTCCAATTACGTTTTGACTTTTTGCAGTTACTTTCTCCACTTCTGTCACCATTCTGAGCTTTCTAATACCTTTCATCAAGTTTAGCAGATCGTCGTGGGCCATTGAAATGGCGGGGACATTTTCCTTTTCAACGTACTCCGCCCGTATGGAACGATAAATTGCCGGTGCCAACGGTGTTCGGGAAGGATAGATCAAGGCCAAAGGTTTGGCTTTCAAGATTTTATGGAATTCTTTCTGGTTGGGCGCTATTCCTAGTGCAGCTATCTTGTTTTCGATCTTTCTCAGAGCTTCCAGCGACGTTGATTCCAACATGACTACTTCGCCTTCAACGCCTTCAGGTGGAGTTGACAGGGAATTTCCCACAGCTGCACAAGCGACCTTTGTGCCGTCTGGCAGGGAAGCTTCTTCTTTTAGAACGCGACTTGTCTGGACTTCGAACTCTTCAATTCGCATATTGGCAAGTCCGAACTCTTCAAACCAACTCTTTATTTTCTGTGCTGCCCGAGCCTCTGCAGCTGTTCCTGATTCTCGGTTTCCAATATCGCGGACGAGACTCTCCATGAAATGGTATGCTGAATTGGGATCAAACGTTTTCATTTTCGTTCATCTCTTTTCGAATAGTTGAAACGTTATAGCTAATAAAGACTCACTCCTGCCCATAGATCAACGGTTAAAGCGAACAAACAAGACAAGCATAGCCTCCAGGCTGCCATTGCGAATGCTTCATAAACAACTGCTAACGAAATCATTCTGAACTGGGGATGTGGAAAAATGGAAAGCTACGATTTGATAATCATCGGCGCTGGAGCAGCGGGTTTGGCGGCAAGCGTCTATGGCGTGAGAAGTGGACTCAAAACCTTAGTTTTGGAGGAGAAAATGGCTGGTGGCACGACGGCAGAGGCGCCGTGGGTGGAAAACTACCTTGGGTTTCAGAGTATTAACGGAATTGAACTTGCAGAGAAAATGGTGGCTCACGCCAAGACTGCGGGTGTGAAGATCAACGAGTTTGAGAAAGTTGTGAAGATGGACCTTAAGAGTGAAAACAAAATTGTTGAGACCGACAAGGGAAGCTACGAAACCAAGAGTGTCATAATCGCCTCTGGAAGCGCTTACCGTCAACTGGGAGTTCCTGGTGAAAAAGAGTTACGTGGAAGAGGCGTAAGCTACTGCGGACTGTGCGATGGACCGTTCTTCAAGAATAAAAGAGTAATGGTCGTAGGAGGAGGCAACTCAGCCATCGTTACAGCTCTTTATCTTTCCCATCTCGGATCTGACGTTAAGGTCGCTCATCGCAGGGATGTCTTTAGAGCAGAGGACGCCTTGGTTCAGGACTTGAAAAGCATGAAAAACGTTGAGGTGCTCTGGAACACTGAGATTAAGGAAATCGTTGGCGAAAAAATGGTCAAGAAAGTAATTATGCTGGACAAGCGTACGGGTGAAACCAAAGAGTTGCTCGTTGACGGTGTCTTCATCCAAGTTGGTGAAGACCCAAACAGTCAACAGGCCAAAGAAGCCGGTGTAGCTGTGGACCAAGACAACTACATAATTGTTGATGGACTCCAGCATACGAACATTGAAGGTGTCTATGCGGCAGGCGACGTTGCAAACCACCCTGTTAAACAGGTTGGAACAGCTGTTGGACAAGGCATAACGGCCGCGACTGAAGCCTACGCTTTTGTCCGAAGACCATACTATAGAAAATAAGAAAATGCCTCAAAACAATTATATAATTCACAATCATTCTTGGTGAATTTCCAACAGTTCCTTAGAAAAAGCTGAACAGCATTGATTGGAGAAACGACTCTAATGAGCGAAAAATGCGTGGCAGCGATCGAGATCAATCAGGACCTTTGCAGCAAATGCTCAATTTGTCACTCGGTCTGCCCATATGAGGCCATAAAACGCGACCCTGAGACAGGTAAAGTCGAAATAGACATGCAAAAATGCCAAGTATGCGGCATATGTTACAGCGCCTGTCCCGTCTTGGCAATACAGATAGTCTACTACGACTATGATAGCTTGCTCAAATATGTAACGGCAATGCAGGAAAAATGCAGAAGCGACACGCTTGTACTTATGTGCAGAGGAAATTCGCCGTCTACGGGCGAAGTGGAAGAAATCCTCAAAGAGAATGGTTTGAAAATAACTAATTACATCCCGCTGCGTGTGCCTTGTGCGGGACGAATCCCTGCCGAATTTGTTTTCAAGGTGTTGAAAAGCGGCATAAAGAAGGTCGTGTCTATCCAGTGTGAGGACAATTTCTGCCGTTTCAAGCAGGGCACCAAGATAAACACTAGAAGGTTGCTGCTTGGAAGAAAAGTGCTTGAACAACTCGGCCTAGACAGGGATGCTTTCACAATCATAAAATACTCCAGGAAAGCGGTCTACGACACCGTGAAATGTGTAGGCTGTGATAAATGCATTTTCATTTGCCCCTACAAGGCAATAGAAGCACAGCAACTGGCAACACCAAAAATTCTTGCTGATTCTTGTATGGGTTGTGGGGCATGCGCTCTGGTCTGTCCTTACAATGCGATCGAAGTCAAAGGTTTCGAGTTTGACAATGTGCTCAAACGTTACACGGAAGCTGCGAAGAAACTGAAGGCGCAGGGTGTGTCGTCACTAATTCTGGTTTTTGTGTGTCAATGGTCAGAGTTTCCGGCGTTGGATAACCCTGAGAATCCGCTGTTTAGGAAGAGGGCCGTGCCGATGGAGATTCCGTGTTTCAAAGCGTTGGATCCGGTGCACGTTGTCAGCGCGTTGGAGAATGGTTTCGACGGCGTCATGGCTGCGGTGTGCCCACCTGAGGATTGCAAGCTTCAGGAAGGAAAGGAGACTGCTGAAAGAAACGTCACGGTTCTCAAGAACGTCTTGAAGAAGATGGACTTGCTTGAACGCTTCGAATTGTTCAATGTTCATCCGCGGTGTGTAGGCGAATTTGAAAAGAAATTCGATGAGTTCTGCAAGAAGATAGCTTCGTTGCCGCCTTTGAAGTTGGAGACTGCGGAGGCGCAAGCCCACGTATAGGATTCTCTCTAAGAAGGAGCTAGCTCCTAAGATCAAGTTCTTTGAGGTTCAAGCTCCTGAAATAGCTGAGAAATCCCGTCCCGGACAGTTCATTATTCTTATGATAGACGAGAAGGGCGAGCGCATACCCTTGACGCTGGTTGGGTACGACGTAAAGAGGGGTTCGATAAGCTTCGCCTTCAACGAAGTTGGCAAAACAACGAAGCAGTTGGGGTGCCTAAACGAGGGCGACTGTATTGCAAGCATTACTGGACCGCTTGGAAACCCGTCAGAAATCAAGAATTTCGGCAAAGTCCTGTGCGTTGCAGGCGGCGTGATGACTGCGCCGATGCTTCTGCAGTTGAAGGCCTTAAGAGAAGTTGGAAATAAGCTGACTACTGTTGTCGGTGCAAGAATCAAAGACTTACTCTTTTTTGAGGAAGAGATGAAGTGTTTAAGCGACAAATTCTACGTGGCAACTGACGACGGTTCAAAAGGCTTCAAGGGTCTGGATTTTCTGAAGGAGATTCTTGAAAAGGAGAAATTTGACCGTTGCGTGGTTTATGGACCTGTTGTCATGATGAAGAACGTGTCTGAAATGACGAAGCCCTACGGCGTTCCAACAATTGTTACGTTGACGCCCATAATGATAGACGGAATGGGCATGTGCGGAGTATGCAGGGTAACCGTGAGCGGGAAGATGAAGTTCGGATGCGTCGACGGCCCGGAATTCGACGGACACAAGGTGGATTTTGACGAGTTGGTCAACAGGCAGAGGATGTTCCTGCCTGAAGAAAGGTTAAGCTCATTCATCTGGGAAATGCAAGGAAGCTGTGCCTGTGGCGGAAAGTAAACCCAAACCCAAAATCAAGAAAGAAGCCGAACCGATGCCTAAGCAGAAGCCAGAGGAACGTAGGAAAAACTTCAACGAAGTTGCTTTAGGCTACACGGAAGAACAGGCAAAGACCGAAGCAAACCGTTGTCTGCAATGTCCAAAACCGCAATGCATTTCGGGCTGTCCAGTTGAAATATGTATTCCAGACTTCATAAAACTGTTCAAAGAAGGAAAATACGAAGAAGCAATAGCCAAGATCAAAGAGAAAAACAGTTTGCCCGCCATTTGCGGACGCGTTTGTCCTCAGGAAGAGCAGTGCCAGAAATGCTGCATACTAGGCAAAGTCGGTGAACCTGTCAGCGTCGGCAGACTGGAACGTTGGTTGGCGGACTGGGAAAGAGATCGAGGAAAGACAAAGCTGCCAGAAAAGGCTTCACCGACGGGCAAGAAGGTGGCGATAGTCGGTGCTGGACCAGCTGGGCTTACGGTTGCAGCAGACCTGGCAAAATTGGGGCATAAGGTTGTGATTTTTGAGGCCCTTCATGTGCCGGGCGGAGTTTTGGTTTATGGAATTCCCGAGTTCCGTTTGCCCAAAAAAATAGTTCAGGCCGAAGCTGACTACATCCAGAAACTTGGAGCCGACCTTCACCTCGGCTATCTGGTCGGCAGAGTCTATACAATTCCAGAATTGCTTAAGCAAAGAGGGTTTGACGCGGTTTTCATAGGGACAGGAGCCGGCTTGCCTGCATTCTTAGGGTTGCCAGGGGAGAACCTGGGCGGAATCTACTCCTCAAACGAGTTCCTGATCCGTGTAAACTTGATGAAAGCCTATGCGTTCCCACTGTATGACACGCCGATAAGGATTGGAAAACACGTGGTCGTCATAGGCGGCGGCAACGTTGCAATGGATTCTGCACGTTCAGCACTGCGCTTGGGCGCTGAGGAAGTCTGTATAGTCTATCGACGGTCACGAGAGGAAATGCCTGCCCGAAAAGAAGAAATTGAAAACGCGGAAGAAGAAGGAATAGTCTGCAAGTTTTTGGCCAACCCCACAAAGTTCTTCGGCGATGAGAAAGGCTGGGTCAAAGCGATGGAATGTGTCTGCATGGAACTTGGCCCGCCAGACGAGTCGGGCAGGAGAAGACCAGTGCCGGTGAAAGGTTCAGAATTCGTCATGGACACTGACACGATCATTGTTGCTGTTGGAAGGACCCCGAACCCAATCGTACAAAGCACGACCGAAGGATTAGCGGTTACGAAATGGGGCACGATAGTGACGGATGAGAATGGTAAAACAAACATTGAAGGCGTCTACGCTGGCGGAGACATAGTCACTGGTGAGGCAACGGTCATAAGTGCCATGGGGGCCGGCAAGAAAGCAGCCAGAGCCATAAACGAATACCTAATGAAAAAATAATCCACTGGCTTGTTTGAATCTGCCTATACTTCACGGATTTCGCATTGAAGTTTCTTTATTATTTCTTCAGCCTTCATCGGTTCAATTTTCAACGTGTAGAGTTTGCTCGGCGTGCGAAGCTTCAATTTAACAACATCCTTCAAACGTTTAACGGCGCAGTATTCTGCACGAGCGCTCATCGAAACGAAATGTTCAGTATCAGCGATTTCCGTTGGCACAGTAGTTCACACCTGTTTGATGCTCTTCTCGTTCATACACAAGTTCTTATCTGTTTTGGTAGATGCCCAGGATCAGAAAGGTCGGTCTATTTCCTTCAACAACCCTTCAAGAGTTTTCCTTTCTGCTTTGGCTAGAGGCAATGCTGGTCTGCGAGGGTATCCTCCTGGCAATCCTTTCGATTTCATCGCGTCTTTGATGGCCGAAAGCTGATTGAACCTCTTCACGAGTGCCTCGTTTGCAAAGGATATTCGGCTCTGAAGTCTAGCCGCGTCTTCATATTGCCTGTTCTTGAAAGCCTTGTACAACTGGCTGCACAAAGTGGGAAACACGTTTGCAACGGCTACGACTGCACCCTTGCCTCCGGCCATTAGTGTTGGTAAAACGATGTCAGCAGCACCTGCCAGGACGGAGAGTCTTTTGCCCGTCAGCCTTATGATTTCAGTTATAGCGCCAAGGTTTCCGCTGCTGTCTTTTACCCCAATCACTTTTTCATTTTCAACTGCGAGTTTGTGAACAAAGGCAGGTTCCAAGGAGATCCCGGTGAATTTTGGGACGCTGTAAACAACTATTGGAAGGTCAACTGCTTCCGAAACGCTTCTGTAATGTTCAAAGAGCTCTTGGTTTATGAGTTTGAAGTAGAAAGGTGTCACTATAAGCGCGGCATCCGCGCCCACGTCAGCCGCATCCTTGGTCAGCGTAATTGTTTCCATGGTGCTCATGCTGCCGGTGCCAGCAATTACTGGAACTTTTCCATTGGTCTCATCAACAACCGTTTCAATGACCTTCATTCTCTCCTGCCTGGAAAGGTAAGGGGCTTCACCGTTGCTTCCACATGGCACTAGTCCTGAAATGCCGCCTTCCAACCAAAACCTCACGCATGTCCTGAGTGCTTTGATGTCGATTTGACCGCGACGCGTGAACGGAGTTACGTTGGGGGCGAGTATTCCTTCCAGAACGGGGTTAGCCATATTCATCCTCTTGATGGTCTAACGTGAAGGCATCGGTATAAAAGTTTACCATCCTTCTGGGGACAACAGGGACTTATATATATCGCCTGTATCAGTCTTGGTGGTAGAAGTGAATCATGAATTAGAAAATCAACCTGACTTGAACGAAATCTGTTTAGGTCAGACTCCAGCGTCTCTTTTGAGTATCTCCGCCTTGTCAGTTCTTTCCCATGTGAAGTCTGGGTCATCTCTTCCAAAATGCCCAAACACTGCTGCTTTTCTGTATATCGGTCTGAGCAGATTCAATTGATCTATGATTGCTTTAGGTCTCATATCAAAGTGTTTTTTCACTAATTCAAGAATTCTTTCATCAGGCAGCTTCCCCGTGCCGAAAGTGCTAAGCATTACAGACACTGGTTCTGCCACGCCGATTGCATATGATATTTGGATTTCGCATTGATCTGCTAGGCCTGCGGCGACCACGTTTTTTGCTATGTACCTCGCCATGTAGCAGCCGGATCTGTCAATTTTCGATGGGTCTTTTCCAGAGAAACATCCTCCGCCGTGGCTTCCAACGCCTCCGTAGGTGTCGACTATAATCTTTCTTCCTGTTAGACCTGAATCTGCCAAGGTTCCTCCGATCACGAACCTTCCTGTTTCATTGACATAGTATCTTGTTTTTTCGTCTAACATGCTCGAAGGGATGACCTTTTTTATGACCTGATTTATTATGTCTTCCTTCATGCTTTTTCTGTCGACGCTCTCAATGTGTTGCGCAGCTATGACGACGGCGTCGACTCTTTTTGGTTTTCCATCAACATATTCAACTGTGGCCTGTGATTTGCCGTCTGGCCTTAGGTATGGGAGAATCTTGTTTTTCCTGCATTCTGAAAGTCGTCTGACAAGATTGTGTGCGAGCATTATTGGGAGAGGCATCAATTCTCTTGTTTCATTTGTTGCGTAGCCGAACACCATTCCCTGGTCTCCAGCTCCCTGTTCATGGTTTTCGGTCTCATTGACTCCCATTGCAATATCTGGGGATTGTTCTGTTATTGAAACCAAGACTCCGCAAGTTTCCCAGTCCATTCCATCTTTGGCATTGTCGAACCCTATTTCCTTCAAGGTATTTCTGACAATGTGAGGTATGTCCACGTAGCAATTGGTTGTTATTTGACCAGTGACTATCACGTTTCCTTGCATTACCAAGGTTTCACAGTCAACCCTCGCTTTTGGATCACAACCCAAGACAGTGTCCAGCACCGCGTCTGATATTTGGTCTGCAACCTTGTCTGGGTGACCTTCCGCTACAGATTCGGAGGTGAACATATATCGTCGATTGTTTATCATGAGAATCCTTCAGTTGGATTTGTGGTACGGGCTCTTAACGATTTCGCACCGCTTAGAAAAATTCCGTGCGGGCTTCCAAGTGAAGCGAGCGTAAATGCATAGACAGGCCAGGGTTGACTAGATAGTCTCATCAGCGAGCTTTCTTACTTTTCTCTCGATTTCGTCCCTGATCTCTCTTACTTTCTCTATCGGTTTCCCTTTCGGGTCTTCAATTCCCCAGTCTACTACTTTGTTAAGCAATGGAGCCGGGCAGAACCCTTCGGCACTGCAGCCCATCACGATTATTGTGTCTGCGTCTTGAACCATCTCTCTCGTAATCAGTTTTGGCTTGTTTGTTGATAAGCCGATCCCCTTTTCTCGCATGACTTGAACAACAACAGGATTCACTTCGTTTGCGGGCATAGTGCCAGCACTTGTGACCTCAAGCTTTCCTTCCCCATAGGTCCTCGCAAATGCTTCTGCTATCTGGCTTCTGCCAGCATTCTCAACGCAGACAAACAGAATTTTCCTCATTGTCTCGCTACGCTTTGTTTGCAGCACGGGTGCCCTTCAGTTGTTCGTGCTCTTTTTCAACTTTCTTTTTCATGACCTCGAAATACCCTTCAGCATCTGCGAGATTCTCTTTATCTGACTCAAAGTCTGTTAGCTCAATCTTCAGAAACCAGCCTTTGCCGTATGGATCTGAATTGGCCAAGTCAGGCGAGTCCACCAATTCACTGTTGACTTCCACTACTGAACCTGAAACCGGCGATATGACGTCGAGAGCAGCTTTCACTGATTCAAAAGACCCTGCTTCACCGAACTGTTCAATCTTGGTGCCGATTTGTGGGAGGGAAACAAAGATTATGTCACTCAGCTTACTTTGTAGGTAGGATGTTATGCCTACTGTGGCGATATTGCCGTCGATTCTGGCCCAGAAATCATTTTCATTGTAGAAAAACCCTTTGGGAACTGTGAACGTCCATTTGTCAACCTTTAGCTCTAAGTATTCCATGCATTTCACCTTGAAAGCTGATCGACGAGCGCAGCTACTTCTTCAGCTATCTTGGAAACGAGCTTTTCTCCTTCTTCTCCAAGGTCGGTTCGTGACTGTGGTTTCAGCCCGTACTTCGCGATCATTTGAGGCAGAAACACCTTTGCTCTCATCATGCCTTTGTTCTTGGATATGATTTTGGTGGCACACCTTTCCACACAGCCGTCGAGTATGATAGAAGGATACTTCTGCAATAGGCTCTTGCATTCTCCGACTCCTGCGGTCAACGATGGAATACATATCAAGACCGCTTTTTCAGGTCTCAGTTCGTCCACAACCTTGTAGGCGACCTGCCGAGCTACTGTGCCGAGGGCTTTGCCCATGCCGGTGCAGGCTACTATGGCGACTTTTTTATCGTCCACTCTTGTTCACCTCTGCGAGTATTTCGTCAACCTTATTCGCGGCTAGTTCTCCGACTATTTCTGCGAGCTTCATTCCTTTGGGTCCGAGCTTGGCTCTGGATTCGGGCTGCAGGTCTTTGTGTTCTTTCAGAATATCTTCGACATTTATGATTGCTTTGATCTGTCCTTTTGCTTCGTTGACTATTTTTTCGCAGCATTTTTCTCCGCAGCCATCTATGACTAAGACTGGGTTTTCTTTGGCAAAGGTGACATCCTCCGGAACACCACCTATCAGGGCTGGAGTGCAAAGCAAAACAGTCTTGTCTGGTCTTAGTTTCTCCAGAACATGGTATCCGGCATATCTGGAGACTGTTGCCAAGGGTTGGTCCATGCCCGTGCATACAGCAACGGCAACCTTCTTTTCTATCGACATGCTATTCTTCCTCCTTCACTCTGTCTACCTCTTTATTGATGATTTTCATGGTTTCTTGGACAAGCTTTTCGTCTTCTGGTTCTATTCTGCTTTTCGATTTGGGTCTTGAATGCTTCTCTTTCTCTATTATTTCTGAGATGACTATCGATGATTTGGGATGAACTTTTCCGTACATTTTGACTCCTTTGGCGGCGCACATTTTGTCGCAGCCGTCAACTGTTATGCACGGATTGTCTTTAGCGAAATCTCGCTCTTCTTGTCCGCCTGCTAAGAAGAGTGGTAGACAGATTGTCACTACATCGTCCCGTTCTTCTAGTATTTTTCGTGTCGCAGCACGCGACACCATTCCTTCAGATAGCCCTTCTCCACTGCAGGAGATTAAGCCGATTTTGGGTTTGATCTTCAACTTTTTTCACCCACAATTCTCAGGACTTTTTCCGCTGTCTTTCTTGCCAGTTTCTCACCGTCGGGTCCGATGTCAAGCACGGTTCCAGGTTTTAGCTTCGTGTTCTCCTTTATCACATCCAAAATCTTGATTTCTCCTTTGAGCTTTCCTTGATAATGCTCAACATTCTTTTTGGCGCATTGGGCGACGCAGCCGTCGACGGTTATGCAAGGGTTTTGTCTTATTTTCTGCACTGTCTCTTCGTCTTCGATTGTAAGTAGGGGAAGACAAATTGAATCAGTATCATTTGGCAACAGCTCTTCGGTTACGATGTAGGTTGCTCTCCGTGTTATCGTTCCTAGAGCCTTTCCGATTCCGCTGCAAGGAATGATTATGAACTTACTTCTTTTCTTCTCGAACACTCTTTATCAGCCTCAAGATTTCTTTCTTTTCTGGAAAACTCAGGGCGTCGGCCGCGCAGACTTTCTGGCATGCCCTGCAGAACACGACGCAGTTGTCTGGGTTTTTAACTATGAATTCCTTCTTTTCCTTATTGTACTCGAATACGCCATGGGGACAAAATCTGAGGCATTGAGGATCCCCATCGCACTGATTGCACTTTTGCGTGTCAATTCTTGGATACCAAGGAATCCTGCTACGCGGCACGCCCATGTACGTTTCTTCTGTCATGCGTGGCCATTGGCCTCCAACGCTTTCTTCACAGTTTCTAAGGCCTTTTCTGTAGTCATGTTTCTGACGTCAAGAGAAACAAGGTCCTTGCCTATGTCAAGCCCAGCCTTCGCAAAGGCGTCTCGAAACAGTTTCTTCTGCATTACCGGAGCACATCCGCCTATGACGTAAAGTCTGTCTTTTCGGAGAAAGTCCGCAAAGAAACGTTCCCCATCCTCATCGCAGAGCATGGGGTGTATGAAGGCGTATTCAACTGGGTACTCGGCTCGTATGATGTTTATGAAGTCCCACATATCCAGATCCTTAAATCCTGGGCATTTGCCCGTGCAGACGCAGAATATGAAACTTACCTTCTTTTTCTCCACAATTCTCCCTCTTTCTAGATTGATTTCATTCTTTTGCATGTTGACAGGAAGGTTATCCATAGTAATATTTAAATATTGTTATTAATACTACCATAAACATGCATTCCAAAACAGACAAGCAGATCAGGCTCAGTGCAAAAGTATTCAACGCTCTCTCTGACCCGACGAGACTTGAAATCCTCGAATTCCTGCGCACAAGCGAGAAGTGCGTATGCGAGATAATTCCCCACGTCGGATTAATCCAGCCTGTCGTGTCCCGTCATCTAAAAATCCTAAAAGACTGCGGATTGGTGAGAGACCGAAAAGACGGCACAAGGAGACTCTACTCAATTACAGAGCCCAAAATGTTTGAGATAATTGACGCGGCAACCCCAGAACTGCTCGATCTTCTCTCGAACCGCATCATTGAACAAATAACCTGCTAGGAAATCGGAATTTGGAAACCTAAGAGTGACAGGACCACAGCCTTTCTGCCCTGAATAGTGGGCTCGACTGGAAGACGCAGCTCAAAGATGCGATTATTCCAAGGCTCCGCCGCATCAGCGAGTTCCAGGCCTTGCGCGCGCGAAGAGTTGTTGAAAGCTAGAACAATCATATTTGGAGAAAGGGTTGCTGGCTAGGTTACTACGCCCATTCTGTGCAGTTCCTCTCTCAGGCTGTCTCTTGTTCTCCTGAGGCTTTGTCTTTTTTCCATGTATTCGTCTCCGCCAATCTTGCTGGACTTGAAATCCTTGTCCAACTGAACCATCTGTGCATCGATTTCTTCTATTCTGGCCCTCAACTGATCAACGTATGATACGGCTTTCTCTTCGCCGATCATTTCTGTTGGAGCCGACGCCATCTTTATCACGCCGTCCTCTATGCGCAAGATCCTATCGGTTCTTCTAGCTACGCTTGGATCGTGCGTAACCATTATGATGGTCTTGCCCAGTTCTCTGTTCACTTTCAGCAGATAGTCCACGACGATTTTTGCGTTGACTGTGTCTAACTCGCCTGTGGGCTCATCGGCCAAGATGACGGGCGCGTCGTTCGCAAGTGCCGCAGCCATAGCCACGCGTTGCTGTTCTCCACCGCTAAGCTCTTCGGGCTTGTGGTTGGCACGATCGGTCAGGCCAACTATTCCAAGGAGCTCTTGCACTCGGTCCTTTCTATTTCCTCTTGAAACCCCGCGTGCAATCATTGGAAGTTCAATATTTTCTGTCGCAGTCAGCGTCGAAATAAGGTTTAGTGTTTGGAATATGTGACCGACCGTTTCTCTCCTGTAATCAACAAGCTGCGTTGGGGACATGCCAGTCACATTCACACTTCCCACTTGCACGGTGCCTGCGGTTGCGGCGTCCAATCCGCCCAATACGTTGAGCAGGGTAGTTTTTCCGCTTCCGCTTGGCCCTATGATGGCAATGAATTCGCCAGCGTTGACTTCCATGTTTAATCCTCTCAGAGCCTGCACCTCAATCTTGCCAAGCCTGTACGCTTTGACCAGACTGTTGACTCTCACGTCAAGACCTTTCATCTCAGTCTAACCATCCTCTCAAGTTTAGTTACGTATCCTCTCGATATGATCAATATGGGCAGTATTGTTGAGACGATAATGAGTGCCACGCACGAAATCAGCACGAGGGCTGCGTCCACCGGAAATATGAGCCTGTGTTTGATTATGGCGGTTGATGCTGTGAAACTGTTTGTGGCAGAAATGTTTCCGTACGCAGCAACAAACCCCACGGAAATCCCTAGGACTATGGCGAAAGTCACAACGGCAAGGTTTTCCGTCAGGAACATTACTACGAGCTGCTTGTACGATAGGCCTTTGACGCTCATTATCGTGGCTTCACGGCTTCTCTCCCTCATGCTTACCACGCTGACGAGCGATGTCCCAACTGATGCGGCCAGGACTGCAAAGACTATGCCCAGTCGCTGAGCGTCAAGCGACCCCATCGTAGCGACGTCTGATTGAGAACGTGCATATTCCTCAGCGAACGAATCCACTCGGCTCACGTTCAAACCTAGACTGCGAATGTTTTCCGCAACTGCTGTACCGTTCTCTCCAGGTTTAAGCTTGAGCAGCATCCTCGTGCTGTAAACGTTGACAGAAGTGCCGACCTCTTCATACAGTTCTTCGGAAACGAAAGACCAGTACTGCGAGACCGTGCCCTGTTCGTCTCCCGTTTCTGGTCCAAAGTAACCGACCACGTTCATCTTTTTAGAAGTGTTGCCCACGGTGAGCGTGATGAAGTCGCCGAGGTGGAGATCCAGAAGTTTCGCAATGCTTTTTTCCAGGATGATCGCATCTTTTTCGGTCAACAAGCTCTGGAAGGCGGCTTCGGCACTGTTTCCGGTGAACATGTCGCCGTCGTAGTACGCGACTCTGAGCCATGATTCAGGCTCAACTGCCTTCATGTTCACGGCCACGTAGTTGGCACCAGTTGACGTGCTGCTGAGAGAGTATTCTATCGTGGAGTTCTCTACACTTGTCGAAACGTTTGCCAGTACCATTAATGAGACGTTTTTTGCCTCATTTGGAGAATTGACGTAGACGCTGACGTCCGCGCCCACCTGTGCGTAGACTGTTCGAGTGTTGAAGTCCTGCTCGCTGGCCAGTTGAGTCGTGACCTGGGCACCGTAACTTATTATCAACGCTATCAGGAAGGCGATTGCGGCAGAACGTGCAGGGTTTCTCCTCACGTTCTTGGTTGCCAACGCGCCTAGATCCCCCAAGAATCTCGCCACCCGCGTCGTGAGTTCTTGGAACTTCAGTGAGCTCTGGATGAACAGTTTTGTGGCTCCCCAGAAGAACAGCAAAGGCCCTATGTAAGTTAGGGCGTAATCAATGGCAGCTGCGATTCCGATGAAAATCATGAGAATGAAGTTTTGTCCCGCCATGTTGATCTTTGTCAGTAGAACTGTCACGTTAACGCCGAAGAGGAAGATTATTAGCTTGTACGTTCCGAGGATGAACGCGACCCATGGCCACCTTCTCTTGTACGGTTTCATTTCCTCTGTGGGAAGGTACTCTCTAAGCGCGTCGACGGTAGCAAGTCTGGAGGCTCTCTTGGCAGAGCTGTAAGTTGAAAGTAGGGCTATGATGACTCCGAAGATCAAGGTCGAGACGAGCGTGTAGAGACTGATTACCTGGGGATTGAGCAACATTTCGGTTCCGGCCTGCGAAAAGAGCGGGTTCAGCAGAAAGCCGCCCAAGACGCCGAGCAATCCCCCCAGCAGTCCGAGCATGATGGTTTCGGTCAGGAAAATCCCCCGAATCTGTCCTCTTGAGAAGCCCTTCGTCGATAGGAGGCCTATCTCGCGCCTTCGAAGGCTGAACGATACGTCTGAAACTGTGGTTCCCACGTACCAGGCCATGAAGAAAATGGGAAGAGAAAGAAACATGAACGAAAACTGAATTCCTTGCGACTTGAATCGAAAACTGGTTAGAACCATGTCTAGGTTGTTTTGAAAGGAGTAGCCTGCCATGGTCCTGGTCTGGATTTGAGCCTGCAGGGCTCTGATGTTGGTTATTGATGTGGTGACATCCCACGGATTTATCAGGGCGTTTCGATTTAGATATATCAAGAGGTTTGTTCCAACCTGCCCGCTGGAAGGGTAGAGACGCCACAGCGTGTCGAGCACTCTCTGCACGGTCTTTTCCCAATCAACAATGAGAGCGTTAGTTGTTCTGAGCTCATAGGACTGTGGATAGACCACTTGGTAGTAGGGAATAGAATAGTCTCCTAGGACAATTGACTCTGATTTGTCGTCAAGCTGGGCGAAACCCTTCACGGTCAGGTTCAAGGCCACAAAGACAGGTGGGCCTTGATACTGGTAGATTGAAATGTTCACAGGGATACCGTCCCCAACTGCAACTTTCTGCGCCAAGACCGAATCTTTGAGAACGTAGGTTTCGTTTTCTCCTATTTCTCTAGGTCGGCCAAGCCAGCCATCATAAACACGTGAATGATTCTGAATTCCGACTATTCTTGCAAGGTCGACGAATGCGTCGTTTGCTAAGGAACCTATGGGTATCTCAAAAAAGGAGATAGCTTCAACTCCTGCAACTCCTGACAACCCCGCCACATCTTTAGAAGCATTTATTATGTCCCCGGGACGCATGTTGGGCAAACTCGCGACCATGTCAACATAGACTTGACTGAGGTCTTGTTCCAAAGCTTGCTTTGCGGTTGCGTTTGCTTTGATGTCGATGCCCGCAAAGAATGTGGATGCCAACGTTATCCCAATCAACAGTGCAAGAAAGAGTCTCCACGAGCGGAGAACATGCGTTATGGCATAAAGCATTGGCATGTTCAAATCTATTTGTGCTATTCTTTTTGTAACGCATTTAAGCCTAATGTTTAGAACAGTGGCAGAGTGCGCCGATGCGCACTGTGTGTCCAAGACGCAGAAAGAGGACAATTCTGAAACGAGCAGATATGACCTGAGTTGATGTGCAAAGCAATTCTTCCCCAGTGGGAGGCACACGCGACGCTATCGAAGACCACCGTGTTCGCCATGAGCAGACCCGAGTTACACACTGCACAATTAAAATTAGGGGGCACTGATTACATACGTGGAAAGAGGAGTGAACCCGTGAAAAGAAGGTTCTGGCGTAGAAAGTGGTTCATTCTCACAATCGGCATAATACTAGCCATTACTCTGTCACTCTTCGTTGCCCTTAGGATAGATTTTGGCCAGAGAGAAGACGCGGTTCTCAGGTATTTTTCGCAAGAGGAAGGCATGCCCGAAACGTTTGCCGAATTGAAGCAATCAACCCCTAATGACTCGGTAATACTCTGCTGGTGGGACTATGGTAGAGCGGTCAGACAGTGGAGCCAAAGAGAAGTAATAGAAGCTTACCCGTCAAGGGACATATGGAACACTATTGGAAGCAGCCGAGACCCTCTGAATGCACTGGAGGCTCAGTTGTTTGGTACATGGGGGTCATCAGAAAAAATCCACGATTTGGCAAGAATGTTCATGCTGCCAGAAGATCAATCCCTGCAGATCATGCAGGTCTATAAGGTCTCATACGTGCTTGTCTTCACGCCAGATGAGCTGCAAAAATTCAACTGGATAGCCTCCATCGCAGGTTACAACGGACCAGACTATCTAAGTGTGAATGGCACCGCCTACAAGCCAACGACACTTGGTTCACAGGTGACTCTCATACGATTACTGTTTGATGGAGAGTTGCACCCCACACGCTTCACCAAAATCTACGACAATGGCAAAGGCAAGATATACCGAGTCAATTATCCGTGAAGACGCTCTTTTTGACAGATCTAGCGCGCACTATTCGATAAGTCCAAAACCATCGCACGTTCAATAGAATGTGAGTCTACCCTTGCTTGGCTCCGTCTGCCCCAGTCATGTGACGGCTCAACCGCTAAATACTGGAGTGAGGCAATTTGTCCTATGACACTGTTTGAGGTCGCATTCAAAGTAAGACATAATTGCCCCTTCTGCGACATTTCAAGAAGGTTTCCACGCCTGAAAATGTTCGACTGGTGCAACAGGGAACATGACGTGATCGAACTCGTCACAGACGAATCCGAAGAATACTCCGCCGTGATAGACGAGATATCTAAGATAGAGGGAATGGTTGAGAAATCATCTGATCTTGACAAGGCTCACTTTTTCGTAAAGAAATGTTTCTGTAAGTCTGAGGATTCGGTGACTAGAATCATCAATGAGTTCGATCTCCTTCAAATCTCACCGATAGTCTATCGTCACGGCTGGGAATACTACCGCGTGATCGCGTTCAAACACAAAGACCTTAAGGGACTCATGCAGAAATTCGAGGAAAAAGGTTTCGAGTTCGAGATTTTGCGCAAAGTCGACTTTCACGGATTCATAGCAGGTTCACTGACCTTGACTGCGGATGCACTCTTTTCTGATTTGACTGAGAAACAGATGGATGTCTTGTTGACCGCGTATAACAATGGCTACTACAACCTGCCGAGAAAGGCCAACGTTCAAGACATCGCACATAAAAAGAGGGTTTCCAGGACAACTTATCAAGAGCATCTCAAGAAGGCCGAGAACAAGCTTGTTGCCTCTCTAGTTCCATATGTTCAATTGTTCAGGCGTGCAGCACCGGAAAAGAGAAATAATCCAAGCATACCGCGTGCACACGCCTTGGAAAGATAGCTGGGAAACAAGGTATATGGAAGACCTTTAATCTATCTCTCTTCCTATCGGGCAAGCCTCTAGACACGAGGTGCACTCTATGAAACTGTTCGGAGTAGGCCGCTTAATGAGTTTCTTCTCTAGCTCCCTCGTCTCATCGGGGACGTCGGTCGAACGGGGATTTTCGCTTGAGTAGACCATGCACCTGTTGACTTTCAACTTGTGCGGTTCGATTGCTTTGGTCGGACAGGCTCGCATACATCTTTCGCAGTCTTTGCACAAATCCTCTGTGTAGGGCTCATCTATGTCCAACTCTGCAGTCGTAAGTACGGAGACCAGTCTGACTCTGGGTCCGTAAGTCGGGGTGACCAACAACGTGTTTTTGCCTTGGCACCCGAGTCCGCATTTGACCGCGGCGGTTTTGAGAGGAATATCAACCGAGGGGATCGAATCAAAACCTCTCTTCTGAAGATAATAGGCAATTTTCCAGGCTTTGCTTTTCACGATTTGATGGTACAATTGGTAACTTTCCAGAGGCATCTTTGGTCTGTGTTTATCGCTGGAATGCAGACGCGATGAATCGGCGACGATGTTGAAGGATGCGTCCCACGCATAGATGCCCATCAATATGACTGATCTGACATCCGGCAGTTCCTGCTCGGGAGTCTTTAGAACACCAACGTAGTCGATCTTTCCATAAGGCAGGTCGCGAAGCATGTCGGGGTTTGAGATGCCTGCGACTACAAAACCAGTTTTCTTCGCTTCTTTCTTCAGGTCTTGCGCTAACGTCATGTTTTGATGCTTCCTATTCGACTCGGCGTGTTTTCCGTATTTTTTCAAGATTCTCCGTTGCCACTGGTTCGTTTGACAGGAGTTCTTTCAGCTTTCCACACGGATAGTCGTTGCAGTCTGCACAGGTTTTAACTTTTCTTTCTTCAGCACAGGGTCGTATCTTGCAGATTTTCCGGCACCAACCAGAGATCACGTTAGACATGCAACCGTTACAGTCAATGTCTTCTGGTTTGAACTCAACCTTGAGTCCTTCAGTCCATTGCTCGGCCAACTGTTTTTTCCGTTCAGCATTCTTCGTCTGGGTTGCTTTGAACGCGTTGCATTTGGCACAGTCCAATCCGCAATAGGCGATCATTTCAGACATGACTTTGCATCCATCCTTTTGAGTAGTATCACGAACTGAACAGTAGCAACGCGCAACATATGTTTTCCACCGTCATATGACGTTAAACAAACGGTTCGGAAGTGTCTTCTGTAACGATATGTGCGTTAAATAAAAGTTGTGACAACACGGGCATCACTTCACTCTTAGGAAGAAGGACTGAAAACGAAATGGACCTGGATGGACTAGCGCGCAAATAGGTCCAAGTCTTCTAATTTGGGGACTTTTCTTGCCTCACTCTAAAGGTAGTTTGGATTTATGAATCCAATATTCACATGTCACGCACAGCGCAATCTTCCACAAGTTTTATAGGGTGGCTAAATTGTTGTTTTCAATTGCGTAGAGTCTGTTTTTTCGCGACGATGAAACATAGACGTATTCGGAGAAAGGAGAATGATAAAAATGGAAAGGAAAACTGCATCGGGAATAATGTTGACGCTGCTTATTGGAAGCATGCTTTTTTCAGCGATCAGCCTGGTGAAAGGTCAGACGGACATACATAATCTTAGAGTTAGTTTGGAAGCAGGTCCGAGCTCGGGAGGTCACCACCTCACTATTGGGCAGTCCCGGGTTCTCAACGCTACCGTGTGGAACGATGGCAATGTTACTGAGCCTACGGTGACTTTGCAGCTTCTGATCAATGGTAGTGAAGCTGTTCACTCCACAGTCGCAAATCTGTCAAGCGGTGCGCCCTTTAAGATCAGCTATACATGGGTTCCGTCTGAAAGCAATGTGTATAACATAACCGCTTACGCTCCACCCATAACCAGTCCTGAACCCGAAACAAACACAACGAACAATTTCGATTTATGGTTAGTCAACGTGTGTAACAATACACCTCCCACAGTTGATTTCACCTATTCGCCGCAGCTTCCACTTGCGGGTCAAAACGTTACGTTCGACGCCTCCAACAGCTCTGATCCCGACTGGGGAAACATAACTTACTATATATGGAACTTCAACGGCACAACCGTACCCAAGAATGAGCCCAGCACGAACTATCCTTTTCCGGGATATGGAAACGCCACCGTGACTCTCACTCTGTACGATACTGAAGGAGAGAATAGCAGCCTGCCCAAACCGCTAAGAATCTGTGCAAAACCTGTAGCTAGTTTTAACATCTCGGGTCTATGCTACAAGGGTTATCAGTTGACTTTTGACGCGACGGGTAGCTTTGATCGTGACAATGACACTGGCTCAACGCGTGGCATTGCTAACTATGCTTGGGACTTCGGCGACAATTCATCTGGCCCGAATCAAAATATCACCCATCACCCATATGCTACGAACGCAGCGTATACGGTGAATCTGACAGTTACAGATTACGATGGCTTCAATTATTCCTCTGCTATAGGCATAACGATTTATTCAGACATTCCAACGGCGGACTTCAACATAACCAGTCCCCATGCTCTGCCTGGTCCATACTATGTCAACGAAAATTTGACTTTTGACGCGTCAAGCTCAGTACCTGATGGAGCACCCATCTCCAGCTACATCTGGAACTGGAATGACACAACAACAAATACCACTGGAGCGCCTGTTATCTCCCACGCTTTTACACAGCCGGCTACGTACAACGTCACATTGACTGTGAAGGACGCCAACAACAAGACTAGCCCGCCCACTGTCAAAGGCATTGTTGTCATCCCACGCGTTTTGCTAGAAGTCACCAACTCAACAGGCGGAACAACCTTAACAGCGAACCCCGGTGAAACTTTCAACATCAACATAATCGTCATCAACGTTGAGGCTCTATACACCTTCAATTTCACTCTGAAATATCCAGGCGGGTATCCTTCTCCTCTCCTGAAGTTTAACGCACTAATTGACGTCGACTTCCAGCTGGGTCCATCGACGAATGATCAGTTAGAGGGCACAATAACGGTGAACGGCACGAAACCCATAGGCGGAACGACTGGTAACTTCACGCTGGCAATAATAACCTTTGGCGTTACGAACCCAGGAAACTGCTCTTTGAATCTAATCGGGTGGACTTTGCTCAACTCCACAGGCGCCAATATAAGTGCTTCTGCCAAAGCCGCAGACTTCTTCAGCACCAAACCAGTTGCAAATTTCACTTGTCCTCAGTATGCCGTGGCAAACATGACAGTTGTATTTGACGCCTCAGCGAGCTATGACCCAGACAATATGACGGCCCCCAACAGGGGCATCGCCACCTACACTTGGAACTTCGACGATGGCAACGTAACCTCCGTGACTAGTCCTACCATAACACACCGTTACGAAAGTGCCGGAAGCTACAATGTGAATCTAAATGTAACCGACTATGCGTCAGAAACTTGGTCGATGAACTACACCGTGATCGTTGTGACTGGCCGGGATGTTGCCGTTGTCAAAATTGAACTGGGCACGCTCCACTTCAACAGTACTACGGGTCTATATGAGACAGCGGGCAAATTGCCGATGAACGTAACTGTGACTAATGAGGGAAACAGCGTTAGCGAGACTTTCAACGTCACCATATACTTCGGCAACACGAGCATCGAAACAGAGCTTGTCACCAACCTTATGCCTGGCAAAAACACAACCGTAAGGTTCGGCTGTCCCATCGTCGGCATAACGAAGGGCATATACAACATCAGCGCTTATGCTTGGCCTGTTCCAGGCGAAACAAACACGGCGGACAACACTGCCACTGATGGTTTGGTCTCGGTGTTTATTCCAGGCGACGTCGACCGCAACGGCACAGTTAACGTCCTAGACGCCATCGACCTTTCGAACCAGTTCGGCAAGAAATTTGGAGAACCCGGCTTCCTCAAAGAAGCCGACTTCGACGACAGCGGCGTAGTCGACATTTTGGACGCAATAACCCTCGCAAACAACTTCGGGCAGGATCCATAGCCCCCCTTTTTCTTAGTTCAGGTCCATTCTCAAGGAAAAGGTCAACAGCACGTGCCCGTTTGTGGCGTGCACCGTTCATTTGTTCACATCCCCGACTGCTCGCAATCACTCACAAACAGAAAATGGTACACAAGTGAAGGAAAACGACAAAAGTGCCATGGTCAGGGTTTACCTAAAAGGCGATATAGACCGTAATAACTCAACCGCCATTTATGACGCAATAATGTTAGCTAACGCTATCTACTCGAAGCCGGGAGATCCGAATTGGAATCTCAACGCAGACTTGAACGACGATGGTGTGGTTGACATCTATGACGCTATCATAATAGCGAATAACTACGGCAAAAAAGACCCGTAAATCTCCCTTTTTTATCTTAGTTCCTCGAAAGACGGAACAGAGACCACATCTTCTGCACCGTGGGACCTGGCAATGACCCTGAGCGCAGGCGCTGACTTTTTGAACAACGTTGAGACAGCACTGCAGAATATCAGACATAATCAAGGGTGGTGTTATCAGGTGGCTGCCTCATGAAGAGGTTTGAGAGAGCTAAGAGACTGAAGAGAGATAGACTATTGCGCTATTCTCGCGCGCTATTTCTTGCCTTTATCATATTCTGCTGGGAGTTCAACGTTCCGTTTCTCTTTCCTTTTCAGTTCCTTTTCTCTCTGCAATTTCATGTGGTGTTTATGATCTATAGCTTTCTCTTTCTTGCCTTTGGGCACAATTCATCCTCCTTAAGACGTAGACTTTGTTCTTACGTCTATAAAAATTGCGCGTGCTTTAGCGTGCGCTTGACATGCGATTGGCTGCGAAAAGGCAAAGGATGGAATTCTGGTCCCAGTCCCTTTCCTGACAAAGAAGTGAGAATCGCAGATCTTCTATGAACCTGCAGGTTGTGCTGTCGCGATGCGCACGCGCATTAGCGATTGTAACAGATGACGTATCTTTCAACATCTTCAAAAGTTAGTGGATTTCCAAATCGTAACAACTTCGGGTCATCAGAAAGTCCGCGTGAAACTAATAGACTTTCTTATGCCTACACAAAAAAAGGAGGGAGGGCGTCTTGGTGTTTAGTGGTGTCTGAGGACCGTTACTCTTACGCTCGCGGTGTGGCTTAGGGTGCCGCTTGTGCCTGTTACAGTGACGGTGCATGTTCCGGCTCTGGTGTTGCTTTGTACCGTTATTGTCAGTGTGGATTTTCCCGAGGTTGAAATCGAAACTGGGTTAAGACTGGCGGCTAACCCCGTTGGAGCACTTGCTGATAACGTTACTGTGCCCGTGAAGCCATTGAGGGCTGTTATTGTTATCGTTGAGGTTCCGTGGGATCCGCTTCTGATTGTCAATGATGCTGGTGACGCTGAAATCGAGAAGTCTGGGGAGGTGACTTGCACTGTTAAGCTTATGGTGTGGCTTAGCGATCCGCTTGTGCCTGTCACTGTGACCGAGTATGTACCACTGCTGGCGCTGCTCGGCACATTTATGTTCAGTGTTGATTGGCCCGACGTTGAAATTGGGTTTTGACTGAGATCGGCTGTCCAACCGGTCGGAGCAGTCGTTGAAAGCATTACTGTGCCCGTGAAGCCGTTGAGGGCTGTTATTGTTACAGTCGAGGTTCCCGAGGATCCGCTTCTAATTGTCAACGTGGCAGGTGACGCTGAAATCGAGAAGTCTGGGGTGACCGAGGCTGTGAAGCTGGTGGTGACTGGGCTGCCTAAGCCTGTTGCCAAGTCATAGCCTGGGCCTGCTGCGTATCCGTTTGACCCGCTTGTGATGTCTCTGAAGTATGAAGCATAAGCTGAGGATGCCGCGTCCTGATAGAAGTTGTTGTTATTCGTTGAAAGCCCAAGAGCTTGGATTGCTGCCCACTGTGGGGCTCCTGCGCTCGTGCCGCCTACCACCCACCAGCCTGACGAACCTTGGTAAGGTGTGCTGTCATACACCAGAACGCCCGTGTTTGGATCTGCGTCGTAGGAGACGTCTGGCACGGCACGTCTGGTGGTTGTGAGGCCGTAGTTTGTTTGATACGTTGGCTTGGTCTCGTATGCGCTCACGCCGCCTCCGCTTCCGCTCCACGCCGTCTCCGAAGTCACCGCTCCGCTTGAGTCAAGGTTGAGGGTTGTTCCGCCGACGCCAACCACGTTCGGCGAGCTCGAAGGCCATATCACGCCCGCTCCGTTGTCCCCGCTGGACGCGAAGAAGATGATGCCCGGCGTGGTGAAGTATGAGTCATAGTAGGTTTCTGTGGAGAATTCGCTTCCTCCCCAGCTCATCGAGACTGCCTTGACGCCCGCGTAGCTTGTGGCGTAGCTTACTGCGGCAAGAAGATCGGTAAGGCTGTTTGACTTGGCCTCTACGAGCAGTATCGTTGCTTGCGGGGCTATGGCGTGAGCCCATTCAACGTCCAGCGATATCTCGAGTGCCCAGCCGCTGTTCACACTGATGGTGGTTCCCATCTTGTGCTTCACAAAAGTCGCTGCCGGCAGACCGAAGTAGCTGCTGAACGTAGCTAAATCGTTTGCGATGGTTGGATCATCGTAGGCGTCGACGATGGCTATCGTCGTTCCAGCGCCGCCTGTTGCTGAATCAAGATTGTAGGCGCCTATGATTTGACTTGGAGAAAGCGGGTCTGGTCCTCTAAGCGATGCCGGACGGCCATGGAAGAGCAGCTGTGCTCTCCAGCCATTTTCTGGTCCAGTTGCTTTTACTGTTGACGCGAATCCTGGGAAGCTGATGACAAGAATGAGTGCCGCTATAGCGATGATGATTACAGTTCTGTTTTTCTTTGATCCATCCAAAAATCTTACACTCCTAAGCCAATTTTGGCTTTAACCTGACTAATAAGTCTATTCCTGCACAGAAACCGTGACCGCAACTGCAAAGTAATCTTTAGGTTACGCGCGCGCTAATCGTTGGCGTTGTAATCGTAGCCTATGGTTTCCAACATGGAAGGTCAATTCGTCGAAAAAGCCGAGTTGCAGCGGGTTCGGCTGCAAGCTGGACTCTTAAGGTTCGCGTACGCGTACTGTTGTACTATTTTAACTGTTGGGTAGGCGTTGGGCATGTTTAAGGAGATGAGGGAGGGGGAGGTGGCGGTGGTGGAGGCGTGGATGAATCGGCGGCAACACGGTTGTCCAGGTCGGTCAGTATTTTCTGAACGTTCTCCTTGTTCTTTCCCCAGTCTACGGCCTGAAGCGGGTATGCTGCCTTGGATTCTACGTTGACTTGTGAACCTGCGGTGGATGATGTGACGGTGATCTTGATTTTTTCACCCCAACTGCGAACGTTGATGTCCTTTGAGCTTCAATCAATCCGTTTGCTTCATTGCTATTCTTGATCCTGAACCCGAGAGCGTTGAGCGCTGCTGCGGTTTGTTTGAAAACAACCTGTTTTGACGCTGCATAATTCCTGCTTTCGTTGTAGACACTGGGCATTCTATATTCCTCCAAGACTGTTTCATACGTAGATTGTCCACCTTTGTAAGACTTTCTGCAAGTCTAAACAGCGCGCGCTTTGTTGTTTTGGGGCAGAATTGAGGAAGGAGAATGTGCCACGTTCTCATCATAACTCATACGTGTACGCGTGTGCGTACCCGGCAAATTAAAGGAGACGAGGAATGAGGAGAAGACTATTTGCGTGGCACACCTCTATTCTATCAATTGATAACTGAATGATTTAAATGTGTCATACAACATGAGGTTTTCAACGTATCGCTTACCATTGAAATTCTCGTCCAAGTTTTCATAGAATGCATACAGACATGGCAATATATAACAACAAACAAAGGACTTCTGATTCGTACAGCGCACGCAAATATCACTTTTGGCTTGAACTCCGAAGCGCGCGCACAAGTGATTTCTCAGGTTAAGCTAAAACATGAAGTAAAATCAAGTGTGTTAGACGCTAGAAGCTGAGCGCTTGAGCTTCAGGAGTACACGGCGGTTCTGTCGACCATTGTGACTTGTCTATCTGCATCGACTTGATAGGCTAGCACCATTTTGCAATGTTGGTTCTTGTAGTATGATGTGTTGTTAACAGTCAAAGGGTTCAAGATATGCGTTGTCTTGATTGAATAGCAAGCATCTGTGACTTCCACGTGAATCCAAGTTCTACCATCCTTGGATGGATTCACCTCTGCCCATGAATGGTCCACCACATTCGGGATTAAGTACCCCGTCATCATAAGCCGAGCAGGAACATCATTTGCCAGACAAATGGCTACGTAGAGAATTGAAAATTCGCCACATGCGCCTTTCCCGTAGTTCAGGATTTCGATAGGGTCTGCATGAAAAACCCTGTTCTCAGTATAGTTCAACCTATCGCTTTCCCAATAGAGCAAGTTAGTGTAGTTCAACTTCTGAGGAAACATGTTCGTTAAGTTCGTTATAACTTCGTCTGAAGAAAGATTTAGAGCGACACTTTCGTTGTAGGCAATGTACTCTACAACTGAGATTTGTCCTTCGTTGTATTGATAGCTTAGCCAATAGAATATCCCTATAAATGACGACACCAAGACAATCGCGATTATAGTATACCCTACTATTTTTCGTCTCCAACTGTGCTTTCCAAAATTCTGGTGTAGGGCTTTTGCCTCGGCAATTTCACGTGTCGGCATAGGAGACGACGATTAGGAAGGGACATTTAACAGTTTTGTCACACATTCTTACCTAATGCGCGCTGAAGCTTTCAGGTTCGCTTGACTAATCTAGTGTACATAACCTCTAGTCCAGTCAGTATTCAGTATTTACAAAGGGAGTTTTCTAAATTCTAAATTCTATTCGAGAAAAAGAACCTGAAATTCTAGTTCTTCCCTAGATTAGAAAATTAGAAATTTAGAAATCATCATCTTCTCAGAGACAAGGATTTGACCTGCTGGGCTAACAATACCTCACATGTAAAATACTTGGACATGGAACATCAATTTCTCCATGTGCATCTGCCAGGTTGTCTTCACGATGAAAGTCTTGAAAGAGTCAGGGAGTTACCTCAAAAGAAAAGCTATTCAGAACCTGACTATAATGGCCCTTTGCATAATTGTGTTCGCGGTTATCATACTATCGGATATTCCACATTCACCTTTATACATCGACGTAGGCAGGTATGAGGGCCCACGTGCATTGCTTCTATTCTTTCCTTTTTTCTTTGCCTTCTATTTCTTTCGAAAATACTCTGGCTACAAACAAGGTTATGACGGAGAAAATAAGGTCAACAAGATTCTCTCTTCTAGCTTGAGTGACGATTATTGTCTGATTAACGATGTTATGGTTTCTCATGGCTATGGCAACATTGACCATGTTGTTCTGGGACCAAATGGCGTTTTTGTGATAGAAACCAAGAATTATGGCGGCAAGATAATCTGCTATGGTGACGAATGGTCGAGGCAATATACAAGCAAAAAACCTAGAAGTTTTAGTCGCTTCATTCATTTCGAGTTAGGTAGCCCCAGCAAACAAGCAAAGAGGAATTCTATGAGAATTAAACGAGTAATAGAGTCTTCGAAGACTTTCAAATCTCGGAGGATATGGGTTGAGGGAATTGTTGTTTTCGCAAACCAAAATGCAGATTTGAACATCAACAATCCTACTCTTCCCATCTTGAAAATCGGAGAATTGCCGAGTTTTATAGTGACAAGAAAATCTAGCATCCAGTTTACTCTTCAAGAGATAGAATTGATGGGAAGAGAGATTCTAAGACAGACATAGGACATTCCGCGCGCATTAGAAATTTAGAAAACTAAATTGCGTTACCTTGATTTGGTTAATAGGTGAATCTGACAATAGTTGAGCAGTCATACCGCACTAAGAGGTTTTGAAAGAGGTTGGTCGTCGTGTGCTCGATAGAGCACGTTAAGAATGAATGTGAGATAACTGGAACTATTTCTTTAATCGCTTTTCCTTATGTTTTTTCCTTTTCTCTTCTCGTTCCTTCTTAGTCAATGGTTTGTTCTTAGCACTTCCCATACTCAAAACAATCACCACTCAAGAATGGTTAGAACAATGAATAAAGTTTTTGCACATAGAGAACCAAGAGGGTCTACAAAGAGGTTGGCGCATCATGTGCACGAAGTGCACATTGCTTGATTGATTTGTAGTCTAGAAATGGCTACAGCGACAAAGTGCCAGCGATTTTGCATCATTGGACGTAGCATGCACAATCAGTGACGGGATTGGTCCATTTTTCCGGCCAGTTTCTTCAAGCCTCTGATGATGAGTTCATTCTGCCTTATGATGATCTTATTCTGGTCTATAAGAGCCTTGAACCCTGATCCTATCATCTGGTCTGTTGCTTTCAAGGAGAGAAGTGTGCCTGGACTCATCCAGGCGGTTCCGGCTTCATGCATTGCCAAGTTCGACATATCCTGTGATATAAGCATACGAATTTGATCGTCCGTCATCTCATCGGAGAAGAGGATTCTTCCGTCTTGTTTGGATCCTAGCGCGGGGGCTGGTTCGCTTTCCTGTTGTAGAGAGAGAGCGCGCTTCTGTTGTAGAAGTTTGGCTAGCTCCTTCCCCTCGATTTTTCGAGCATATGCTCCACATTCTGGGCACACTTTCTCTCCAACTGATAGTTTCTCTATCTTGCAATATTGGTTTGGGCAATAATACTCGTCAGACTCGCTCATTTTTGGTGACCTAAACTACTTAGATTTGACCTCTGATTTAGGTTTTGGCAATATCGTTTCTTGCTCCAAGATTCGCATGGTGGGTTATATCGAAATCTTCCTTTTCGTTAAGTTCTGCCTGCAAATCACCAAACATATAACAAAGAACTTCCCCTCGCATCCGCCCGGGTGCAAAGGTAAATGTCAAACAAATATAATCTTGTTCTATACGTTAATCAAGAACTGGTTGAAAAATCGCGTGAATTGGGGTTTAATCTTTCAAAAACCTTCGAAAACCATTTGAAACGATTATTGATGCAAGTTTTTCAAGTCAATTCTTCAAATAACACTGGAAACAATAGAATTATTGGTGATTGGTGGGCCGGACCGGACTTGAACCGGCGACCTTCTGCACGTCAAGCAGATGTCCTACCGAGCTAGACTACCGGCCCATTGAGTTAGTTTACTTTCGTTTCCGATATATAGCTACTTCGTCTTTGTCACGCAGGCGGATGCAGTTTGCAGGAGACATACCAATCTGCTCCAAATTCAAGCTTTATTTAGTGCCTGATTTTATTCCTAGATCAGGTGTTGGATATGGTTGACCACACGATTGTGCACTTCGAAATTCCAGCTGACAACGTCCAGAAATTGAGCAGTTTCTACTGCAAACTCTTCGGATGGAAAATAGAGAAGACTCCTGGGCCCGTAGACTACTGGGGCATTGTAACTGTTCCTGTTGACAAGAAAGGTGAGCCTATTAGACCAGGCGTTAATGGAGGAATGATGAAAAAGCAAAATCCGCAACATAAACCTGTCAACTACATCCATGTTGAGTCGGTAGACGAATACTCCAAGAAGATTGAGGTTCTAGGCGGCAAAGTTATCGTTCCAAAGATGGAAGTTCCTGGCGTAGGTTGGTGGGCTCTGGCGCTCGACCCAGAGGGAAACCAGTTTGCCATCCTACAAAGCATGTAGTACGCGAGCTAGAAGCAAGAGGTAATCATGGGATTCTTCAATTCTTATGAGGATGCTAAGCGTGCAGAAGCCTATGGTAAACTAGAGTTTCCTGGCACGTACTATCTAGCATACAGGGATTTACCTGAAATCATATCTGAACATGTCAAAGGAAGAAAAGCGATAGATTTTGGGTGCGGCACAGGGCGTTCCACAAGATTTCTGCAGAAACTAGGGTTTGATGCTGTCGGAGTTGACATAGCAGAGGACATGCTGAAGAAAGCAAGAGAAAAAGACCCAAAAGGGGATTACCGTCTCATTGAAGACTGCGACCTCAGCCAGTTTGAAGACGATGCCTACGATCTTGCACTGTCTGCATTTACATTTGACAATATACCTACAATGGAAAAGAAGGATAAGAATTTCAGAGAGATTAGGCGCCTACTGAAAAGTGAAGGAAGGATAATTAACATTGTCTCATCACCCGAAATATATACGCATGAATGGGCCTCATTTTCTACTAAGGACTTTCCGGAGAATAAACATGCAAAAAGCGGAGACAAAGTAAGAATAATTCAAACAGACTTAGAGGACAAAAGACCGGTTGAAGATATTATTTGGACGGACGAGTATTACCAAATGGTCTTCAAGAGGGCTGGACTCGAACTGGTCAAAACCTACAAACCACTGGCAAAAGAGAATGAGCCGTACAAATGGGTCAATGAAACAAGGGTCGCACCTTGGGTCATTTATGTATTGAAGAAAGGAGAAGAATAGCGCGCGCGCATGTCTGATAACGGCGCAGGCGCTAGTGCTTATGGATTCCACATTGCATTATCTTAGGGCAGAGCAAGCATTCCTCAAGCACGACTTCGTCGTCGGCCCGTGCAGTCATCGAACCAGAGTAGTAGGCACATTTCGCCGGAGAACCCAGAACCTGTCCGTACTCAAGACGCCTCACATCAACGACTTTCTGACCACTGACCACCATGTGAAGCTTTGACATGCAGTGAGGACACGTGTAAAACGTTCTTCTCGGAAATGTGGAAGGGTCTATGAGGACCGTAGGCTTACCGAACGATTTCCCACAACCCTCATAGGGGCACTTCAGCTCCGTGTCGCGGTGGAGGTGTAAGTTCAACAAGAATGCTCCTTCCACAGAATGGCAACCAATATATCTGCAATATTAATATATAATACATATTCCCAAACCGGAATATCCAAACAAGCGCGATAGACAGCCATAGGGACAAAGCCCTTAATCAGCGAGGGTACTATGCCTTTTTCTTATCTTCTCTGCCGATCAGTTCCAACCAGATGCCGTTGGGATCCTTGACGAAGGCCAGAACCCAAGAACCTTGATTGAACGGTTCCACCGCGGGTTGACAACCAAGCCCAATCAACCTCTTATATTGTTCTCTAACGTTGCTCACGTACAACCCGATGTGATCCAGCTCCGAACCACTCACATAATCCTCGTAGAATCTGCTCGTCTCCGGATAATAGTTCAGTTCAAGAATCTGCTTGCCCGTCGGGGTCCTCATATGGACATACGTCCCCTCATGCGCGGTCATCTTGCCCCTCAACACAATATGGAATCCAAGCGCTTCCCTGTAGAACCTGATCGACTCTTCGAGGTCCTTGACTCGGATGCCAGTGTACCAGAAGCGGACACCAAGCACGTTAGATTGCCTTCTCGAGCCCTTCCGCATGAACGCAAACTCCCTTCTCAACGTGAACGCATGTTCAGATAAGACTTTGCCTGTTTGCTCGGGAGAGAATTTCTAACGCGCGTTATTTTCTTCTCAGAAGCACCATGTTGAGGTTGCTCGGAGATTTAGCTTTTTCAAGAGGCTTGTCGAGGTACCACGTGCTTTCATTTCCTTCCCACCATCCCAGAAACTCAAACCTGCCGTTGAGTTCCACCAATGCCCTGAACTCCTGTGGAAAAATGAACTTCAAGTCCTCGCTGCTCTCGAGCTTCAACTCCTTTCCATGATCATTGACCTCAAGCATTATCTCCTCAGTGAATGTCTGGTTGAGAATGTCCTTCCAACGCATATTGTAAACAGTCTTCACCTTGACGCCGTCTCTTTCCATATCCCAGCTCTGCCCCAAGCTTGATGCCCAATTGACACAAATGTTCTGAATGAAATACAGGCCTCCTTTTCTCAGAGAAAACGCAACAGAATCCAAGTGACTGAGAAACCTCTCGTTCGACTCAACAACCAAAGAGCCCATCATGATGAATGCGAAATCCGCCTTTTTCTCAAGTCGAAAGTTGCACATGTCTGCCTGCGCAGTCTCAATCCTCTGGCCCTCTTCCTCAGCCCTCTTGGAAAGGTACTCCAGCATTTCAGGAGCCAGATCCAATCCTACCGCGTTATATCCTCTTCTCGCTAACTCCCTCAACTGCAGGCTTGGCCCACATGCTACATCCAGAAAACGTTTGACTCTGATCTTGCTGAACTTTCTGATTACTTGCTCGAAAGTGTCAACTTGCTTTTTCACGTCGAAGAAACTGAATGCAATTTCATAGTAGAAAGGCTGTTTGTACATATCCATGACTCATCATATCGCTCGGTTTGACGGTTAAGCTTGACGAGAAATACAATCATCAAACACACTGAGACCGTTGCTTATTTCACATCCTAGCAATGCATTAAGGCAGTCGTCTACGCAGAAACACTCGTAATTGGCTTCTAACACGTCAATTCTGCACACACGATGATGTAGGAGCACTCAAGCGCGCGCGTGTGCATGAGTGTGTAATAAATATATAGCAATACAGTAGTCTGGTTTTGTTGGCGATGGCACTCGGTGCCCAAAGTATCATTGAAGGTGTAGAGTATGAGTAAGAAAAAACCAACTGTTTATCCGTACATCCCCAACTCCGTACCATCAGCAAAAAAAGAGATGCTTAAAGAAATTGGAGCAAGAAGTGTGGAAGATTTCTTCAGGGACATACCTAGGAAACTTCAGCTCAAGAGAAGTCTGAATTTGCCCAAGCCTTTCCTATCAGAATATTCCCTGAAGAAGCACGTGCAAGGGATACTTTCGAAGAACAAAACTTGCCAAGAATATCTCAACTTTCTAGGAGCTGGCTGCTGGCAACATTACGTCCCAGCAGTCTGCGACGAAATCAATCAGCGGAGCGAATTCTTGACTGCTTATGCAGGCGAACCCTATGATGATCATGGAAGATTTCAAGCACTTTTCGAGTATGCAAGTATGATGGGCGAACTACTAGACATGGATGTCGTGAACGTTCCGACATATGATGGCCTACAGGCAGCTGCTACTGCCCTTCGTATGGCCGCAAGGATTACAGGGAAACGCGAAGTATTAGTGCCCAGATCAGTCGGCGCTGATGAGCTGTCAAAAATCAGAGACTACTGCAAGCCTAACTTGAAAGTTGAAATGGTGGAATATGACGGCAAGACTGGGCAACTAAACCTCCATTCTCTGAAAAGCAGGATTTCTTCAAAGACGGCAGCCGTTTATTTCAAGAACCCATCCTATCTGGGCTTCATTGAAGTACACGGAGATGAGATTTCCCGAATTGCTCATGACCACGGTGCCTTATGCGTCGTAAGTACCGATCCCATTTCCCTAGGAGTACTGAAGCCTCCAGCTGAGTATGGCGCCGACATAGCTTGCGGCGATTTACAACCGCTCGGTATGCACATGCAGTTTGGCGGTGGCCAAGCTGGTTTCATCGCAACCAAGGACGAAGAAAAATTCGTAATGGAATATCCCTCCAGGCTTTTTGGAATGGCTCCGACTTCGGTTGAAGGAGAATATGGATTCGGCGATGTTGCCTATAAGCGAACATCTTTCGCGTTGAGAGAAGGCGGCAATGAGTTCGTAGGCACAGCAGCAGCTTTGTGGGGTATAACAGCTGGCGTCTACCTGGCACTTATGGGGCCTCAGGGCATGCGAGAAATTGGAGAAGCCATAATCCAGAAAACACATTATGCGATGTTGCAAATATCAGCAATAGAAGGCGCTAAATGCCCTGTTTTCAAGTCGCCTCATTTCACGGAATTTACTGTAAACTTTGATGCTACAGGTAGGACTGTTAGGGAAATCAACAAAGATCTATTGAAGCATAAAGTGTTCGGTGGAAAAGACCTGAAGAAAGAATTTCCTCAGCTGGAAAACAGTGCGCTTTACTGCGTCACTGAAGTCCACACAAAAGAAGACATTGACAGGTTAGTTGACGCGTTGAAAGAGGTGCTTGCATAAGATGGAAGACATAACAGAGAAACGGTATTCGAAAGGAAAGCCAAAGCTGCGGCGTTTTCATCAGGCCAAGTGGGATGAACCAATAATTTTTGAGTTGAGCAGGGAAGGCGAGCGGGGAATTCTCTTACCAGAAGTTGAGGATGGAGTGAGAAGGCAAGTTGGCAATGCTGTGTCAACCATACCTGAAAACATGCAGAGGAAAAAACTGCCTAAGCTGCCAGAACTTTCTCAATCACGAGTTCTAAGACATTATGTAAGACTCTCACAAGAAACTCTGGGAACAGATCTAAACATTGATGTTGGACAAGGAACATGCACAATGAAATACAGCCCAAAGGTCAACGAACAACTTGCAAGACTCCCTCAAATAACAGAAATCCACCCATTACAAGATGAGGAAACCGTCCAAGGCATACTTGAGATAATGTACAAATTTGAACAAATCCTCAAAGAGATTTCCGGAATGTGTCAGTTTTCACTTCAGCCCGGCGGCGGTTCCCAAGCAATATATGCAAACGCTTCCATCATACGGGCCTATCATGAGTCTCGAGGAGAATCGAGCCAGAGGAATGAAATAATCACGACAATATTCTCTCACCCTTCAAATGCAGCTTGCGCCAAGACAGCAGGTTTTAGAATAGTGACTTTGTATCCTGACGATCATGGATATCCTGATCTGGAAGCATTGAAAGCAGCTGTTTCAAAACATACTGCAGGACTGATGATAACAAACCCAGAGGACACGGGAATTTTCAATCCACAGATTGAGGAGTTTGTGAAGATCGTTCACGAAGCAGGTGCGCTATGCTCCTACGACCAAGCAAATGCTAATGGCCTATTAGGCATAATTAGAGCAACGGATACAAGGTTTGATCTTTGCCACTTTAACTTACACAAAACATTTTCATCGCCTCATGGCTGTGGCGGGCCAGCAGTGGGAGCAATCGGAGTGACCGAAGAACTAGCAAAATTCCTACCTATTCCGACTGTCGAGTTTGACGGTACGAAGTATTACTTGGACTATGATAGACCTGAAAGCATTGGAAAAGTGAGATCGTTCTATGGAGTCGCTCCGACAGTTCTGAGAGCATATGCTTGGGTGATGAGCCTCGGCGCAGAAGGCTTGAGAGAGGTCGCTGAGATCGCTGTTCTCAACAACAACTATTTGCTCAGAAAAGTGCTGGAAATACCTGGAGTAAGCGCCTCTTATGCCAAGTGTAAACGGCGAATCGAACAAGTTAGGTACAGCTGGGAAGAACTGAAAAGAGATACGGGCGTTCATTCCGAAGAGATTGGGATCAGGATGGCAGACTTCGGCGTCCATTATTGGACCAGCCACCATCCATGGATAGTCCCCGAACCTTGCACACTTGAACCAACTGAATCCTACTCTAAGGCTGATCTTGATGAATATATTGCGATTCTAAAACACGTGGCCAACGAGGCGTACAAGAATCCTAAGCTAGTGAAAACAGCCCCACACAACAGTACTATTCACAAGATTGATCATGCGCCCCTAGACCAACCGTCATGTTGGGCAATTACTTGGAGGGCCTACCTCAGGAAAGTTCACAAAGAGACTAAAAAGGGAGTAGATACACGTGGTAGTGTTGGTTCTGATAGAAGCAAAGGTGGTGTTTGAATTATGACGAAAATTGTTGAACGCAAATCTCGTGGAGTGCTGAGCGGAAAGGTCGCAATAGTCACTGGCGGCGCGTCGGGCATCGGGCGAGCAACCGCGCTGCTCTTTGTTCGGGAAGACGCAGCGGTTGCGGTTGTTGATTTGAACGAACGCGAGGGGCAGGCTTTAGTCCAAGAAATTGTCAACGAAGGAAGAAAGGCCATATACGTGCATGCTGATGTTTCCAAAGCTGCAGATTGCCAGAATGCTGTGCGGCAAACAGTTAGGCAGCTGGGGAAACTGGATATTCTTTTCAACAATGCAGGCATAATTCAGCGCGCATCCGTTGTGGAGCTGAGTGAAGAGAACTGGGATCGAGTGATGGCCGTCAACGTCAAATCTGTCTTTCTGCTCTCAAAATATGCAATTCCAATCATGACAAAGGCAGGAGGAGGAGCGATAATCAACACCGCATCGGGATGGGGGCTAGTCGGTGGACATAAGGCGGCTGTGTACTGTGCATCAAAGGGAGCAGTTGTGCTTCTAACTAAGGCCATGGCCATTGATCACGGTGAACAGAATATCCGCATTAACTGCGTCTGCCCCGGCGACACGGATACGCCAATGCTACACAACGAAGCTAAACAGCTCGGCACGCCTGAAGACAAGTTCCTTTCCGAATCAGCGCAACGTCCGTTGAAGAGGATTGGCAAACCTGAAGAGATTGCCCAAGCCGTGCTATACCTGGCAAGTGATGCAGCTTCCTATGTGACTGGTACAGCACTCGTAGTTGACGGAGGGGGACTCGCAGGTTCAGGATGATTCTTGCTTGAGCGGATGCTTAAGAAAAAGGGGAGTTACGGGAGATTTCACCCCATGGTGCAGGGTGCAAATCCCACCTCCAACAATCTTGATAGAGCATTTGCAGTTTCGGGTTCTGCTTGCGTTTCTGAGGATTTGCCGATCAATATGGTTGAGTAGAACGGATATGGAGCAATTAACAAACAATAGTGCGCTCGATTTCTAGCGGGTATTTCTATGCGTAAGCGGTTTTCTGGCAAGAAAGGCATGTGGACTACTCTGCAGCAAGTGTTCTCATGCAACCCGATAGTTTTCCTTTTCACTTGAATTTTGTTTGGGTATTTCTATGACGAACTTTGCTCCTTTGCCGGGCGCGCCTTTTTCTTGTATGATCCAACCGTAGACTTCCATCATCTTCCTTACGAGGTAAAGTCCATAGCCTGATCCCTTGCCAGACGTGTAACCCTCGTCAAAGATCTTCGGCTTCGCATCCTTCGGTATGCCCACGCCCTCATCTTCATAGACAAGTCTAAGCTCGTCCTTTTCAGCTCTTTCGTAGTAGATCCTGATCTTGGCGACTCTTTGACCATATTTCAGCGAGTTGTCGATCAGGTTGTAGAACAACTGCCGCAGCAGAGAATCTGCCAAGACAGTCAACCCGTGGCAGTCATTCACTAGTTTTGCTCCCCTCAAGTCTGAAAAAAGTGAAACAGCCTCACTTACCGCCTTCTCCACGTCGATATACTCTATAGGATATTCGCTCATCTAGTCAACTTCCATGTTCAGGCGCCTTGAACGCGAATATTGACTGAAGCGGTTCTAAGCCTGATAAAGCAGTTATGAACCCAGAATCAATATCCGAAGCCGCGCGCGCTAACCGGTGCAAAAGCAACATCCCATCCGGCAAAAAATCGCACACAGCCCCAACAGAAAACCCTTACACAACCACCCCACAGTACTCCACGTGCTGAAAACCTAGGGGGGAGGGGGTAGGTCATTTTTGGCTGTTTTTCAACCAAAAACCATGTTGAACAGTCCACACTGCAGTCCCACGCTTCCATCCACATACTAGACAGAAACCGTTTCAGTCTGATGCCCAAAAAGTCGACTCTTGGCCATCGTAACCAAAACCAGGAAAACAGTGATAATCACCGCGTAAAGCAGAATAGCCATCAACCAAGTTACCAGTCCACCCGTCGCACCCGCCTGAATAATATAACCGAAAAACACGGCAAAATACCACAAAAACTGAGCCCACACAAAAGGCAAAGCAGCCGCCAACGCAAACAGAAACGCTGAAAGACCCAAATAATAATAGCTAAGCTTCGGCAAAAGCTGCTTCGTCAACGCAAGAAACCTAATATCACCCACACCCAAATTGCTCCCACCCCGAATCGCCTTAATCAACATCTTCGACTCCGCATAAGCCTCAGGCGACTCCTCCACAACAATTAAACCCAACGCCAAAATCGAAACAAGAACCGTCAACAACAAACCCGAATTAATAACCTCAAAAAGCAACACCGCCACACCGAAACCACAAATCAAAGGCACAAAAGGCAAAAAAGACAACAACCTATGAAAAACAGTCTTCTGACCATACGGATCAAACACAACAAACGTCCTGTTAAACACATTAGCCGCCGAACCCTTCGAAACACTATCCAACACCCTTAACCTCAAACGAAAAACAACAGACAAAACCAAAGCTACCACACCCATAACCACAAGCGCCACCGAAGCATACAAGAGGTAACCGTCCACCAAACCACGCAACTCAACCAATACCCACAAACAAGTATTATTAATGCTTAATGCACCAAAAAACAAACACCAACCAACACCACAAAAACAATGAAAACATTTTAAGAAACACCACCCTAATCAGCTACGGCGTGCCGGGATGGCAGAGCGGATTAATGCGCTGGCCTTGAGAGCCAGTGGCCCTTCTGGGCCGCGCGGGTTCGAGTCCCACTCCCGGCGCCAACAAACCCCAACACCCAAAACCCAAACCAAACGTGACACGCTTGGAAAAAAACGAAATAAGACTCCATTATTCCGGCTTCATAATCTTCGGAGCACAACTACTCAGCATAACAACAGGCCTCATCTTCACCCTCCTACTCACAAGAAACATGACAAAACCAGAATACGGCATATGGGCCAACATCTTCGACCTAGCAAGCTACTTCCTCCTCTTCAGCGGCGTATTCCCCTTCTGGACAATGCGCTTCGTCGCCCGCCGAAAAGACGGAGCAGCCAAAACAGGACTACTGGCAAACCTAATCATCTCCCTAGCCGCAACATCCATCTACATTTCACTCACACCTCTCCTGACAAGCGCATTCAACATCAGCGGACAATACGTACTCATGTACCTCATCGCCGCCGCACACATCATCAACATGCACCTAATCGTCGCATTAGAATCGATCCTCAGAGCAAAGAAACCCCAAGCAATCGGCTACGGACTCCTAATAGAAGAAATCACCAAAGTCACATTAGCATACGTGCTAATCGTAAGACTACAACAACTCTTCCTAGGAGCACTTCTAAGCCTCACAATATCCATCACGATTCAAGTGCTCTACTACCTGAAACTCACCTCAAACGACCTGAAAGAAAAAATTCAATGGACATACACAAAAGAATGGCTCAAAGGCTCAACAGCCAACATCTACAACGCCGTCGGAAGCCAAATAGCAGCATCCCCAATCATCCTGCTCTTCCTCCTCGGCGGACAAGCAGCAAGAGGAAACTACCAAGCAGCAACAACATTCTCAAACATCATCGGCTACGCCCTCTTCCTCTCATACGCACTATACCCAAAACTCCTAGCCGACAACAACCTAAAAGACGCAACCGCATCCCTCAAAACAGTCCTAATGTTCGCAATCCCAATGACCACCATCGTACTATCAATCCCACAATCACTCCTCACCATCCTAAACATACACTACAACGAAGCCACACCCATCCTCCTCCTACTCGCCATCGACGCTTTCATCCTCCTCATCTCCCAGTTCTACACCTCGGTCATATTCGGCGTAGAAAAACTCGACGAAGAAGCCGTAATACCCATGAAAAAACTTGCAAAAAGCAAAATCTTCAAAGTATTCACACTTCCCTACATACAAGCCGCCATCTCAGTACCCGCAACCCTCTACGCCCTCACCCAACTAGCAGCCGGCCGACCCGTACGCGCAGCAGTCTACGTAACAGCAATCAACCTCACAGCCCACACCGCAATACTGCTCATTCAATACGCAATGATGCACACCGCCGTTCCCATCAGAGTCCCATGGAAAAACATAGGAAAATACATCCTCGCATCAGCAGTCACCGCAGCCTTCCTATACATCCTTCCAGACACAACAACCCTGTTCCTCACTCTCGCAATCGCCCTAGCCGGCGCCGCAGTCTACTTAGTAATACTATTGGCGATCGACAACGAAGCAAGAAAAATAGTCACCCTAATTTGGAAAGAGATCAAAAGCATACCAAAAAGGGAACGCGTAACAACCGCCAACACTTGACCCTCCGTACTTGTTGTTTCAAGAGGGGTTTACTCAACTTTCTTTATGATAGCCACGTAGCCAGAGTTTCCAGAATCTACAAATTCACTTACAGCCCAACCTGTTCCTCTGAGAAGCTGTTTCACTTCTTCTTTAGAAACCAACATCCACTCAATCCACCCAGTAGCAGTTTTTTCAAATCTCACTCTGATCTTCGACTGCCCACTCAACTTTCCGCTACTCCTGTTCCACTTGTGATAATCAAGATGAATGGGGTTGTCGGTTCTGTAGGGGTCTCTCATTTCACCGATGATTACGGCGCCCTTTGATGTCATCCTGAAAAATTTCCTGAGCAGCCTATCTGCCTTTCTGGGGTTGCCCAGCAAAGCGAAGTTACCTCCCAACATCAGAATCGTGTCGAAAGCGCCTGGTCTGAAGCTCATACCCTCAAGCGACATAAGCCCCGCTTTCTTCACTCCCCTCAACTTGCAGACCTTAATAGCAAGAGGCGAACTGTCAATACTGACCACATCGAAACCTTTACGCTGCAGATACAAAGAGTGTCTCCCAGCGCCACAACCTACATCCAAAACCTTGCCCTTAACAAAACCCATCGCCTTCTGCTCAATAATGGACCAATCCTTGTACTCAGAGAAGTATATTGCGGGTCTCTGATGGGCAGAGAAATAGCCGTCGTCTCTCTCAACTATTTCACACACGTCTTGACCATAATAATAGGCCCAGAGCTCTTGCCCAAAAGCATCATTCTCAGGCTTCACAATTCCAGCTCTACGCATAATAATGAGTATCATGACCAGAGTTTATAAGATTCTCACCCCGTGTTGAAGTGGAAGTCCCCTAGCTAACAACGGAGGAAACCAATTTGCACCTAGAGGAAATGAAGAAGCAGATAGAATCACTCGTAATTGAAAAGGGATTCTACAACAAACCCGAGGACATCCCCAAAAAGCTGCTTTTCGCGTTCATAGAACTCGGCGAGGCAAGTGACGCGTGGAAAAAAGGTGAGAGCGAAGAAAAAATAGCTGAAGAACTCGTCGACGTAATATTCTACGTTCTGGATGCAAGCAGACTTGCCTGTCCCCATGTAAATATGGATGAAATGTTCAAGAAAAAACTACAAAAGAACGAGAGCAGACAATATCAATACGGTGAAGGACACAGACACAAACCTGCGTAGTTGCCAGAAAGAGCACGTGCCTGTACGCAGATTTTCATACACAAGCCATAAAAATCGACGCAGCATATATCGCGGATACTATCAGCCAAGAATCGGGATAGTGTATGAAGAAACTCGCATGTGTCCTGGTCATCCTGTCGTTACTTCTACCTCTGACGATCGTACAGAAAGAAAAAACCACAATTGCAGAAGCTTCACCAGACGTTTTCCAAGGGGACCTGATTCTTTCAGATGACAATGTAACTGTGCTGGAAAAAGCTTAAAACAACACGTATTGTTCTAAGGTGAACAATGTTGAAACGAGCTTTGCATGATCATGGACGCGCTTGAGGAAAAGGGATGAACTGTTGGAAAGAATATTGATAACAGGCGGTAACGGTTTCATCGGAAGCCATCTGGCAAGATACCTGCTTCAGAAAGGCAACTTCGTAAGAGTTGTCGACATAAACCCTAACGAGTACATGAAGGAAAAATACTGCAGCGAAGAACTGCGACTAGATTTGAGAAAGTGGAGAAACTGCTTGGCAGTGACAAAAGGGGTCGATAAGGTGCACAATCTTGCAGCCAACATGGGCGGAATCGGTTTCATCACGGAAGTCGGCGCTGAGGTAATGCATGACAACATTTTGATAAACACCTACATGCTGGAAGCTTCCAGACGCAACAAAGTGAAACGCTACTTTTACAGTTCATCCGCCTGCGTGTACCCAACATACAGACAGACCGACCCAAACGTGAAAGGCCTAAAAGAAGAAGACGCTTATCCCGCCGACCCCGACAATTTCTACGGGTGGGAGAAGCTTCTGACAGAAAAAATGTGTGAAGCATACCAGAGAGACTACGGCTTTAACGTCCGCATGGCAAGATATCACAACATTTACGGACCGGAAGGCACATACAAGGGTGGAAGAGAAAAATCGCCAGCGGCTTTGTGCAGAAAAGTCGCCGAAGCTTCAAACCCCGGAGAAATAACGATTTGGGGAGACGGAAAACAAACACGATCATACTGCTACATCGATGACTGCGTACGCGGAACAGTCATGCTGATGGAGTCAGATTATGACAAACCGATGAACATAGGATCGGAAAGACTTGTCACGATCGACCAGCTTGCAGACATTATAACAAAGGCGTCAGGCAAGAAAATAGCTAGGAAATATGATTTGACAGCACCCCAGGGAGTAAGAGGACGCAACGCGGACATTAGCTTAGCAAGGAAAGTGCTAAAATGGGAACCGAAAGTGAGTTTAGAAGAGGGGCTTGCCAAGACGTACAAGTGGATCGAAGCCCAATGTAAGAGAAGGTCTTAGACTCAATACATTTGACCCGTGTTTAATAACCTGCTTTTCATCGTTTGAAACTTACCGTATTCACTTTGGAAATGGTTAAACCATAAGATTAGGAGATTTCATTAATGGACTCATAGGAAGACACGATGAACAAGTATATACCCGCAAACAGAATAGAATTTGCCGTAACCTACCTGTGCAATTCAAGATGCAGACACTGCCAACTAGGTGAAACAGAACAGAGGAACAGGTTTCCAAAACACGTTGACAAAGACCTTGCAGTAGAAATTGTCAGAAAAGTTGGCAGGGAATACCAGCCTGAATCAGTGATGACTTTCGGCGGCGAACCTCTCCTGTACCCCGAGATTGTCTATGCGATTCATCGAGAAGCAAAGAAAGTGGGAATTCCTGTCAGAGACGTCATCACGAACGGATTCTGGTCCAGGAAAACAGAGGAGATACAGAGAATTGCCAGGAGCCTTGTGGAATCAGGTGTGAATGAAGTTGCCTTCTCTGTGGACGGTTTTCATCAGGAATTTGTCCCCCTCAAAATCGTCAGGAAAACTGCGAAATCGCTCCTGGAAGCTGGAATGCCAGATGTTCATTGGAATCCGTGTTGGCTCGTGTCCAAAGACCATGATAATCGGTTCAATCGGCACACAAGGGCCGTGCTGGAAAAGCTGATGGATTTGCCTTTGAAAGTCGGCGAAGGCAACACGGTCCAACCTGAAGGAAGGGCTGTCGTATGGTTAAAGGACTTTCTTCCGTCAAAGACCAGAATGCCAATGGGAGAGTGCGGGGAAATGCCTTACACTGAGAGGCTTGATTCGGTAGGCACAGTATACGTGGAGCCTGACGGTAGGATTTCTGTCTGCAAGGAACTTTACATCGGAAATGCCTTCGAAACAGACATCATTGACATCATAGAAGACTATGACCCATTCAGAATTCCTGAAGCAAAAGCGCTGGTTGAGAACGGAATTAGAGGCCTTGTGGAATGGGCAAGAAGAAAAGGCGTGAGCCTCAGTTCCGAAGGATACTATAGTGTCTGCGATATGTGCGTTGACATTCGAAGAAGAGTTGGTCGGTTTTATGAAGGAAGTTACGAGAATCTAGCATGCTTCTAAGTTGGCTCAGAATGTCAACACTAGTTCTGGTTGGAAGTGTTCGGTGAATCCTGCTTTTCTGTAGATGTTGATTCCGTCTTCAGAGGCATGAAGATGCAGGTATTTTAGCCCCATTGATTTGGCTTCGTCTATTAATTCTTCTAGCAATCTTGTGCAGATGCCCATTCTTCGGGCTTCAGGAACTGTGTACATGTTGAGAATGTATCCAAGTTTTCCGCTCTCAAGCCCTCCGTATCTCCCTGGCATTTCCCATACGACCATGCACGCGGTGCCAAGTGTCTTTCCATCGTATTCTGCCAGCCCAGCGACTAGATTGCCCGAAGCAATAGCTTTAGAAAAGTACTGTTCTAACGATTTTCTCAGAATTTCAGTTTCACTGTCGTCTCGATGTCTGAAAAGCGCGTTCAGGAATCGGATCCTGTAATCAACCAAGGTGTCAACATCGCTGATTGTGGCACGGCGGTACCGTATTTTATTACGTTCGATTTCCATACTCTTCTTCCTCATCTAAACCACAACGCAACTTGGTTTCAGCGTGGGTTCCTAGATTCCTGAGGATGCTTCCTGAACTTTCTTGGCAAGCACGGTGTCCAAAAGCTTGTCTGTGTCGCCTATGGCTTCTTCCACGTCTGGGTCGTAGGGGATTTCTGCGAGGAGCTTCAAGCCTAACTTTTCTGTTTGCTGTCGTATTGTCTTTGAGTTGTTCATCTTCATGTTTTCTACGACGCCTATGATTTGAATTTTCAGTGCCTTGAGCAGGCTGACAAGTTTTTCCACGGTTTCGAAGGCCAGCTGCGAAGAAGTTGTTACGATTAGAAATCTTGTGTTCTTAATCAGTCTAATCAGGTCCAATGTTACGTCGCCGATTCCAGGCGGCATATCTAAGATAAGATAGTCTAGCTTTCCCCATCTTGTGATTGACAGCAGTTCTATGAGCGCGTTTGTAACATCTGCGCCTCTCAAGGGGGCAACAAGATCGCTTGAATAGTAGGTTATTGACATGTACTTCAGACCGTGAACTTCTGGTGGTACTATGCCTTTTTCCTCTTTCGGCTGCACGCCTTTGACGCCAAGAATCACGTGGGTAGAGGGACTTGTGAAGTCTAAATCGAATAGTCCGACCTTGCAGCCTTTCTTTGCCAAAATTAAGGCAAGTGTAGAAGCGATCAGGCTTTTGCCGACGCCGCCTTTCCCGCTTGAGACAGCAACTATCTTCTTCACTCCTCTCAATCTATCCTCAATAGTGCTGGTGCGCTGGTCAATCATGTCTACTTCACTCCTTTGACCCTCTGAAGCACGACTCCCCGCCCTTCCTGCGTCTCAAAGTCGGGACTGCCGCATTTTGGACACTTGATGTATGTGTGGGCAATTTCTGGAACAAAATGAATTGCTTCTGACTCATTTTTGTCAAGGTTTTTCTTGCTGAAAGCCCAACTGTGGCCGCACACTCGGCACTTGAATCGTGCCTTCTCAGTTTCCATTTTAAACGTTGTTTTCTTGAACTTTGCAGTCTTGAGCTGTGACAGGGCAAATTGCATTATGTCTGGTTCTATCTGTTGCAGCTCGCCGATCTTGATTATTACTTTTGTGATTTCTTTTAGTCCTTCTTTCTCTGCGATTCCAGAGGCTGCGTTTATTATCGCTTCAGCCAAGGCCCATTCATGCATAGAAAAGCTTTCTTGAAAGCTTGATTTAAAAGTGTTGTACTTCCAAGAGCGAAGTCAACAATGCCCTAAGACTTCTGCACGCCAGATCAGATTATATAGTCCGCATCTTGATAGAGCCTTATGAACAAGAAAAGTGCCTACTCAGACAACTTTCAAGAGTTTGAGTTTAGAGCATTTGTTGTGCACCTTGTTCTAGATGGAAAAGTCGAGAAGGCATTGGAACTGCTTGCAAGACAATACAGGGTTAGTCTCCCAAAAATTGAGGTTGGTTTGCCTAGAAGCCATGGGAAAAACGTTTTCGGCTGTTATACGACGAAGAATCAGACTATTTACGTGCTTAACAGTGAGATTATGAAGGAGCCGTTCGTGGTGCTCCACGAGTTTTATCATCACATGCGTACTTCTGTGGACAAGAAGCATAGAGGAACGGAGAAGTATGCAAATGCGTTTGCGAAGGAATTCATTGAAGCCTACAAGTCTGTCTGTGCTCGCATGGTGTCAGGGTCGTAGACTTCGAGAAACCTATTGTCCCCCAGTGTATCTGCTGGGGTTCTTGTCGAAAGTCACCTTGCATCCTTGTGCACAGAAGTAGTAGGTTTTGCCCTTATATTGAGACTTGAACTTCGCATTTTTTTCGTCCACCAGCATTCCACAAATTGGATCTTTAGCCATATTTTTCACCTCCTTTCTACCACATTTCTACGGTTTGAACCTTCTTAGCAACATAGAGTTTCCAACAACCGTGATATCGCTGAGTATCATCGAAGTTGCAGCTGCTTCTGGTGGAATGAGCACACCTAGGAACGGCTGCAGGACGCCTGCTGCTAAGGGAATCATTATGAGGTTATAGAAGAATGCCCAGAACAAGTTCTGTTTTATTTTGCCCAAGGTTTTTCTGCTGAGTTTTATGCTGGTGGCGACATCGCGTGGGTCGTCTTTGAGTAACACGATGTCTCCTGAATCAACAGCTACGTCGGTTCCGCTTCCAATGGCGATGCCTACGTTTGCCTGTGTGATGGCAGGTGCGTCGTTTATTCCATCGCCTACCATGGCTACGAAATGTCCTTTGCTTTGTAGCTTCTTGATTTCCTCAACCTTCTGAGCGGGGACGACTTCTGCGAGAACTTCGTTGACGCCAAGCTGCTTAGCTATCGCTTCAGCCGTCCTTTTTGTGTCACCGCTGAGCATAATGACCTTCAGACCCATCTTTTGAAGGGTGTTTATTGCTTCTCTTGAATGTTCTTTAACAGTGTCAGACACAGCCAAAGCACCCGCTGCTTGTCCTTCAACAGCTAATATGAGTACAGTCTTGCCTTCGGCTTCCAACCTTTCTATTTCGCTTTCAAGGTGCTCAATTGGTATGTTGTTGTTACGCATCAAGGCCCGATTTCCAATCAACACTTTCTTGCCTTTGACTCCGGCACTGACACCGAAGCCTGGCAACGCCTCAAAAGCTTCGGGTTCAGCAACGTCGTTTCCTTCGCTCTCAGCCTTTCTAACTATGGCTTGCCCTATTGGATGCTCGGACCATTTCTCAGCAACAGCAGCAGCGTCGAGAACGCTTTTCTTGTCATCGGCAACGATGTCTGTAACATCAAGTTTGCCCTTGGTCAACGTGCCCGTTTTGTCAAAAACAATTGTGTCAAGATTCTTCACCACTTCAAGCACAGCGCTGTTTTTTATGAGAACGCCGTTCTCGGCTCCCTTGCCTACGCCAATCATTATTGCAGCTGGCGTTGCGATGCCCAGTGCGCAGGGACACGATATTGCCAGGACAGCGACCATTGTGGTTAAAGCCAAGCCTTGGTTGTTGAAGACAAGTAGCCAGACAGCAAATGTCAAAATCGATACGGACACGACAACAGGGACAAAAACGTTTACAACTTTGTCTGCGAGTCTCTGAATTGGAGCTTTGCTTGCCTGTACTTCGCGGGCCAAACGCACTATCTGAGCCAGGGTTGTTTCTAAGCCGACTTTTTCTGCTTGAAACTTGAGCGAGCCGGTTTTGTTGATTGTACCGCTGAAAACTGTATCGCCTACTTTCTTTTCAACAGGAACTGATTCACCTGTTATCATTGACTCGTCAATAAACGTGCGGCCGTCCGTGACGGTTCCGTCAACCGGAATCTTGTCGCCTGGTTTGACGACCACCGTGTCGCCAATCTGAACTTCGTCAACCGGAACTTCTTTTTCCTGACCGTCTTGTATCACAATGGCAGTCTTGGGCTGAAGTCCCATGAGCTTCTTTATTGCGTCTCCTGTTCGTTCAACGGCCATATCCTCAAGCAGCATACCTAACGTTATTGTGGTTATGACAACGGCTGAGGCATCGAAGAATCCCATGGCGTCAGGCACGAAGAACGTGATGTAGGCTGAATAGACATAGGCAACTGAGGAGCTGAGTGCAACGAGCACGTTCATGTCAGCGAAACGATTTCTGATTGAGGCGTATGCGGCTTTGTAAAAGTGCCAGCCGACGATGAACTGCACGGGCGTTGCTAAAGCCAGAAGCGCGTAGTTCTTTTCTGGAAACATTGTGAGAAAGGTGATTACAGCTATGGGAATTGTCAGGATCAAGCCGATGAAGAAAAGCAGCATTTTCCCTCTTACTTCTTTTCTTCGTTTCTCGCTTACGTCCTCAATTCGTTCAACTGCTTCATATCCGCCTCTCTTGACTGCTGCTTTGATCTTGTCCAGGGTGGCTTTGTCCTCGTCATACTTGACGATGGCTTCTTTGGTGGCGAAGTTTACGTTAGCTTCTGTCACACCGTCCAATCTTTTCAGTCCCGATTCGATTCCTGTTGCGCATGCTGTGCAGTGCATTCCCAGAATCTGAAGAACCACCTCTTTTTCTTTCAAAGACAAGCCCCAGTTCGCTTTTCACAATGACTCTTTAGTGAGCACCAAGAAGGACATGTTCTAAGAACATGTTTTCAGGCACTGCTCCTACGAACTCTATTTTCTCATTCACCACTATTTTTGGAACGCCCATGACACTGTATTTGATGGCAAGCTGTGGAAACTCGTTCGCGTCAATCACATCAGCCCTTATCAAGTCGTTTTCAACGGCAAACTTGTGAGCCATGGCTGCAGCAGCGGGACAATGTGGACACGTAAGTGTGACGAAGACTTGAATGTGAACTGGAATGTTTATCGCGTGAAGCTTCGCTTTTGTTTCTTCTGATAGGTCCGTTTTTCCCTGGGAAACCGCTGCCAAAGTTGACATTAAGGTTTGAAACTCGTAACCGTACGGAAGCCCATAAAACCTCACGCCGTAATCCTTCTGCCCCAAAATGACGATTGCTGGGATTTTGTCGACCCCGTATTGCTTTGCAAGCTCCGCATCTGCGACGAAATCGTGAACTTCTGCCAATATTTTGTCATTCAATCCAGCCAGTTCAGTTATGAGTTGCTTAGTTTGCACGCAGAACTGGCATTCCAACTCCTCCGTGAACATGATCAGTCGTACAGGGTTGACTAGAGCTTCAGCTAGCTGATTTCTTATCTGCTCCCTGCGTTCGTCAGGTATCAGACTCATTTCAAATACACCATCCATACCCTCGCTTAATCTTTCAGTTTCTCCAAAATCAACGCGGGACAGATTTCCTTCACACCTTCAATCTTCCCGATTCTTTCAGATATTAGCTTGTTCAGCTCTTTCCCGTTTCTTGCCCAAATTTCTAGCATTATCATGTGGTCGCCGCTGGACGTTGCCACACATTTCACTTCTTTGAGGTCGCACAATCCCTGGGCAATTTCAAGCATCTTTGCAGAGTCAACATCGATTCCCACAATTGCAACCGTGTTCATGCCCATTTTTACGTGATCAACCTTAATAGTAAATTTTTTTATGACTCCCATTCTTTGTAGAGCTGACACTCTTTTTCTGATAGCCGACTCACTAACTTTCAGCTTCTCCGCCATTTCTGTGAAGGACCTTCTTGAATCCTCTTCCAGAAGTTCAAGTATTCTTGCGTCGATTTCATCTAGTGTTGACATTCTCGTTCGGTCCGATTTTCGCACGTTCGGGTGCGTTTTTCAGTTGATTTTGGACGAAAACTATATAAGATTGTCCGAAATAAAAGCTTTTCCTATCGAACAAACATGAGCACAAGGTGTAAAATATGGAAAAAGCTGAGATAAAAGCGCACGCCCCACCTTAGTTTTGGAGGTTAACAGCTTTGGCAAAACTTCATGCAAAAGCAAAGTTGGTTGAAAACTATAGAATTGATGTTGATGACCAAAGAACGCACGCGATAGCTTTGGACCTGTCTCCTCCGGACGGAACAGACATGGGCCCATCCGCACTCGAACTGTGTCTGATGAGTTTTGCAGGTTGCTACGCCACCATTTTCGTCTTAACGGCAAGGAAGATGAGGCTTTCAGTGAAGGACTTAGAAGTCAAAGTTGATGCGGTGAAGTCTGAAGAGGCAGGAACAATAACCGAAGCCAACGTTAACATTTTTGTTGATGCCAATGTGGCGAAAGACAGGATTCAGAGAGCGCACGAGCTGACGGTGCGAGGTTGCCCTGTCGGTAAACTCTTCGAAAGAGCAGATGTCAAGATAAAGTACACCCTGAGAACCGCAAAGGAATAGCGATTCCTCAATTCTCTCATTTTTGCGCTGTCTAGCTTGGGAATGGGCAGTTCTGGGTTGGGCATCCGCCTGCGTATTCTGATGCTAGAGATACGAATTTTCCTTTTTCGGTTTCAATTTGGCCGATGTAGAGCACTTGTTCCGGCTTGCTTCCGTATCTGAAGACGGTCACGCCTTTGCATTTGAGTTTCCAAGCCAATTCGTAGATATTTCTGACGTCGTCGACAGTGGCTTCCGCGGGCAAGTTAACGGTCTTTGAAACTGCGTTGTCAGTGTACTTCTGGAAGGCAGCCTGCATTCTAACGTGCCATTCAGGTTTGATGTCAAGGGCGGTGACGAACAATCTCTTGATGTCATCTGGGGCTCCTTCAATTTTCTGGACAGAGCCTGTCCTGGCTATTTCTTCAAAAAGCTTGGCACTATAGAAGCCTCTTTCTTTTGAAATCATCTCGAACAGCGGATTAGTTTCGAACAATCTGGTTCCGCCTAGCACATTTCTTATGAATGAGATGGCGAAAATCGGTTCGATGCCTGACGAACAGCCTGCAATGATACTTATGGTTCCTGTGGGCGCAATTGTTGTGACCGTAGCGTTCCTCATAGCTGGATACTTGTCTTTCCATATGCTCCCGTCAAAATTGTGGAACGATCCTCTTTCCTCACCTAACTCGACAGACTTCTTATGTGATTCTTCTTCAATGAATTTCATTATCTTCTCGCCGATGCTCAAAGCCTCTTCAGAATCGTAAGGCACATCGAGTTTTATGAGCATGTCAGCAAAACCCATTACGCCTAGACCGATTTTCCTGTTTGCCCTAGTTATCTTATCAGTTTCTTTCAGGGGATACTTGTTTGCGTCAACAACGTTGTCAAGAAAATGAACAGCATTTCCCACTATTCCCCTCAGTCTTTCCCAGTTAATCTTCCCCTCTTCGACCGTTCGTGGAAGGTTGATGGAGCCCAAGTTGCATGATTCGTAGGGAAGCAGCGGCTGCTCACCGCAGTTGTGTACGCAGAAGCCGTTGGCGTCAAACATGTTTATTCCGGGAACGACAGCGTCATACACTTCTTCCGTGCCTTCTGGTTTCACTTCTGAAACGGTGGCGACGAAGCGCTCCCTGTTGGGTTTTCTCTTGTAAGAATTCAGAGCTTTTTCGAGCAGGTCTGTCTTTTCCGAGTCTCCAAAGCCCACTCGATCATGGAATTCCTTTATGTTGTCCTTTGAGATTACGAGCTCGTGTTGAGGCTTGTGAACGTAGCTTTTTCTGCCGCCTTTGCCGTCAGGCATCATGACGGAACCTGTGCCTCTGCAGTTTTCGTATATCGTTGAGGATATTCCGAGTCTGAGAAGCATGCGTTGGACGGTTTTCAGTGTTTGTAGGTCGCTTTGTGCCAGTCTGATGCTTACTCCTTTTGATTGGCTTCCCTGAATTGAACCGTCGGCGTCGAAGAGTCCTTTGAGGAAGCCTCTGTAGAAATCTGAAGAGGTCTTCTCCACGTGTTCTGTGGCGCTCTTGGAGCCTGGTTTCATGCCGAGTTCGTGTGCAATGGTCTTCAGGTGTCCCGTTGCCATTCGGTATTCTTCTCTGTCCTTCACTTTCATCCATCCTGCAAAGTCGGAGCGATGAGGCAATTTTCTAGCGTAATCATATGCTAGCGTTCTGATGCCTCTTGCACCCTTGCTGTCGCCCCAAGAAGAAAGAATCGCCTTGTCTTGTTTGATTGTGCCATCTCCTAGAAGTAGCCCGATTAGGTAACCCTCGTTTTCACCGAATTTTCCTTTCCAAGAGTGGAGTTCCCGATGGTTGTTTAGGAACAGCTTGTCGCCAGGCTTTACCTTCCCCGCCTTCGCCCACTCTGATTTCAACACCCATCTTGTCATTCTCTTTACTTTCTGAACTGGGTGATTGTCCGTGAGTCTGAGTTCAAAGCCTTCTTTGGTTTTGAGTCTGTAGACTGGTTTGATACCTGTAGAGAAGAACCCGTCTTTTGAACCGTTCCACTTCTTACCGTGGATGGTCGCTGTGAAGGGTTTGCCGATTACATCTTCAACTTTTCTTGGACCAGCCTCTGTCATGACCCAAGTGTCTTTGGTGACGCAAGGGTTTGTGGACTCCATCCTGCCGACTTTTGGCGTGGGGTTGTGTCTGTTGATTTCGTCGATGAAGACGACGCCTGGGTCTCCGCTTGCCCACGCGGATCTTGCCATTGAATTCCAGACTTCTTTGGCGTTGAGCTTCTTGACTTTCTCTTTGTTTCGGGGGTTTACCAGCCAGTATTCTTCGTTCGCTTCGACGGCCTTCATGAATTCGTCTGTTGTAGCGACAGAGATGTTGAAGTTGGATAGAAAGCCTGGCGTCTGTTTGGAGGTTACAAATTCGAGGACGTCTGGATGATCTACCCTCAGGATCGCCATCATCGCTCCTCGACGTTTTCCTCCCGCTTTTATGACTTCAGTGCTTGTGTCAAAGATCCTCATGAAACTCACAGGGCCAGACGCGACTCCTTTCGTTGACTGAACGATGTCTCCTTTGGGCCTCAGCCTCGAAAAATCGAAGCCGACTCCGCCGCCGCTCTTCTCAATTATGGCCATGTTCTTTGCAGCACCGAAGATGCCTTCCAGCGAATCTTCAACTGGCAAGACGAAACATGCAGAGAGCTGTCCGAGTCTCGTTCCAGCGTTAAACAGAGTTGGAGTGTTGGGAACAAATTCCAGCTTGGCCATCATCTCATAGAAGGTTTTCTCAGTCTGTTTTGGGTTTCCATGGTATTTCCTGTCAGGTTTGGCTACGGCCTTTGCAACGCGAGTGAAAAGCTGTGCGGGCGTTTCTATGATTCTTTCGTTTTCGTCTCTCAAGAGGTATCTCTGTCTCAAAACTTCCAAAGCGTTGACAGTTAACTTGGGTTCTTCAATGCCCAGCTTTTCTCTTAACTTTCTGATTTCCGTTTTCTTCTGTCTGTATGCCTCATATTCCTGCGCGACCTTGTCGTAACCCCATTTCCTCAGAACCTGTACTACAAGATCTTGGGCATCTTCAACCGAAGGTATTCGTTCCTTGAATTTGTCCTCCAAAAGCCTGACAACCTCATTGGTTATGGTTTCAGCTTTCTTGCCATCCCCCAGTTCAACCGCAATGAAAGCCTTGTAAATTGCATCCCGTATCCTGCTAGAATCAAAATCAACTACTTTGCCGTCTCTTTTTGTTATCTTCTTGATTGCCATGCTTGATCAAGTCAAATCTGCACTAGTTCAGATATAAAGTTTATAAAAGCCTGAGGCCTGGGGCAGAAAGGTAGTAATTATGTTATGAAAAGCTTTTTCAGAAACTTGTTCATACCTCTGTAATGGTCTACTGGTATGTCAGAGGCGTCAAGTGTCGAGGCTATTCTAAGTCTTGTAAGGGAACAGGAAAAAGAATATGATTGGTTAGGGGCAGCTGGGTCTTGCGAGAAAATTCTGGGCGTGATGTCTAGACACGATTTCTCAGCGCGCGCGCTTTGAAACGGACATTGGAAACTCTTTATAACGTCGCTCACGTGTCCTTAGGCATCGTCGAAGGGTTGGAATGCGTGTTGATTGATGCCATCGACCATATTGGAATAGCTGTTAAGAATTTGGATGAGGCTATCAGTGTTTACCAGAATGTTTTGGGTTTCAAGCTGGAAGGAATCCACACGTTAAATGAGCGGAAAGTGAAAGTGGCGTTCTTTTCGCTTGGCGAAAGCCGCATTGAGCTGTTGGAGCCTCTTGGCAGTGATAGCACAGTTGCAAAGTTTCTCGAAACACGTGGCGAAGGCATTCAACATTTTGCAGTAAAGGTCAAGAACATTGAAGCAGTGCTTGAGGAATTCAAACGCAAAGGCGTAACGTTGATAGATGAGAAGCCGAGGGCTGGCGCTGAGGGAGCAAAGATTGCATTTGTGCATCCGAAGAGCACTCGTGGTGTTCTGTTAGAGCTTGTCGAAAAACCATAGAAACCATGCAAACTAGCCTGCAAGTTGCCCATATGTTCTAAATACCTGCACAATAGTATAGAGCAAAATGTGAGGATGCAAGTTGAGCCCAAAAAAGGAGCCGACAGTTGACGAGAAAATCAATCATTTGAGGGAGCTTAACAATCAAGCTAAGCTGGGCGGCGGACAGAAGCGGATCGAAGAACAACACGCCAAAGGCAAGCGGACGGCCAGAGAACGCATCGATCTTCTGCTTGACCCAGAAAGCTTCAACGAACTCGACCGTTTTGTCGTCCATCAATGCACAGAGTTTGGCATAGGTGACAAGAAAATACCTGGCGACGGCGTTGTAACGGGCTACGGCACGATTGACGGACGACTAGTCTACGTGTTCTCACAGGATTTCACAGTGTTCGGCGGCTCACTAGGCGAAATGTTCGCAAAAAAAGTGTGCAAACTCATGGACCTAGCCTTGAAGACGGGCGCTCCAGTAATAGGTTTGAACGACAGCGGCGGCGCACGCATTCAGGAAGGCGTGGCAAGCCTAGCGGGGTATGGCGATATTTTCTTCCGAAACGTCATAAGCTCAGGCGTTGTTCCGCAGATATCAGCGATACTGGGTCCATGCGCTGGAGGAGCAGTATATTCACCTGCCCTCACCGACTTCATAATAATGGTTGACAAAACAAGCCACATGTTCATCACCGGCCCAGACGTTGTCAAAACCGTTCTGGGACAAGAGGTAAGCTTCGAAGAATTGGGCGGAGCAATGGTTCACAGTTCAACCAGCGGAGTGACACATCTCATCGCAAAAGACGAAGAACAATGTGTGCAAATCATTAAGAAACTCTTGAGTTACCTTCCAAGCAACTATTTGGAAGATCCACCTGTCGTTGAAGCGGGAGACGATCCCAACCGCATTGACGAGAACTTGGCCAAAGTCCTGCCTGATGACCCTGACAAGCCCTATGATGTCAAAGAAATCATCAATCGAATAGTGGATAACGGTGAATTCTTCGAAATTCAGGCACTCTGGGCGCAGAACATTGTGATAGGGTTTGCACGACTCAACGGCAAAACAGTAGGCATAGTCGCGAATCAACCTGCTCACTACTCTGGAGCTTTGGACATAAACAGCTCGATGAAAGCTGGAAGATTCGTACGGTTCTGCGACTGCTTCAACATTCCAATAATAACGTTTGTTGATGTTCCAGGTTTCCTGCCAGGCATAGAACAGGAGCACGGTGGAATAATCAAACATGGTTCAAAACTGCTCTATGCATACTGCGAAGCAACCGTGCCCAAAATCACTGTGATCGTCAGAAAAGACTATGGAGGAGCCTATGACGTCATGGGTTCAAAACACAGCGGCGCAGACATAAACTATGCGTGGCCAACAGCCGAAATCGCAGTCATGGGACCACATGGAGCAATAAACATCATCTTCAGAAAAGAAATAGCCGAAGCCAAAGATCCAAAACAGAAACACAATGAACTCGTCACTGAATACCGCCAGAAATTTGCGAGTCCCTACATAGCTGCACAGAAAGGCTACGTAGACGAAGTAATCGAGCCTGCTGTAACTCGACCCAAACTCATCAGCGCACTCGAAAGCTTGGCCACAAAACGCGAACCCAGACCATCAAGAAAACACTCAAACTTACCATTATAGTTTAATACATCTTCAAGTCATTCTTCAATTTCCTGATCTAGGTGTACTGTTGAGGTCAGCCTGATTTGGCTCCAAAACGGGTTAAGATAACTGATACTACCTTTAGAGATGCCCATCAAAGTCTGATTGCAACCAGAATGCGAACAGACACCATGCTTCCCATAGCTGAGAAAATGGATCAGGTTGGCTTTTTCTCGCTTGAAGCTTGGGGCGGGGCCACGTTCGACGTTGCCATACGCTATCTTGCTGAGGATCCATGGGAACGAATTCGCCAATTGAAAAAACATGTGAAGAAAACTCCGCTTCAGATGCTTCTGCGGGGACAGAACGTTGTCGGTTACCGCAACTATCCAGATGATGTGGTAGTGAAATTCGTGGAGAAAGCAGCTGAAAACGGAATAGATATCTTCAGAGTTTTTGACGCTTTGAATGACATAAGAAACATGGAAGTCGCCATCAAAACCGTCAAGAAAGTGGACAAACACGCTCAGGGCACAATAAGCTACACTCTTAGTCCATTCCACACGGTCGAATACTTCGTCCGGTTTGCCGGGAAGCTGGCAGAACTGGATTGCGATTCCATTTGCATCAAAGACATGGCTGGAATGCTCGCTCCTCAGCCTGCCTATGAGCTCGTTTCAGCCTTGAAAAAAGAGGTAGGCTTGCCAGTGCAAATGCACAGTCATAGCACAAGCGGCATGGTCATGATGACATACTTCCATGCATGCGAAGCAGGCGCAGACATCCTAGACACCGCGTTCTCGCCTCTAGCTTGGGGAACATCACAACCACCTGTGGAATCTGTCGTCGCCGCGTTGAAGGGAACTCCTTACGACACCGGTTTGGACAGCGAATTGCTAAACGAAATCGCACAATACTTCAGGGAACTGCGTGAGAAATACTACGATCCCTTGAAACTGATCGATCCGAAGGCCGAACGGGTTGACGCCTCGATAATTGTCCATCAAATCCCCGGGGGTATGTTTTCAAACCTGCTGGAACAATTGCGAGAACAAAAAGCACTTGACAGATTGAATGAGGTTCTTGAAGAAGTCCCGAAGGTCAGAAAAGAACTGGGTTATCCACCGTTGGTGACGCCGACCAGTCAGCTCGTTGGGATACAAGCTGTGTTGAACGTTATCTCAGGAAAACGTTACAGCATAGTGCCCAAAGAGATTAAGGACTATGTTAAAGGGCTTTATGGCAAGCCGCCAGCGCCCATAGATGAGAAGATAAAGAAGAAGATTATTGGCGATGAAAAACCCATTACCTGCCGTCCGGCAGATCTTCTTGAACCAGCTCTTGACAAGATTCCAGACGATGTAAAATCCTACCTCGAATCTGAAGAAGACAAGATAACCTATGTGCTTTTTCCGCAAACTGCCCTGGAATTCTTCAAGAAAAGAAAAACGAAACGCGAGGAAGCTAAGCCTGGAATACCGCTTGAGAGGCTTGCAGAACTTGAGGAAGTAGCTGCTCTTTCGGCGGTAGCAGTGAACTACCTGCAGAGTCTGTCAGGCGTGAAAGCGCTTACATTGCCAAAGACAAAGAACTCACAATCATACTGGGTGTTGACAGCTCGTCAGAACCAACCCGAACACGGTGCGTGACGATGCCAGAATACGAAGTCTTCGTCGATGGAAAACCCAGAAAAATTGAACTCACAAGAAATGGAGAAAGCTCCTTCGCCGTCAAATCAGACGGTAAAACCCGATTCGTAACGCTGGCAACTGGCAAAACCAGCCTCGGAAAACCATTCACAGTTAATGTAGACGGTAAAACCTACGAAGTCGAACTGCCCAAGGTTGAGCAGGGGAAAGAATTTTCAGTAAAAGTTGATGGAGCAGCGTTTAAGACCGAGGTCAGAGTTGCCGCGAAAAAAGTGGCATTGACAACTTTTGAGCCGGTCATGGCAACACCAGTAAGAAGAGCGGCTGCGAACAAGCAGGTTGTTGAAGGTGCGGTAACGGCGCCAATGACAGGCAAAATAGTCTCCGTCAAAGTGAAGAAAGGAGACCAGGTGAAGGCTGGTCAGGTATTATGTGTAGTTGAGGCCATGAAAATGGAGAATGAAATCGCATCTTCCAAAGCAGGTGCTGTGAAGGAAGTCTATGTTTCTGAGGGCTCATCAGTAAGCGAAGGAGAACCGCTTTTCGTAGTCGGCTAGAAGATGGAAAGCGGTTTGTATTCACCGAAGACTTCGCGGAGAGTGCCGCATATTTCGCCTAGAGTCGCATATTCTTTGACGGCCTGAAGTATGAAGGGCATCAGACTCTCGTTTTCCTGTTCAGCTGCGTTGCGTAACTTGTTCAGTGTCTCATTTACTTTAGGTTGATTTCTCTGGCGCTTAATCTCCTTCAACTGCTCCACGAGGGTCTTCTCCACTGCTGGATCCACCTGTAACGTCTTAATTGGAACTTCCTCTTCGCCGACATATTCATTCACTCCAACAACAATCCGTTTCTTTGCTTCAACCTCTTTCTGGAAACGATATGCGCTTTCAGTAATCTCGCGTTGCATGAAACCCTTCTCGATAGCAGAAACTGCTCCTCCCATGCCGTCGATCTGTTCAATATATTTTTGCGCCCTCTCCTCAATCTCATTCGTCAAATGCTCAACGTAGTATGAACCGGCAAGCGGATCGACAGTGTCAACCACGCCGCTTTCGTGAGCAATTATCTGCTGTGTTCTCAGGGCAACGGCAACCGCCTGCTCGCTCGGCAACGCATATGCTTCATCAAACGAATTGGTATGCAAAGACTGAGTGCCTCCCAGAACAGCCGATAAGGCCTGCAAAGCTACGCGCACAACGTTGTTGTAAGGTTGCTGAGCTGTAAGCGCAACTCCTGATGTCTGAGTGTGGAAACGCAGCATCCATGAGTTGAGATTCTTGGCTTTGAAACGTTCCCGCATAATCTTTGCCCATAGACGACGGGCTGCTCTGAACTTGGCAATTTCCTCCAAGAAGTTGTTGTGAGCTGCGAAAAAGAAAGACAGTCTTCCCGCGAACTTGTCAACATCTAAACCTCGGTCAATGGCTGCCTGCACGTAAGCAATTGCATTGGCAAACGTGAAAGCGACTTCCTGAACCGCTGTTGCGCCAGCTTCACGTATGTGGTAGCCGCTTATGCTTATGGTGTTCCATTGCGGCATTTTCTGACTGCAATAGACAAATATGTCTGTAATCATGCGCATCGATGGTTTCGGGGGAAATATGTACATGCCCCGTGCCACGTACTCTTTCAAGACATCATTCTGAACGGTGCCACCCAGTCTTGATTGTTCAACGCCCTGTTTCTGCCCGACGGCAATATAAATAGCTAACAGAACGTTTGCGGGGGCGTTAATCGTCATAGAAGTGGTTACCTTGTCAAGGGGGATTCCATCAAACAGAATCTCCATGTCCTTGAGCGTGCTTGCGCTGACACCGACTTTTCCAACTTCGCCAAGCGATAGGAGATGGTCGCAATCGTATCCAACTTGCGTTGGAAAGTCAAAGGCAACACTTAAACCAGTCTGTCCATGTCCAAGCAAATACTTGAAACGCTTATTCGTCTGTTCAGCCGTACCAAAACCAGCATACTGCCGCATGGTCCAAAGACGACCCCGATACATCGTCGTATAGACCCCACGCGTAAGTGGATATTCGCCCGGAAACCCTAATTTTTTGAGGTAATCGACGTTCGCGATGTCAAGCGGCGTGTAGACCCTATTGACAGGGATGTCTGAGCTTGTGGAGAACTCGCCTCTTTCAGGAAGTTTGTCGAAACTTTTCACAACAGTCTCCTTCTCCCATTTCTCCTTTTGTTGCTCTAGTTCACGCAACTTTTCCTTAACAAACATGGGTGAAAGCACCTAGAGACTAGACTGTTTGGCAAACATAAAAGAATTGTCAACTAATGTTCTGAATGTAGTTTCCATTAAAAGAGCGCGCACGCGAACTGAAACGGATAAATAACAACACTGGCTCTAGAATTGTTAGAAGAAATCGGTGCTCACATTGAAAGTCAAAGTTGAATATCTCGGGCACATCAAGAACATAATTGGCAGCAAAAGGCAAGAAGAAATCGAGATAGAAGACCACTCATCCATCGCAGACCTGCTTATGCTGCTGTCCAAAAAATACGGGGAACCCTTCAAAAAGGCCGTCTACGAATCCGGCGGCCTAGACGTAAAATCAAATTTCATGGCAACCGTCAACGGTTACCTGCTCAACCAGTTGAAAGGTGTGGAAACAAAACTCAAAAACGGCGATCGTGTCACCCTGATGCCCGTCGTGAGCGGCGGCTAAAAAAAGGGCAAAACATTTTAGCTCAAAAGCCATACTAAAAGATTCTTTCATAGCGGTGAACAACGTTGAAGAGAACAGAAGCTCTTAGGCAACTGGCCTTTGAAAAGAGAAATTTCGACGCATTTCTAATCGCAAACGAAGCCAATCTGTTGTACCTCACTGGAACTCCCGGCGCGACATGCCTTTTAATACCAAAAAAAGGTGAAGACATGCTCTACGTCTTCGGCGTGAACTATGACCAGACGAAAGCAGAAGCAAAAGGATTCAAAGTTGAACTTATGAAACGAGGCGAAAAACTAGTTGAAAAAATCGGCCCTCAATTCAAGGCTTTGAACATCAAGAAACTGGCTGTAGACGCACTGAACTACGAACTCTACCGCCCCCTTGCAAAAGCCCTCCGAGGGAAGACAAAACTGAAAATGCAGGGAAACCTCGTCTGGGAACTTCGAAAAGTGAAAGATGAAGAAGAACTCGACCGCATGCGAAAAGCCGGAAGAATAACTGTTGCAGCAATGAAGGCAGCCTACGAGACAATAAGATCCGGCGTGACTGAGATCGACGTTGCGGCAGAAATTGAATACGCAATGCGCAAAAACAAAGGCTACGGCACAGCATTTGAAACAATCGTAGCTTCAGGCATCCGCTCCGCTTATCCCCACGGCGGCTGCGCAGACAGAGAAATCCACAAAGGCGACTTGGTGGTCGTGGACATAGGCAGCACGTACGAATACTACCGATCAGACATGACAAGAACCTTTGTCGCTGACAAACCTTCACAGAAACAAGAAAAGCTTTACCAAGTAGTGAAAACAGCCCAAGAAAAAGCCTACCAAGCCATAAAAGCCAAAGCAAAAGGAAAAGACATAGACCAAGTAGCCCGCAAAGTCATAGAAGACGCTGGTTACGGCGAAAACTTCAACCACGGCTTGGGTCATGGCGTAGGCTTGGAAATCCATGAACAACCCACACTCGGCACAATAAGCAAAGACAAGCTAGCCGTAGGAAACGTCGTCACAGACGAGCCAGGCATATACTTCCCAGGATGGGGAGGCATAAGAATAGAAGACACCGTACTCGTCAAGAAACGCACATCAGAAAAATTCACCGACGGCTTCTACAGTCTGATGACTTCAAAGTAGTTCCACCACAAACTATTTTTTCATCACCCTTCACTCACATTCTTCTAGGAGTAGAACTGAATTGGACAGAAAAGCCGTAATAGTTATCGACATGCTCAATGACTTCGTCACTGGCGAGTTGAAATGCGAGAGAGCTCTGCGCATAATTCCTAACATCAAGAAACTTGTCACAGCCGCACGACAACGCGGCATCCCAGTCATTTACAGCAATGACGCGCATCTTCCAATTGACGAGGAAGTAGTGGCCAAATGGGGAAAACACGCGATGAAAGGCACCAAAGGCGCCGAAGTAATTCCTGAACTGGAACCTACAAAGAAAGATTACATCGTTGAAAAAAGAACCTACAGCGGTTTCCACGAGACAGGCCTAGACATGCTGATGCGAAGTCTCTATGAAAGCGAAGGTGTCAAAACAGTCATACTCACGGGACTGCATACAAACATGTGCGTCAGACACACAGCCGCAGACGCCTTCTTCAGAGGATACAAAATCACAATCGCAGAAGACGGAGTTGAAGCCTTCACCAAAGAAGACCAAGAACAAGGGTTGACATACTTGAAAAACGTTTACAATGCAAAAGTAATGACTGTCGACCAGATTGTAAAAGAATTCAGCTAGAATCGCATGACCGCATCTGACGAACAGAAGAGCGCGCGTTTCAATTTGTTACACTTGATGATTCTTTTGCCGTTCTCAGGACTGCTCAAAATCACAATTCTGTTACTGTCTGGTCGTCAAAAGAATTCCGCGAGGTCAACATGGCTCTTCATTGAGTAAATTAGAATAGACAGAGACTTGACTTTCAGAGCGCGCTCTTTTTGACATACTCACGCGCTATTATGAACATGATGATAATTCCAGCGAAATCACTATATGTGATATCTTTTCTGGAACTAGGAAAATTGTGAACTCAGAATAGGGACTGACACTTCACGTTGTTTTATGAGAAGTGTTTTATCTTGAATATAGTCTCCATGTTACGTGCTGACTCATTAGCGGTAGGCGCGCGCGCCGACCACCCCGATTACGGCATCCGCTCCGCACACCTCAGAGACCCTGACGGGAACCTAATCAAAATCTACACTCAACTGCCCAAGCCAAGATGGTCCAAAGAACTCCGCGAAGAAGACAAACTGCTCACCAAAAAGTAGTCTGCCCCGACGGGCGCGCTTCGGAGTTCTCCCGAAAGCCTCGTTCTTCGACACGGCCAAGCTACCATCCGGTTAATGCCATGTTTCTGCCTTTAAGAACTAGCGTGCACCAGTGTCTAGCAGGATTTCTCTTGTGCTGCCTTGATGATGCCGATGGCCTCTGTAAGAGTCATTTTTGATTTTGCGTCTATTCCTGAACTTGTCGATAGTTTTTGCACGATCGCGGTTTCAAGTACATCGGCCCCGTGCTTTCCAAGAATCAGATTTAGCCCCTCGTGAAATAGTTCTGGCTTCTGAGGGATCTCTTTTTTCTTTAGACCGATGTTTCTTTCAAGATAGTGAGTCAGGGCATGTTTTCCTCTTTTTCCCAGAGTTTCCAGTGCCTCGTCCACGCACTGCATTATCTTGTGCTCAGTGTCTGAGTCAAGGGACATGGAGTTTAGTTCTAGAGTTAAACATATATAAGCTTTATTTTTGTCGAAATGAAAAGCTTATTTGCCGACAAAAATAAAAGGAGGTGATATGCTTGAACTGGAGAATATTTGTCACTCGACACTGGAAAGCAATCGTAATAGCGCTATCAATTGGCTTGGTTGTCTTATCCCTTGCTGGGAAGGCACATGCAGAACCAATCGATTGCCCGCTTGGACCATAAGATTAATATGAAGTCAACAGGAGCGCAATAACGGTGGGAAAGGCATGCCCAAACCATTTGACAACCTTGACGTCAGAATTTTAGAAGGCCTTGCAGAATACGGACCGAGAAACATCACGAAAGTCGCTAAAGAACTTAACGTACCAAGGGGAACTGTCATATCAAGAATCAAACGCATGTCCTCCTCTTTTTACTTGAGACCACTCACGACAATTTATCATACAAACCTGGGGATGAAAAAGGCAGTGGTCTTTGCGAAAGCGACTCCTGGACAAGAGGATGTACTATTCAACTGTTTAAAAGTCAACAAGTTTTACATTTACTTGAGCCGATGTTTCGGTATGTTTGAAGGATGCGTGGGAATCTATGTTATTCCTGTGGAACACACGGCCGAATTCGAGGATTTCCTGGCAGAAGTAGAGAGGTTGGGAATAACACGGGACATAGAGTTGTTCTGGTCGACTTGTTTTCACACGGTTAATCGCACAAGAAAATGGTTTGACGACGATAAGGAAACCTGGGTGTTTCCTTGGGAAAAGTGGCTGGACGAGGTTTCTTCTTCGGAAAGTGAACTGCCTTATACATTGAAGGACCCTGAGAGTTTTCCCTTGAAGGCTGATGAAACTGACTTGTTCATAGTAAAGGAGTTGGAGAAAGATGCAACCGTGAACTTGGCCGCTATCGCTAGGAAATTCGGAACAACGCTGCAAAATATTCGTTACCATTACGAAAAGCACGTCGTCAGACATGGACTAATCGAGACTTTCCAAATCGCCATATTACCGTTGGACAGAGCAACATCTGACATACTCTTTTTCGTTTTCAAATTCAGTGACAGTGAAAAAATGGGCAAGTTTGCTCGATCTCTCCTGGACAAGCCCTTCGTAGCTATTCTGGGCAAGATACTGAACGAAAACGCGCTGGTTTCTCAGGTTTATCTTCCTAGGTATGAGTTCCGAAACTTCATCGATGCTTTGTCGAAGCTTGCGAGAGAGAACTTCTTGGAAAGCTACGAGTACGTGCTTCAGGACCTGCGCGCGGGGAAGTGGTCGAGAGAGACTGTCCCGTTCGAGCTTTTCAAGAATGGATGTTGGATGTACGAACACTCGCAGCATGTGAAGGCCCTTTACGACCTAACGTCACACATAAAACAGGAATACAGTCATCTTCGAATCAACCCGCAAGCCTAAGGGTCCTCGAGACAAGCTAGACTTTGAGCTGGCGCAGAGCGAATGTCAAGAAAATAGAAAAAGCAAACTAGACCAACATAGCGCGCGCGAAATCATACACACATTTTTGTGGAAACTGAGAAATTCAAACAAGAAATAGGGCAAGCCGTGATCTAGAAGCGTATTTTTGCCGATTTTTTTGAGAATAGGATTCAAAATCAGAAGAAAAATTTAAAAGCAACATATATGCGAATTAGGGATACTGAATGAGGGAAATGGTAGAATTATTTTTAGCTCCCTTCTCTCCTTTCTCCCCTCGAGAATGATGCTACCGTTCTCCCTCATTTCCATTCCTAAGAGGGATTGACCACTTATAGCTTATGGAACAATCTTCTAGTCGCCCCACAAATCATTTGAGAGGAGACCTGATCAAACTCGAAAAACGAGAATCAGAAGAGGCCAGCATGTACCCGCCTCGCACTAACTCTTTAATGTAGAACATAGTATCTAAATGACGAGCGAGTACAACCACCTAGCCGCGGGGAGCAAGGATGACACGAAAAGCAGCTGGACTGTGGAATGTCGTTCTAAGCGGGTACCCAAGATCTGGAAAAACACTCCTTGCCAAAAGATTAGTCGGTGACTTCCCAGAATTTGCAAGGGTGAACGTTGACGAATTAAGAGTCATGCTTTTTAATGAAACTCCACCGTGCCGAGACGAATACGTCGTATACTCACTGATTGCTGAAACAAGAGACGCCCTGCTTAGAAGAGGCTACAGCGTTGTGATTGACTCAACAGCACCAGACGACACAACGCGAGATTTTCTCTTAACGACAATTGTGAAGAATGTAAACGAGCTTCTTGTGCTACTCACAGTCAACAGAAAAACATTGCTAACCAGAAGCATCGAAAAATGCGGCGACACGAGTCTGGTTACAGCTTGGGACAAACGATGGCAAGAACGGAGGAGAGAATGCTGCCTCTTCAAATTTAAAAGCGACGACAAGGAAGAATTCGAAGAATACTACGACCGTCTGACTGAACTGCTAGAAAGCGAGATACACCCCTTCAAGCCCGAATTTCGTCCCTATTTCCTCCCGATAAAAGAGATTCAAAAGAGCCTCAGGAACCTACTCAGCAAACATTCCAAACCAAAATATCAGGCAGAAAAGCGATAGAAAGGTTTAACGCGCGTGCCACAAATACGAAAAGCCCCGAACAACAACTGGCTGCGGAGTGAAATGGCGAAAATCCTCATAGTATATGATTCAAAAACTGGCAACACCAAAAGAATGGCGATGGCAGTTGCCGATGGCGCCAAAACAATAAAGAACATTGAAGTAGTTGTCAAAAAGGCCGCTCAAGCAAAGACGGAAGACCTTGTTGGCGCTGACGGAATCATAATGGGTTCACCGACATATTACGGGTCAATGTCAGGTAACCTCAAAACCCTTATCGATGAATCAGTCAAGGTCCACGGCGAACTCGACGGGAAAGTCGGAGGAGCCTTCACGAGCTCAGGTGGAATAGCATCAGGCGCAGAAACAACACTGCTCTCAATCGTGCAAGCAATGCTGGTTCATGGTATGATTGTTCAAGGAAGGTCGGACGACAAACATTACGGCGCCGCGGCGGTCGGTCGGTTAAAAGACAAGGACATCGAAACATGCAAAGATCTCGGAAAGAGAGTTGCGAGCCTCGTCACCAAACTAAAATGATATGGTGGGCCCGGGGCGATTTGAACGCCCGACCAACAGGTTATGAGCCTGGCGCTCTAACCTGGCTGAGCTACGGGCCCTCGCTCAAATATGGCTCCTCTAATATGCTATTTCTAAGTCGATTTAAACGTTTTTCGCGGCGTGTGTCCCCGAATTCACTGCTAGTCTGCAATTGTGAACTATGCTAGGCTTTGGAGCATGTTCGTTCATAATGATACAAATATTCCTGCGCGTAGCCTGCATATCTGCCAAAGTATTCTCTTCCGAAAAGGTTCAGCCTCTTGTACTCAGATTCACTTAGCGATTCATCTTTCGAAATCTCGCGGACAAATTCCTGTGGGAAATGCTGTGCATAGTGCCTGACTATAGCTCGTCTCACCCAAACATCAACGGGAAAAGCCTCAAACTTCCCTAGGGAAAAGAGTAGAACACAATCAGCCACCTTCTGACCTACCCCTGGAAAATCAAGCAGAACCTTTCTTGCCTCGTCATAAGCCATCTTTCGCAGATCTTCAAACGCGGAACCATTCGCATACACTCTTCTGGCGGTTTGAGAAAGGTACTTTGCACGATATCCAAGCTCACAATCATCAAGGTCCTTTAGACTTGCCACAGCCAACTTGTCCGCAGTCGGAAACTCGAAGTAGCTTCTTCCCCCAAAATGAATTTCTTCACCAAACTTCCTTGAAAGTGCGAAAAGCATCCTCTTTATCGAGGCGATGTTCTTGTAAGTCGCGCAAACGTAGGAGACGAGACATTCCCATGGTTCCTGGTGTAACAAACGAAGACCTTCACAATTATCAATCGCAGCACGAATGTGCCTGTCCTTCCCAACCTCTGAGAGAATCATGGACAAATTGTCCTTCAGCCCAAAATAGTTAACAACAAAATCTCTATCCACATTCTCAAACTCTAGTTCTCTCCCACTCTGACGAACCTTGACCACTTTTCCCTTGACTACCCCGTACCACCAACCACCGTCCTTCTCCCACCTGAACGCCTGCCCACAACAAAGAGTCAGATCCAGAGCAAACGGACCGAAGGGACCCAACCGAATCTTCATAATTCTCAAGCCTACGTTCCTGACTGTAGTTTTAAATTCTTATCGGTTCAATCATAAATCAGCATCTAACGAAGGGATACCAAGAAATGTCGGTCGAAAGAGGCTGGAACATTATTTCCAGCGCCTACCAGAGGAAAACAGGCATCTCGCTCAAGGACGTTCACTACGGCCCAATCTCACCCGGAGAAGTTCACCTCAAACTGCTCGGAAATGTGAAAGGTAAAGACGTTCTTGAAATAGGGTGCGGCGGCGGACAGAACGCGATAGTTCTGAAAAAATGGGGGGCTCGATCAGCCGGAATCGATCTTTCTCGAGAACAACTAGAGGTTGCAAGAAAACTGGCCAAGAAAGAAAGAGTGAAGATCCCATTCTATCATGGCACGATGGAAGACTTGAGCAGGTTCTCGGATGAAAGCTTCGACATTATCCTATCGGCTTTCAGAGTTGGATATACCGATAACCTTGCTAAAACGTTTGAAGAGGTACATCGAGTCTTACGGAGAAACGGTCTCTTCGTTTTTGCAGACACACATCCGATTGTTGACAGGGGAAACATAGCACGGCATGGAAAGAGAAGAACCTGGGAGATATCAGACTACTTTAACAGGAGAAAACACACATGGACATGGAGAATTGAAGACAAAGTCGCGAAGTTCAGAACACGTCACCGGACAATCCAAGACTACTTTGAGACGCTCATTCAAGTTGGATTCTCAGTGGAAAGAATTCTGGAGCCCGAACCTTATCCGCTCGCGAAGATGACGGTGGAAGAAAGAGACAGGATAGCGCCCTACATGGGCGATGGAGAACGAGGACTCAAGAACTTCGACATCTGGAAAAAGACACCTTTCACGATTATTTTCAAGGCGAGCAAACGTTAGCGGTCATCAAGAAGACATTTCGTCTACAAAGGTTTCTGGCTTCGGAATCTCCGGCGGCAACCCTCTCTTTTCACGAAGCTGCCTAACCACTTCAGCTGCGAGCTTCTCAGGCATTTTCTCCCAGCGATCAAAAGCCAACTGCCAAAAAGCACGTCCCGAAGTTGCTGAACGCAGTTCTTCAGACAAGCCAAGAGTCTCTGCGACAGGAACATGGCCAATAATGACTGTTAGAGCACCTTTCTGAGCGGTTGACTCTATTTTTCCACGTTTGCGAATTATTATGTTTGAGCATTTGCCGAGCCACTGTGGCGGAACAGTGATTTCAATCGTGTAGATCGGTTCCAGAAGCGTCGGTTTCGCCGTCAAGAACGACCCTAGAATTGCGCGACTCACACCTCGCATCACTTGTTTAGGTTCCCGGTTTTCGGGATCTGGATCGACTTGTGCCTCCACCAACTTCACTTTCACTCCTCTCAGAGGCTGCTCGCAAAGCGGTCCAGTCCTGCATGCCCATTGAAAACCTGAAATGACACTGACAGTTACGTCTTGAAGCTGTTTGCTTTTCTTAGTTGAATCTACAAGAATATTGACGTGTTCGTTCAAAGCTAAAATGTCTCCTTCCGCGAACTCAGACGCCGCCTTTTCCAGCTTCCCTGTCGTGGACAAGTTCTTTTCAAGGATTTTCACCGTTTTTTCCTCAAGTGGTTCCACTTGGACCCAGAACTTGTTAAGTTTGTTAGGACTCTTCACCATCACAAATGCTCCTTTCTTCAGCACGGCTTCTCGATAGCTCGCGATGGGAGCAGACGTTTTGAGCTCCACGGCTCCGACATATTGTTTCAGGAAATTCATGGCGACTTCCAAATGAAGCTCCCCCATACCGCTAATAAGGTATTGACCTGTTTCTTTATTCACTGAGGTGTTGAGACTGGGGTCTTCCATCGAAAGCCTTTCTAGAGCTTCAACAACATGTTCGAGATCATTGGGGTTCCTCGGTTCAATTGCCACCGTCATGACTGGTTGTGAAACATGTCTAACGCTTTCAAAAGGAACACCTGACTTTTCGTGCATGATGTCAACCAATGTTTCTCCGGTCCTAACCGACTCAAGCCCGGTCACTGCGACAATGTTGCCCGCCGAAACTTGATCCACGCTTTCTCTGAAAGCGCTCATGTAGATTGACACCTTTTGAACACAATGGTTCTTCCCGGAGCCAACAAGGTAAACATGGTCTCCTTGCTTCACAGAGCCTGAAAATATCCTCCCCGTTGCGACCAAACCCTCATTGGGGAAAACTTGCACGGCAGTAATGCACGTCACCATTGGCCCCTCGTCACTGCAATTCAGCATTGCTTCCCCGATTTCCGAGTCCAATTTGCCTTTCCAAATCTTTGGCACACGGTACCTTTGACTTTGAAGAGGGCTCGGAATATTCTTGACGACCATGTCAAGTATTGCAGTATGAAGAGGAATGGCTTGCGAGAGTTTTTCACAAGTTCCTTTTTCGTATGCTTCCATTATGTAGCGATTACTGAATTTGATTCCCTTTTTTTCAGCGATGCCGAGGGTGAAGCCCCATTTATGAAGTGCTGAACCAAAGACAACGCTTTCGTCTGCAGGATCAACCTTCCACCGCTCTCTAAACTCGGGTTCCCCGTACATCTCGATAATGTTGTTAAAATCGTTGATTATTTGGACAAACTTCTTCTGAATCTCACTTGGAGAAAGCCTCAATTCGCTTATTAAACGATCAACCTTGTTTATGAAAAGAACAGGTTTCACCCTTTCTTCAAGAGCCTGACGCGTGACAGTCTCCGTTTGAGCCATAACCTCTTCGACAGCGTCGACAACAACTATCGCGCCATCAATCGCGCGCAAAGCCCTCGCCACCTTACCAGTAAAATCAACATGTCCAGGTGTATCAACCAAGTTGACCAGATAAGCCTCTTCGCCAGTTCCATGCACGAACGATATGTTAGCCGTTTTTATCGTAATCCCACGTCTCTGCTCCTCTTCCAGATAATCCAACACCCGAGCCGAACCCGCCACTTGAGGCGCCAAAAGCCCAGCTTCAACAAGCAACGAGTCGGTCAACGTTGTCTTTCCATGATCGATATGGGCAATTACACCAACGTTACGAATGCGCTCCTTCCTGCTCATGAGCTTGATGATTTCAGCAGTCTGTCGAAACCTCGGCATAATTCAACCCGCCCACCCTGTTGTACCCAACCGTTACAGACTGTTTGAGAGTTCTAGAACATTTATCTTGCGCGCACTAGTCAACATCCTCATACTATTCTTCCTACTCGGCACAGCATCCACCCTAGTGGGAACGTCAATTGCCCTCCTAATACACCGCAAACGAAACAAAGAGCGACAACCGCCAACCGCATCAGACAAGCATGGAAGCAATTGAGTCATGCTCCTTTTTCCATTGCTTCCTCCCTCATTTCCACAGGCAGTTTCTCTATCGCATACCTAAGCGCCGTTCTCGGCATCTCTCTTCTATGCTTCATAACATAATCAAACACTTCTCGCGGATACTTGTTGCTCGCTTCTTTAAGCATCCACCCATACCCCTTCTGCACCATCACATCCTCATCCAGTAGAATCCTGTCCGCTATCTCGAAAACCTCTTCCAAACGCTGTTTCCTCCTAACCGAATAAATCAACACAACAGCACTGGCACGCCTCAACCACCGATTCTCCGACTTCGCCCACTCTTTCACGTTCGGAACGAACTGCGGAAACTGAAAAACAAACGCGCCAGACGCATGAGTACATAAATCATCACAACCACCCCACCCATGCACATGCCGCTTCAACCATCGTTCAAAAACACAAAAATCATTTGGCTCAAAACTTTTCTTGACTCTGAAAGCCCAGTCAAAAGCAATCGTCCTCTCCTCAATGTAACCCGAACTCAACAATTCCTCACAAAACCCAAAAATCTCTCGCTTACCAAGCTTCCTCACTTTCTGATAATACTTTGAAGCAACCTTCCTGACAAGAGGAGTTGTAACCCCGTACAGCTTCGGGTCCTCATGATACTGCTTCTCCCACGCGATGCTCTTCCTTAACACGTGAGGATCAACGAACCTTCGCAGCTCTCTCCTGATCTCCTCAACAAGCATAGCGGGCTACTTCCAGAACAAGCACTCAGTAAACGGCCAGAATCTTCCCAAAATACAAAGTATGATAATTACCTTTCGGATAAAACAACTTCTTCACATCAGCCGGAACCAAATCCCGCTTGACCTTAAGCTTATGCACAACTTTGCACTCGTAATGAACCTTACACTCTTTAATCACAGGAACCTTCACCTTCTTGCCCTCCATCAACGTCAAATTACACTTCTTAAACTTGTCACGTCTACGGCCGCTAACCTCACCACAATAACTGACAGCCTTCTCCATCCCCTCAACGGGAACATTAACCGTGAACTCACCAGATTCCTCGATAAACTCATGCGTAAACCGCGACGGACGAACAGCAACAACAAAAACAGGCTTACCCCACAAAACACCAACAAAACCCCAACCAATAGCCATAACATTGCACTTGCCACTCTTCTTCGCACCAACCAACAACAAACCAGGATCCTCAAGCTTCTGCAAAGTCTCAACAACAAACTCGTCAAACACAGGCTTCATATCAACCACACCACCGAAATGACACACCATTCCTCTAAATGATTTTCCATCAAGTCTACTTAAACACTAATTTCTAAAGGAGTTCTTCATAAATTTTATATAAACCTACTTGATTCGACCCAGCAGCTATAACTTTTCTGCAAAACCAAAAACTGGCTTAAAAAGACTGATAGAAGAGTCTTCAAAGTTCAGTCCTAATTTTTACTGCTTTAGGAGTTCAATCCCACCTTTTCTGGTATCAGCTTCTATGCCAAGTAAATGCTTAGCCACCACTACATGCATATGGCCAATAATGGCATTCAGACCAGCAACAATTGCCAGCAGAAACCAAGACATTGACTCCAAGCCAAGAGTAATGTTCAAAGCATCACCAATGACTCCTAACACAACGAATATGAAACTGAGATACTGACAAACGTCACCATACAACGCACATTTTCTGACCTCAGCCTTTACTTGTTCACGGTTTTTGAAAGTTTGGTCTTCTAAACGGCTTCCCATAATGGATATCACCTCTCTCCCATTTCAACCATGACCATGTTAGCAGTTAAAAGACTTGCCCAGTTACTTCGATTCAGCCATAAACTTTTCCGCAACGTCCTTCCCCTTGAGGGGAAGGTGACACGAAGTGTTGGATAGGGTGGTTGTAACATTCAAAGCAGGTTCACATTAGCTTGTGTGTTTCAGGAACCTAACCGATGTCAGCGTTCCCATCTCAGGGTGTTTCTGTCACCCTTACTGTGTTCTCGTCAACGCACACACAAGGGTAAAGTTTTACCCAACCCAACGATTTTTCTATGCATGTGAGTTAGGAAGTTCATAACCTGTGGTCTTTCTAAATTTTGTTCTAAAAATCCAGTCTAGGTTTTCCAAATTCTGGGGATATATTGATATGAATTTGATGTTGTTTCTGTAATAGATAGCCATCTTTCTTTTCATGTTCTTGACGTATTTTGCCCTTGTCCAGCTATCGTCCGCATTCACTAGTCCCCAATACTCGACATACACACCGTAATCAGGTAAGTAGAAATCGGGATTGCTAATCCTGTAATCAAAGAATAGGGCTTTCCCTCTTGCTTCTTGCTCATAGACATAATTGATGTTGTTTTTCTCAAAATAGTCTGCAATTCTCCTTTCTCCAATACTTTTCACCGTCTCTCCTCTCAGAGTGACAGATGCCACACCATACTCTTGTTTTGGTTTTAAACCGCTTGCGAAAATACAAACTAATATCAATACTATTACAAAAAACCCAAATACAAAAAACAATGGAAAGAAAACAGTTAGACTATCCATTTTTAAAAATATGAGAAATAGATTGCTTTTAAAAATTCTGAATCCTGAATTCAATCCTTTCTTTCTGTGTGGGGTAAAACTTTGCCCCAACCAACCACTGCCACTATCACTAACTCTGCCAATCACTCAAACTCAATCACTACGCCAATGCCAATGCCACTACCTACCTATACCTACCTACCTACCCATACAACGCACACGCACACGGAGAGTGAGAGTGGATGTGAGGACAAGGTACTAACGCGCGATGTGTCTAGGTCCAGAATGGAACTAGCCGTTCACAAGCCTTATCGTTTTCCGAAAAGCCTTCTTAGTCTTGTTTTCCAAGAGAGTCTTTTGTTCTTGACTTTGACCTCCACGTTTTCCTGAGCTCTTCTCGGAGGCAACGGTGTATAGAAATGGCTATCATCCGGTCCTTCTATAGCCAGAAAATCATCTAACTCATGAGGCTCACGCGCGCTGATACGACTACAAGGCGACAGAATCGTTTGGAACAACCAGCATGATGCATATCGAAGTCGGGTTTAGACCGACTGGGCATCTTTCCCTTTTTCTGCTTGTGCGTGATGGTTTCAAATCGTCTTGGAAACTAAGCTTTTCTGATGTTCAATATACGAGTTGATGTAGTCACTTTGTTCTTTGTCGAGTCCATACAACTCAACGACGATAGAGTCAATGTTCTCCTGAAGCTTGGATACTTCCAATTCTGACTTAGTCAAGCTGAAGCCACTAGGAGAAGCCTTTCTGAACTCTTCCATAAGGCTCGAAATTTTCTCCTTGTTGATTTCTATGTTCGTTACGAATTTCGGAATTCTGATTGCACCCAGCACTGTTTCGATTACAGGACCTTCTCCCCAGTTTCTCTTCCTATAGTTCTTCATCAAGAAGACTTTAGTACCATAATAGAAGAACTGCCGCATCGATTCTGACTCGAAATGGATTTTGATGAGTCTCTCGGTCACTTCATTCTTCTTTTCCTCATCTTTTGTAATGTATTTTGCAGTGAAGACCAAGGAATGATTTTCTTCTTCCACGCTGATTTCTGTGATTTCTCCAATTACCGAATCATCCACAAGTTTTTCCGATAGTGATAAATCCATGCTGTACTGTGAACCCGATGAATAGTAGCCTTCAAGGAATGAGCAAACTTCCGTTTTAGATGTTTGAACATTACGCAAAATTCGATTAAACAAATGAAGAGTGTCATAACACTTTTTCTTCAGAGTCATTATGCTCTCCGTGAGGTTGTTTAGTCTGTCATACTGGTCCTTTGACTCTTCATTGTCTACATCAATTTTCTTTATTGGAAGCTTCGAAAGCGGTTTTGCGAAGTATTCGTAGTATTCTCCACGCTTGAGTTTGGCTGTTTTTTTGTGATAAAATTCTAACGGTTTGGAATTTAACACCGCTAAGATATACTTAGTGTCAAGCGGACAGTCTTGTTTTGGAACTATAGCATATGTGTCTGCCAGTCCATAGAACCTATTATTGTCGAGTGCAAAACGGTTTTCGGTAGCAAGAAAAGGCACAATGATTTTTTCTGATACATCGTATAGATTCTGCCGTCTGGGTCTTTGAAGGCGAAACCATGGATACTGCCCTTTCTCTTCTTCTGCACGAGATTCTAGCTTTTCCTTGTATTTTTCAAGATGTTTTCTTATGTTTGGATAGTCATCAATCCTAGTCTTGTCCGTCGTGTATATCAGAAACTTATGCTTCCAGTCGATGTAGTATTTCAGAACATCGCTATTTTTGATGACTCTCCTCAGAAGCTCTTCTTCCAAGTGCTTCTCTTTTGCATATGCACTGCTTACGACAAAGGCTTCGTTTAGACCACTCTTTTGAGACTGCTCTATTTCACAAACGTCTTTAAGCTTGAAGGAGTTGATGCCCATTTGTGACTTGATTTTCTTGGTTTGTTCGTCGTCCAGTTCCCAGCTATCTTCGGAAAGCTCTGATTGTCGGATAGTGAAACAGGAAATTTGGTCGTCGGAATAGTTTACTTCACCAATATGAGCGTCAATATCTACTATCAAATCTGCAATATTGGCTTTAGCTTGTTTCACTGTAACTATGTTAATTGTGTTTGATTGTCTTTCCTCTGCTGAGGAATTCTTCTGAAGGATGATTATGCTCGTAAGAACATTGACTCCATCGAAAACTTGGAAATTGCCGAAATCTACTATGGCTTTTACGCATGAATTTTCAAGTATGTACTTTCTTAGGTTTTTTGCGTATTTGGCTTCAATGAAGTATCTTGAAGTGATGAATCCCAACAATCCTTTTTCGCAGAGTAATTGTATTCCTTTGGTCAGGAAATAATAGTGAAAATCGTTTTTCCCAGAATAGACTTCAGGATAGTGAGCTTTGCAGTAGTTCTGGTATTCAGGAAGACTTTCCATTGTCACATATGGTGGATTGCCAACAACGACCTTGAAACCGCCCTCTTTGATGATTTCGACAAATTCCCTGTTCCAGTCAAACGCCCTCATTGTATCTGGATGTGTGAAATACTCCTGCCAATCTGATGAACTGCTTGATACAATTGAATTGCCACACTTCACATGGTCACCCATGTACGGAAGTTTTTGCTTTGGAGCTACAGCTTTCAGGCTCAGGTTTAAGATTGTGATTTCGACAGCCTGCGGGTCCAAATCAACCCCAAACAAGTTCTTTGTTAGGATGGTTTCTTCCGCCTTACTTTCTCGTAAATGAGCAACTAGACTTCCATCCAACTTTCTAGGCAAGGTATTTGGAGATGTCCTATCATCGAATGCTTTGTACCAATCCCTAATCACATCGACATTTTCTATTAGGAAGGAACCAGAACCGCAAGCTGGGTCAAGAATCCTAATCGCAGAAACATCTTTGGGTTCTTTGCATCCTTCCAAAAACTTGCCAACGGTCTCCTTTATTATGAAACTGACTATGGCTTCAGGCGTATAGTATATTCCATATTTTTTCCGCTTCTTCGGTTCCTTTATGATTTCTAGTGCGGATGCTAGACCTTGTTTTTCCTTGATTATCGAACCAATATACAATTCGTATGCTTGCCCGAGTACATCAATAGGTATTACGCTGAAATTGTACCCTAAATGCTGGCTGTCTCCATAGAGTATGTTGATTATCTGCTCAAGTGCATCATTACTAATTCGTAGGTCTTCACAAATGTGTTTCTCGAACAGCTTTCCGTTATAGACTTGGTCAAAGTATCTGAAAAGATTCTTCAGGTCCATCATGAAGGTAACGACATCAACATCTATTGCTGTTTCCTGCCATGCTCTGAAACGCTTCCACAATGATTCAGCAGGAATAATTAGACGGTCTTCACAGTTTTTTATGAAAATCAAGCGGTCCAGAATCTTCTGCACGCTTTCATTCAATTGCTCGTCTGAGAGTGCACGGTTCCTTTCCTTTATGTTTCTTGCAAGCAACTGTCTGCAATCTGCCAAGTCATCAAGGAAAGCTTCATCTACTGGCGGTCTACGAGCTTTGGCTTTAAAGGAGTCCAGCATCCCCGATGAAACACTACGTTTGGACAGAAGCCACAGTTCATCGAATCTTGAAACGTAATCAGTAAATCTTAAGGGTTTTTTCCAGACCAATCCTTCTGATGGTTTCTTGACGTGGCTGTCATACAGCCTTATTTCCTCAAAATTCGTAAGAGCCGCCCAATCTGCTTTCATACCCCAAGCATACTGAATTGCTTGTTCAGAGTACAGTCGGGGTCGCCCCTTTACTGTGTCGTGTCCATCTAGACTCTTTGCAAAGCTTTTCATCTCAACGAAGACTTTTGTTCTTCCATTAATTCTCAACCCAAAATCTGCACGTCCAGTGAGAGTTGCTTGTTCCGGAAGGACAGAGTCTGTCCTTGGATTCCAACCCAGCGCCTCTAAGAGTGGCACGACGAACGCTATTTTGACACGCTCTTCATTGTAAGAATCCTTGTTTCCTTTGGCTATCACTGCCTCATAGTCTTCTATTAGACTCTGAATGCGTTTTATGCCTGAAGTCTTAAGTTCGTCGAAGTCATCGGAAGCCATATTCAACAGTACCATCTTCTTCTTGTCTTTTTCATATATAGTTTTAAACACAACAACCTAACACGAGCAGGAACGTATCTTCGGTTCCCAGCACACCCACTGCGCGCGCTAGTGAAGACGCTCCGATTATACCTTGATGTAACCCTTCCCTTTCTGCAGTTTCAAAGTGAAACTATGTTTGCCTTTGTTTGTATACTCGTTGAAATGAGTGCCACATTTGTCACATAGATAGGCTTCCGCTGTGAAGTGACCGTATTTCCACTTTTTTACTGGCTTCGTCATCTCTCTTCTACAATTCGGGCATTTGACCATTGTTCCACAGTACCTGCTCTATCGGTTCAATTTAAAAGGCTTGCACTAGAACGAGTTAGCGCGCGCGATTGGCTAGGCTCGCTATTCTGGGAACCCAATTTTGTTTCTCGTTTCTCAGGTAGCAGGCCAACAACAAAGCTTCTTCGTTAACTAAAGTCTCCAAGGTTTGTTTGTTACCGTGCCTCACTCTGGGTATTTCAATTGTTGACTCAAATAGGCAATCTAGCTTCCTCATCATGTCATTTGTCAAAGTTTTGTTCAAATATTCTCTTTCTCCTTTTCTGTTGGAAGAGTAGTCTTCGCGCTGAATAACAAAATCCTTCTTTCTCAAGCTCATGCAGTATTGGATTAAAAAACCGTCAATGAGGCATCTATACGGCTCCATCAAATCGCAGACCAATGAAGGCTTGCCGAATTGCTCTGAATGTACGAAACCCAAAAACGGCTCAAGCTTGGCCTTTATCACTGCTCTGTGAACTTTCCATTTGAGGACTGTGTAGGCCAAATTAAAAGTGTTGTTGATTCCGTCGTAAGCCTTGTACGTCCTTCTTTTATCTGTCAATATTGACTTCGGCATCAGCTGGAATATCTGACGGAAATACCGCTCCGTGAACAACCCTTCTACAGTCGTCAATCTTTGCCTCACCGCGGCTAACTTGTCCGATTCAATTCTGCCCACTGCTTCCTTAGCCTTAATGATGTCGTGCTGCCTCAATCCGTACTTCCTCAGTATCTGGTTCTGCCCTTCAATCTTGCCTAACACAATCTTTTTGGCAATTTCAATGCTCTTGCCGTTTTTCATAGCTTCGTATTGACCAATTCGGGTCTCAACATGGCTGTCATCTTCTAAGCTTTTCAAGACGGCTACGGGGTTCCCTCTCTGCGTCGATATCAACACGTCGATTCCCCAGAACGCGCACGTTGCCAAAGCTGCTGATGAAACAGAGTTCCCTATCCTAATCTGCACTTCTCCAATTTCGTTGTCGAATAACGGATACTTTTCAACCCTTCTCTTTTTATCCCGAACTATCAGGCATCCTTCACCGCGGCCCAGAAATGAACCGGATTCGTCCATGAATATCTTGGCTGTTTTGGCTTCTCGCATCAAGACACCGGGCGACGGGCCTGACACCCACGAATATAAAGCTTGCCAACGCACTGTTGTGGAAAAAAACTCCGTCGAGGAATGTTTCCAAAAGACTAAATACTGTGAAATATCACAATGAATAATGAGAAGTTCAACTCATGAACTCACAACCTGAACTCAGAAAGCAAAGACCATTCCCGAGAAACACGCTTGAAGAAGCTTTACGGTTCGCCCAGACAATTCAAGACCAGAATAATGGTAAACCTATGAAACGGATTTTTATTGCGGACCATTTGAAGATAAAACCTGAAAGCACTAATTTCAAATATTTGATTAGTGCGGCCTTCAAATACGGTCTCACTCAAGGAAGCGAGAAATCTGAATACATTAGTCTAACGTCATTAGGAGACTCGATAGTCAAAGCAAAGGGGACTGCAAGAATACCACTTCTCCAAGAAGCTTGTCAAAAAGTACCCGTATTCAGTGAGTTCTACCAAAGATATCGTGATGCTAAATTGCCCACCGATGAATACGCAAAGAAACTCCTGAAAGATGAGTTCAGTGTTCCTCCCGAACATGTAGACGAATGCTTTGACCTCATAGTTGCCAACGGAAAATACTCTGGAATAATTAGAGATGTGGCAGGGGCATCGCGAGTTGTTTTTGAGACTGGTCCTGTAATTCCTCAAGAAGAAGAGATGAAAGAGACTGAGGAAATTTCAGGAGAGGAAGTCGAGGAAGAGGCGGAGGGGAAGAAAGTAACGCCTCCAAAGGAAGAGGCAAAGAAGCCCCGTGTTTTCATCTCTCACAGTAAGAATAAGAAAATAGTAGACCAAATAAAAGAGATTTTGACGTTCGGGCAGTTTGAGTACGTGGTAGCTGAAGAAACAGAAACCGCGGCCATTCCTATTCCTGATAAGATTTTCGGCCTAATGAAAAACTGTGACTGCGCAATAATAAATGTGAGTGCTGACGAACAAGAAAAGAAGCCAGATGGAACCTACGCTATAAATCCCAATGTTCTTGTTGAAATAGGAGGCGCTTTCCTCAAGTATGATAGGAAAGTCATTTTGCTCGTGGACAAGAAGATTCAGCTGCCCTCCAACTTGCAGGGTCTATACCGTAGCGAATATGAAGGGGATGAACTCACCTTCAGTACCGCAATGAAATTGCAGAAAGCTCTGATTGATTTTAGAAACCCAACTCCTCCTCTCTAATTAGCGCGCGCTGGATGCTGAACATGTTAGCGCATGCTACAAAGCCAAGAACAAGGGATTGTGTTTGAGCGTTAAGAGCGGAATAGAACCAAAGCCTTTCGACTTGAATATTGAGAAAATTCTGGAAGATTGGGAAGTCTATCACGCACTAAGGGAAGTCATCGCTAATGCTATTGATGAGCAGCTGCTCACCAAGACTCAAGAAATAGAAATCACCAAGGACAAAGATGGCAATTGGCGAATAAGGGACTACGGTCGTGGACTGAAATATGAACACCTGACTCAAAAGGAAAATATGGAAAAACTCACGAATCCTAACGTAATCGGCAAGTTTGGAATAGGCCTGAAAGACGCCTTGGCTACATTTGACAGACGCAATATAAGCGTGTTGATTGAATCGAAATACGGAGACATAACATTAGGCAAACTGAAGAAACATGCGTTCGAAGATATATCTACCCTTCACGCGTACATTTCACTGCCTTCCGACCCTAATTTCATCGGCACAGAGTTCACCTTCAAGGGAGTCACCCTTTCTGATATTAAGAAAGCCAAAGATTTATTTTTGAAATTCTCAGGAGAGTCAAAAATTGAAAAGACCAAATATGGTGATGTTCTTGAGAAAAGGGATACGACAGCGTGAATTTACGTTAATGGCGTTAGAGGGGCAGAGGAAGACAATTTCCTTTTCAGCTATAACATAACTGCTCTTAATGAAGCAATTCGAAAAGCATTGAACAGAGAACGGTCTAATGTTGGTCGAAGTGCTTATTCGGAACGAGTTAGGTCTATTTTGGTTTCAAGTAATAGCAAAGACATTGCTCGTAGCTTAGCTGGCGACCTCAAAAACTACGAATCTGGAGAGATACATGACGAACTGAAATGGTTAGACGTTCAGGAGCACGCTGTAAAAATCCTCAATTCCATGGAGAAAGTCGTGTTCTTAACACCAGAGGAATTGAGTAATGAGACGATGATGGTAAATGAGGCAAAGATGGCTGGATACGAAATAATACCTATACCTTCGAATTTGAAGAATCGAATTCAAGGTCAGCTTGACGACACAGGGAACCCCATACTAGACCTTGGTCAGTTCTCCTTTGAATACACTGAGAGCTTCGAATTCAAATTTGTCGAGCCTGCGGATTTGAAAGCTCAGGAGAAGAAAGTATTTGACAAGACAGAAGCGATTTTGAATTTAATTGGAGGAAAACCGAAACGGGTCAAGGAGATAAAGATTTCCGAGACCATGAGAAAGCAACTCGGTTCTTTCGTAGAGGCAGAAGGGTTATGGGAAGGAGGAAAGGGCAGAATCATAATTAAACGAAGCACTCTTCCAAGTATCGAAAGGTATGCTGGAACGCTCTTGCATGAGGTTGCTCATGCCTTGAGCGGGGCAGATGACGTAAGCAGAGAATTTGAATCTGCATTGACTCAGATGGTTGGGATGATAAGCTCTAAGACGATTGAAAAACAGTGATTTTGACACTGAGGCGCGCGTGTAGAGGCACGCTAAGAATAAGAAGAGCCGCACGCATGACAAGGTCGGCAACACCCAATGGCGGAGAATTGAACAAAATCATGGTTGTGTGCAATATACGAGAAATAGAATTGAACAAAACATGTAACTATATTCATCTAATATCTGGCGGACTAGATTCGGCGTACTCTCTTCTAAAAACCGCCAAAAAAAACAGCAAAAAAGAACCCACAGCTGCTATCCACCCCATATTCTTTGACTACGGTCATTTCGCAGCAGAAACTGAATGGGCATGCATCGCAAAAATCATTGACTATGTTCGCAATCTCGTGGGTAGCCAATCCATAATTGATGTGCCCTTAAGAATATCGCTGAAGTCCGAGTTATTCCAGTGGAGCGAAAGTGATGCTTTCAGAGGTATCGAAGGAAAGCGCGAGCCCGAAATTGAAAATCGCAATTTGGTCCTTTTTTCAGTTCTGGCATCTTACTTGATGGCTTGCGCAAAACATCAAAATGTTCCCGACGCAAAGTTCCACGTGACTTCAGGATTCAAGGACACGGAAATGAAAGACTCCAGTGACAAGTTTTTCAAGAAATTCGCAAAACTTCTTTTCATGTACCAACCTGAAATGAAATTCCGTTTTCCAGTATTAAAAAATTGGAGCCGACTAAGAATTCTCGAAGAAACCAAAAAACTATTAGACCCAAACGAACGGCTCGCGCGCGATAAACTGATGAAATTTCAGAAATTAACAACAAGTTGTTATTCGCCCGCTAACGAGGGCGAGCCTTGCGGCAGATGCAGTAAATGCAAATTTCTTGAAACAAAAAAATAGAAGGGTATGACCAACATATGCACTTTTTGACGCATGCGTTTATCCAGCCATATTGCGCGCGCTGGCTGCTTTTCTTGTCAACGCGCGCGCGTTTTTGGGGTCGCTCTCTTCTCACAGGTTTCGCCCAAGATATTGGCAATCATGTTTTTCTTTGCTTCTATGTTGTTTTGCAAGCTCTTCATGGCGGGCCCAAAGTAAGAAAGATGCTTGTTAAACAAAAATAGCGTCTTTCTAGTGCCTTTGTAAGCAATTATTATTTCCTTAGAAATCTCATTCATGTACTCGCTTGTTGTCTTCAGTCTTGCTTTGAGTGCTGAAATACCCACAGATTTGAACCCTAACTCGCCATCCTCAAGCAAGCCCAGTATAGTCTCGATGGCAAATCTACCATGTGACAACACTACTTTCGGTTCCATGCAGCCAAATTGCCTCAACAAGTAGCCAACACAATTGTCCTTAGCTTTTTCAAGATTTTTCTTCGAAATACCCTTTGTGTCCGGAGTGGAGCATTTTATTAGATTAAGTATTGCAGCATGTTTGTTAAAATGTTGTAAAATTGTTTCATCGTCAGAGAGTTCAGGTACTGCCAATCTCTTGTATGCTTCAAAGTAACCCAAAGCGCCTCTTCCCCATTCCAAAACAAAGTCGTTACTCGAATAGCATTTCACATACTCGCTCAAGCTGTTAAAAGTGTCTTCGTTTATGCCAGGGTTAACTCCAACCATAACAAAGTCTGCATGCCAATTGCCAATTATTACTTCAGGAAACTCGGAACAAACTTGCCTATTCAGGTAATTCCTTTGACAAATTCTGCAAGAATACAGGTCGGTCATAATTCGTTTTTCAGACATTTAATACCAGCGAAATTTCTAGACCATCTTACTTAGAACAGGCTCAATGGCTTCCAGTAATTTGTCGTCTTCTTCAGAACCCAATAGACGCATTGTGGGGCTCATGATAAAGCAATCCAGAACCATTTTTGTTATTTTTTGTTGGGTAAAATGGCAAAAGATTCTTGGATTCAGGCAAATATAGGCGCCAATTTGATTCTCATACGTATTTTCTCTTGTGCATTTACATTCAAAGAGTCCTTTTGATGTCTCGCTAAGGAATGGACACACTTTTTCTTTCTCTTTTGGTTTGTTGGTACCTCGGTAGAATTTAACCAGACCCAGAGAGGATTTTAGGGAACTGAAACACCAAGAAGTCTCGATTATTTGGCCGCCCTGCTCGGTGTAAAGGATTATTGCTAACCTACAGCTTTCTATCATTCTTCTTATGAATTGATTGAGTGATTCTTTTGGATATGGCTTAAAAGCAATTTTCTTGCCAGTGTCTTTTCTGTAAATGTTTGGTGCTGTTAGTACATGAAAACCGAGTTTTGTGGAGACAAATGTTGCTACTTTCTCCATTAGTCGCTCAGTTTCGCTTGAATACAGTAGCGCAATTCGTTCGTCTCTCTTTCCGATTGGTTCAGAAGTTTTTTCTTCATTAGAAATCCATTCCTGAAAACTCTTCCACGTTTCAGGAAATTCTTTTGCAACAAAATCTGATGATACTGTTGCACTGCCGGTGGATAGAGTCCCTGAATAAGGATTCGAAGGATTTTCATCCCACTTTTTAAATGGGTCAATTGCACCTGACATCTTTCTTCAGTTAACATATTTCCAGAATTGCTTATAGATTTTCTTTATCTTTGATATTCACCTTTTTGTCTTTGCTCGTCCTCGTGTGCGCGCGCGCTCGTGTAGCTGAATCGAACCAGTCCCTTTCTAAGCCTTTCAATTGTGTGTGTGCGTGCGCGTGCGTGCGCGTCCCCACCGCGTTACATAATTAGATAGGTAGGTATGGTTGGTTTGTTGCATTTGGGTTTGTATTTGCGTTGGTTGGTTGGTTGGTTGGGGTAAAGTTTTATCCCAAACCCAAACCCCAAAGGCAGTAGCCCACCTGTGTTTGGTCAATACTGTCATTCTTTCAATGAGGTATCCTCGGTAGAACACCTCTTCCAAGAAAGTCCCTGTCAAGAAGAGACCAAAGAGAGTGGCAATTCTGAAGCGCACTGTCATCTGAACAGAAATATTATAAGACACTGCACTGAAAAGACCCAATATGATCTCGGTACTCGCGTCTCTGTTTTCAAACGGAATCGACCTGCTAACTTTACTGGAAATAGCGGTGGTGTTGGTAATCGTGTGGATCTTGGTTTCAATACCGGCATACGTCGCTGGCAAAGTCGTCGCTAAGGGAAATGCGACTTTTGGCAGGGCGATGGCTGCTACATTATTGGGTCCCATCGTGTATGTGATAGTGTTAGTGGTCGTTGACGCATTTCTAGGCGGGCTGTTGGGAACATCGGGTTATGTCGCTGGTTTTGCGCTGGCCTTCTTGGCTTGGATTGGGGTGTACAAGGCCACCTTCAAGACGGGGTGGTTAGGAGCCTTTGCAATAGCCATACTGGCCCTAATCGTGTTCGTAATCTTCTTGTTCATAGTAGCCCTGCTGTTCGGTCTCCCCGTCTTCCTACAGCAAGAAACTGGAATCAGCGCACTTCGTCAACTCGCTGCGCGCACTTGAGAGTAATATCCACTTTTTGCATCGTCAAATTGCTCAACAGGTGTGTACGCAACAAAACAGCATTTTGGAAAGTCACTTTCGTTTCCTTCTTCTAATCAGGAATATTCCGCCTATGCACGTGAGAATCCCCAATGGAATCAGCGCGCGCTGCGGGGCAATCTGAAATGATACTAAAACTCTAGCCTGTGCCATTTTCGTTTTAGGTGAGGGTTTTGAGCCGGAATCTTTATTGTGCCTGCACTTCTACGCTACCGTCGTTGACCAAGTGCCCTATTGGGCTTGCATTTCCGTTACCGATCACTGTATATGCAAAGTCTAAGAGGCTGGATCCTGCTTGTAGAGCTTGGAAAGTAAGTGTTACTACACGGATTGTCCCGTTGAAAGTGTTGTGATAGTCTCCGCCGCGCGGCCCAAAACATTCAGCTTTGAAGTACCGCCCGCTCGTATCGCTGTAATCGTTTTCTATCCCTGAACCAAACAACCAACCCGTGTACACAGCGCTCAAGTTCACGTCTGCTTCGGTCTTGTTGAACCAGTCAAATCCCACTCCTCCCCACTCGGGCGGAGTGTTCACCTGAGCTTCAACACATTTGATTATCTCTTTGTTCCATAGGAGGTCGATTTGCCATCCGGCCATGTCGGTGACGTTGATTACCCATATTTCCACTTTGAACGTCTGGTTAACAGTCACCACAACGTTTTCCGGTACGACCGTAACATTCGTGTAAACTGGTTTGGGAACTGTTTCGATCGTTGGCTGAGTCACGGGTTGAGTAGATGTTTGATTTGCCGGTTCAATTGCCGCCCCAGATGTCGGTCCATTCTGAGCTGGCATTTGCACAGCAGTTTCTGTAGATTGGGACGCGCCTGCCAACTTGTTCTCTACCGGCGGATGCAAAAAATCGCCTGGAGAAGGCATCACTGCAACTGCGATGACGGCTAAGGCGACGATTCCGAGAATTACTATTTTTTTGATCAAAAAACTTTCCTCAGTTTTCTTCTTCGTTGGGCGTCTTATAAGTCTGTCGAATTATGCTTGACGGTCAACCAACTGTATCATCAAGAATAATCCATTAGCGCGCGCGCTTGCGATCATCACGGCGGTAGAAGCTGAGGTTGCGTTGCTGTTTCTTCATGCTTTCTTTTCTTCCTGACTAGAATCAGTGTTATTCCTGCTATTGTTGCTGCCGAAACTGCGATCAAGATGAGTAAGTATTGGTTTTGATTTCCTTGGGGGTTTATCTGTCCGGTGGGGATTTCTCCTTCGCTGAGCATTATGTATGGAATGTCTTGTGGGAGCTGGATGATGTGGTCATATTCTCCTGCGTAAAGTCGAGTTAGTGCGTATATGTCGAGTGTTGATGGATAGATGGGCTGTTTCTTGGAGGAACCATAGTACATCAGTTCTGGCCCGTTTGAGGTGTTGACTTGCGAAGCGTGTCCCAGTCCGAGTGCGTGCCCAAATTCGTGCATTACCACGTTTTTTACGTACAGGTTGGTGGCGTTGTGGGAAAAGGTTGTGACGGTTATGTTTATGGGCGGTATCGGTTCGAAGGTGGAGGCGTTCCAATCATAGTTGGTCAAGCCGACGACGTTTGTGCCCGGAGGAATCGTGTCCGGGACGAAGGCTAAGTGCACGTCGTACGTGCTTGTGGCGTTGACGTTGCTCAGGTAGAGAAGGTAGGTTAGGAGAGGCAACGAGATGTCGTGATAAGTCTGCGAGTAGTTCCAGACGCTTTTCGCCCAGTTGTCGAGTGCCTCGCGTACGGATTGAGCGTAATCAGAAATGCTATACTGGTTCATTTCAACGTAGACCTTCAGCGGAAAACTGGTCCAACGAAATTCCGTAAGGGCAATTGAGTAAGGAGAATCGGCGTGCGCAGATCGTAAGGTCAGCGGAAGGGCACTGACACACAGGATCGTTGACAAGAAAAATGCCCGCAATATCTCACGTTTCACAGGTCGGTTCATTCGTATCTCCTCGAATGGCGTTGATGCCTGTCTATTACTAGTGTCTCGGCGGAGTTCTTAAGGCTGTTTTTCCAAAGGCATCATCGCGTGAGAGCTTATTTGATCACGAGTCATCGTTTGCTTGACGATCATCTGGCTCCTTTTCGACAGAGAAGTAGGAGAAGAATAAATATCTGTTCGGATAATGGCTCTTTCTGAAAAGAGGATCGTAGCTGTGGCTAACTGTAGCAATTGTGGAAGTAAACTGCCCGCGCGCGCTAGAAGCCGTTCAGATTCAGATAGTGATTACTCTGTAGTTGTCGTCTCTCAGATAGTCAGTCAGCGGTTTGCCCATATACTTAACCTCTATGCCAAGCCGCTTTAGGTCGTCAGAAACTCCGTATAGGTCTGAGCATTTTTTGCATGCCTGCAATTTGACGCCTGCCTCTTTCATGTCGAAAATATGCTCTTGTAACTCCTTGTCCTCGGCGAGAAGCCTGGATGAAGGTCCCCACACGACTAGCGTAACGTTTTTCCATCCCCACTTGAAACGCTTCGAATTAAAAGTATACATGAACGCCATTTTCAACGCCACTTCTCTGTCCCCGCTAGTCCACAATACAACCAGCTCATCTGGCTTAGAAGACTTCTTGCCCTTGCTATGATCTTTCTTGCTCAAATTCATCCCTTCATCTTCCTAGGTAAACGAATAAAAGATCGTAAACTTGGATTTGGCTATAACCTTTCCGCACGCAGTAAACTCGTTGGTTGGGGTAAAGTTTTATCCCCAAAACCAAACCGTTTGACGGGCTATCTGGACTGTTTCTTCCTGTACCTACCTTTCTCAGAGAAGAAGTCGACAACCCTAGTCTTTTTGTTGAATCTGGCATAGTGTTTAGCTCCAGCCGGAATTAGATACTCGGTGCCTTTCGTGCAGATCATGGATTTGCCGTCAATAATCAAGTCCATTCCTCCGTCAATCACCATGCCCCACTGAGGGTACCCAGGTGTGTGCTCGGGTACGGTTGCAGAAGGCTCCATTTCGAAGAAGACGAGTTGAGTTTTCTCGCCCTGCAAGATCCATGCTCTGATGCCTCTGAACTGAATGTCTGCTTCTGGTAGAGACGTTATCACTTTAGGATAGCCTGAGTCCAGTTGATCTCTGGCTCGGTTCAAACTATCACCATTCCTGTTCGATGTCCACTCGTTTCACAAAGAAAAAGTTTTCTGGTAGCGCGCGCGACCAAACAATCGGAACCATGGGATTTATCTATTTTCAAAGATATTGTCATCTTACATGGGGTAGCGCGCGCGGTAGGTCACGATGGTCTACAAAACTGTTGAGTTGACTGATGGTCGAAAAGCGACACTCGACTGGTTGAAGAAGGAAAATGCTCTAGAAGTTCTGGAAGTACTCAATGACGTAATCAAGGAAGGCAGATACCTGTTTTTGAATAACCAAATAACCGACATGGAAAAACAACTTGAATGGTTTGAGCGGCGAACTAAGGAAGGAATGCTCTATCTCACTGCGAGAGTTGATGGTAAACTGGTTGGAGGTGCTAGCATACATCCTCAGACTGACAAGCACAGGCACCTCGCTTCGTATGGCATATTCATCAGCAAGAACTGTCGCAACCTAGGACTTGGAACGCTGCTGACGAAAGAATTTATCGAGATTGCCAAGAAACAAGAACTTGAAATTCTTCAGCTTACAGTCTATGCCAACAACGAGAGAGCTTTCCATGTCTACAAGAAATGCGGCTTCGAAGAGGCTGGAAGACTGACGAAGGGCATCAAATTTCTTGACGGAACATACACTGACGAAATACTGATGGAATTGCTCTTGAAGTAACCCAAGTAGCTAGCATAGTTTTTTTGGTTGGTTGGGGTAAAGTTTTATCCCAAACCCAACCCGACACCCAAACCATCTTTTTTCTGTAGTACTAACGCGCGCTTCTTAGGAAAGTTTAACTTGTGAAACGTGCAAGTAGGCTAATAGGAGTGGTCTTGATGGAGAAAGATCCAATTCTTGTTATTGAAAAGCTTGATTTTGTCGTGAGGCTCCATGAAGACTGGATTGATGTTGATCTGAAGGAGGGAGGTAAGGCAAAACTTGAGCGTGCCATTGAGAAGGATCCATTACTCAGGAAAACATTAGGGTTCGTTCTCCAGTCGATTATTCCCTCAGATGTTGAATTGTGCGACATAGAGTCTGTGGAGGTTAACGGTAAGGGGCAACTAAAACTAGTGATGCCACGGCATGTGGACATTGTCCTGCCATTGGAGGTCGATGAGGCAAATAGACTAGCCGAGGAGCTAAAGGACTTGATACCGTTGGCGAAAACGAAGAAGAAAGCCAATAGAAAAAGGCTGCCTCTTCATATGTGGTGGCCGATCTATATCGGCGAATCTGGAATTCGTTACTAGGAAGGGATCGCGCGCGCTTTTTTTGACGACCCCTTTTGTTCCAAAACAATCTTAGACGACTTCTGAGCAAAGCATGAAGCAGCATCATTTGTTCCAATTTGAAATGCGCGCGCAAAACTCAACATTCAGAGCAGCAAAACGGCACAGCAAACCCCACAAGAAGACCCAGCCAAAGACTCGCAACAGTACTGTGCGTGCTGAAAACCTAGGGGGGAGGGGGTAGGTCATTTTTGACTGATTTTCAACCAAAAACCATGTTGAACAGTCCATAGTGCAGTCCTACCTTCTATGCTGGCAAAATCGCGCGATACTTTGCACGTTGGGGCATACAAAACTTAAATCACGCATGCCGCAACAAGAAACACAACAGAAAAAACCCAAAAAAGAACGGACAAAAAATGCCGATTCTAACCCTTGACAAACTAACAGAAGAACCATACACAACAATCATATGCTACCCGAAAGCCAACAAAACAGAACTCAAAAAACGTCTAAACGAACTCCGAAAACTCGGAATAACCGCCCTAGAATTCACAGGACAAAAACAAATACTCAACACACAAGTTCTAGGCAAAGGCTGCGTCGGCATCGTCACAATCGCCCACAGAAAAAACGAAAAAACCGCCATCAAAATAAGAAGAACAGACGCCGATCGAGAAAGCATGCTGAGAGAAGCAAAACTGCTCAAAAAAGCAAACAAAGCAGATGTCGGCCCAAAGCTCTTGGACGCCAGCAAAAACTTCTTAATCATGCAGTTCATCGAAGGCGAACTGCTCCCAAAATGGTTTGAAAAGCGAGTAAACAAAACACGAGCAAAAAGAGTTCTACGAGACATCCTAGAACAATGCTGGAGACTCGACAAGACGCATCTAGATCACGGCGAACTCAGCCATGCACCAAAACACACAATCATAGACAAAGAAGACAAACCAGTAATAGTTGATTTTGAAACAGCCAGCGTAAACCGCAGACCATCAAACGTCACGTCGATCTGCCAGTTCCTATTCATCAGCAAAGCTGTACCCAAACCAGCTGACAAACTCGACCCAACAGACAAGAGAAACCTCGTCAACGCACTAAAACGCTACAAAAACGATATGAACCACGAAAACTTCGCGAAAGTACTAGAGTCCTGCGGCCTTCAGGCGATGTAACCCTTTGTCAACTGTACCCTGCGGTTCTCCGGGTTGAGATCCTCCATCTTCAGCTCAGCCACCAGCTGGGAAAGCTGAAGCCACGTTTCTACTTGCAACTGTCTCGCCACCCTTCTCTTATCATATATCAGGGGCACGTTGTCAACGAAGACCCAGCCGCAAGACTCGGCCATTCTCCCTTTCTCCGCAAAAACTACGATGTCTCCAACATTTATAATCCCGTATGTAAAAACAAAATAGAAGAAGATTCTAGAAGGACATACCACTCCCCTGCATAAACCAAGAGTTTCGGCACTGGTTGTGAAAAGATTTAAAAAACTATCAACCACTAACTAGCCTAACCTAAAAACGGTGAAAAACATGGCAATAAAAAGGGAAGAAATGCAGGCGATAGTCAAAAAATACAAGGAACCAATCGGACTCAACCTCGGCTCACACTCAGCATTAGACGCGTGGCAAGGACAACGCAACTATGGAATAAGAAGCATAATCTACACAACCCCCGGAAGGGCAAGGATATACCTCCAAAACCCAATGGTCGGAAAACCACTAGAAACCGTCGAAGACTTGCCAGGCCTCGTCAAACGTGACTTGCGCGTTGTCAACGACCCCAAAGACATCAAGAAAAACGGAGACTGGAGAAGCGTCATACTCATACTCGACAACTACTCTGACATAGTCAAATACGCTGACGAACTTGTCGACCTGGAATGCATGCAGATCACGAACAGAGCCTTCGCCGTCTACGTAGGCGGAGACGAATACTGCAGCGTCATAGAAAACAAATACGCCGTGCCTATACTTGGCTCAAGAAACCTGCTGAAAATTGAGAACAGAGGCGAACTTGAAAAAGACTACTACTGGTTCGCAGAAAAAGCAGGCATCCCGACACCGAAATCCTACAAGTACAAGGCCACCAAAAGTGGAATAGAATTCAAAGAACCAATCGACGAACCGATGATTCTCAAGGCTGAACACGCACACAGAGCCTTCGAGAGAGAGTTTATCTTCGCAGCCGACTCGAGCGACTTGGAAGAAAAAGTTGCTAGAGAATTCAAAGCTGGAAACCTCAGCCAAGAAGCTTTAGAAAGCGGACGCGTTGAACAAATCGTTCTCGGACCGCACGCGAACTTCAACTTCTTCTTCTCCCCCCTAGACGCCAAAAGCGATTGGGGAGACGTTGACAAATGGTTTTCAAAGCTCTACAACGCGAACATGGAAGAAGCACGAATATGCTTGGCCAACCAATTCCTTTCCATAGACGAGCGAAGAGAAACAATCCTCGACGGATTAAAAAGACTCCCAACCGACGTTCAAGAGAAAATTAAAACAGTTCCTTCATTCGAAGTTACCGCCCACGCCATACTGAGCCTAAGAGAATCCTTACTGAAGGACGTGCACCGTTACGCAGACAGGTTCCTGCTCGCATGCAAAGAGTATGCGGCTCCAGGAATCGTAGGCGCATGGTGTCTTCAGACTCTGATTACGTGGGATCGCGTTTCAAAATACGAACTGAAACCAACGGTCAAACTGGACTTCACTGGCGGTGCCGAAGCGAAGAAGGCGATAGACTATGGACTTTATGACATACATGGCGAAAAAGACCCGTACATGCATATTCCTGTGACGCAGGACGTGGCGCTACGGCATGGGGGGGGAACAAACGTTCACATGGGCCTTGGTGCACAGTACGCGAACGCAAAGTACAAGAAACGAATGAGCACGGGCGACCGCATAGCCTTGGAAATCAAAAGAGCGCTGAAGACAAAACAGCTGCACGAACTTGTCACCTAAGCAGTCTCCATAAAATCCCCATATTTCTTAACGGTTTCCGCAAGACTTGAAACATCGAACATTTTTCGTTCTGTCACCTCGTTTGAGGCTGCCATATACATCTCGCTGATCACTGCCTTCAAAGTTGGATCCAGCTTCTGCGGCTTTGAGCGGCAGAGTGCTTGCCAATCTTTGATCCCGTTCTCTTCAGCCTTTTTCTTCGCTTCTTCAACGTCTCTGAACCAACCGGTTTTTCGGTAGTACCGTCTCGCTATTTCTTTGCTTACGTGTAATCCTTCATAGGTGAACCTGCACTCGTCAAGCGTGCCTACAACGTCGACAACCATAAGTTTCCTTTCAGGGTTGAAGGCTAATTCGATTTTTCCATCCTCGTTTTCCAAATCGGCTTTCAACGCGAGTTGGGTTATCATTCTGTTGACTTTTAGGAGCAGTTCTTTGACTTTTTCAACTTCTTCAGTTGTTAGACTGGCGATTTCCTGTGCCTCTTTCCAAGTGAGGTAGCGATCCTTCTCTTCGAGTTTCGTGCTCACGTCGAAGATCGGTTTTGAAAGCCTTTCGCCGGGCTTGGGATAATGAGTCAAACCAAGTTCTTCGATGTTTATTTGCCCCTGTTCCAAGCGTTTGAATACGGATGATCCTTCTGGCAAGCCGTTTCGGTATATGATTTCAAGTGGGATCAGGCAGTTTTTCAGGTTGGACGTGTAAGCGCTGTAATCGTAGTGCAGTTTTCCATCTTTGACTTTTGCGTTAGGTTTGTAAACGTTTACCAGGTCTATTTCCATCGTGCTTGCAGGCTTGACCAGCTCTTCAAACTTGACGACTTGGTCTTTTTCGTCGACTAGGCCTCTGTAGTGGGTTTTGACGCCTTTTTCTTCGAGTTTTTCGAAGGAGTAGGCGCCCATGAGACATAGAGCTGCTCCTTTGCTGTCTATTTGGTCAGGCATTTCGCCCCAATCGAAAACTGAATATCGATCGGAGAAGTGGAAGCGTCCGATTCCCATTGCGTCTTGAGTTGGTTTCTTCAACGTTTCTAGGTCTTTGACGCTGCCCATGGTAGCGGCCTACTTCAACTTTTTAGCCGATTCATCGGCTTTTTCAATTTCCCTCTTCTTAGCTTGCTGGTACTCTTGTATGCGTTTTTCCAGTTCTTTGTCTTCGACAGCAAGTATCTTTGCAGCTGCAAGCGCGGCTCCTTCAGGCTCAATCGTTACGAGAGAGGCGACTCCGCTTGGAACTCTCAGTGATGAATAAATGTCTGTACCAGCGAATTTGTCTGAGTAGGGTGGACAGGCGATGACTGGTTTTGTAGTGTTGGCGTCAACGAAAGCGCTGAGAGCATTCGATCTTCCTGCAACTGTAATGTAGACGACTTTTCCTTTCTCATATTCTTTGAGGATTTTGAGGACTTTTTCAGGGGTTTTGTGGGCCGAACCTACCCGGAATGAATAGTCTAGACCTAGGGTTTTGAGTGATTTGGCGATTTCACGGCAAAATTCCAGATCCCTCTCTGAACCCATGAGTATGATGATTTCGCCCTTCATGTTACCACGCAGTGATTATGTGGTAGAAGGTTTTACATACTAATTAGTTTTTAATTCTGACTCAGAAATGTGCTGACGCTGCTTCCTTCTCCATTTCATGAATATGAAAGTCAGCGCAACCGTCAACATTCCTACGACAAAGCCAAGCACAAATATCATAAGCCCAAGCGTTGCCAAGTCAGATGAAGCCTGCACCACAGCAAAAGCCAGCATACCCGTCAGAAAACCCGCAATGAACAAAGCAAAACCCAGAATCAGGAAACCGCCCAAGAAACCCTTCTCCAAATCCATTGTCTATGACCTCAGACTATTGTAGACTATTCTTAGAATTCCAGAGCCAGAAAAAGCTTTTGCAACAACATTGGCGGATTTGCTGGTATTGCCGAGACTTCTGCTCTTCTGAGAACGCGTGATGTCGCTTACATAGAAGGTAGGACTATGGTATGGACTGTTCAACATGGTTTTTGGTTGAAAAACAGTCAAAAATGACCTACCCCCTCCCCCCTAGGTTTTCAGCACACACGGTCCTGTAGTGGGGTCTTTGCCAGTTTTCCCTGTGGTTCCTAGGGCAGCGGACGGTGATTTTGTACATAGATTCCTGCAGAATAGGTAGACTTTGGTCTGCATTAAGAAACCGCAAATTCTGATCAGGTCGGTGAGTTTTTCCAGACTTGCTTTCATAATCTTTTTTTGGTAGTCTTCTTTCTTTCCGAAGGGCATGTGGCAAGAGAAGCTTTTCATAAACCGCACGTGCTTGAACTTGATGAAGGCTTGCCTGACTCTTTCTATGTCTCTATTGGACAGAGATTGAAGTTTGCTGAGCACGTAGGTTCTGCTGCTGATGAGTTCAATGTTGAAGCCAAGCTCTTTGAGAACGGCAACAACTTGCAGAGCCTCTTTAGACTGGCGTTGGTCGGCCACCTTGCACATCCCAGCTTTTTCCGCAAAGGGGTTGTATTTGGCCATGACCGCCGACATCTCAACATATTCTGTGCTGGCAAGCGCCAACGTGTCTCTGACGAGCTTGACCCCGAGGCCCATGGTGCGGAACTTCGGATGAACAACGACTCGGCTGATATTGCTTAACTTTTCGTTCAAGTCTTTCATGCTCATCTTCGGCAACATCATGCTGCGGCCAAAACACGTTGGAGGCGGATAAGAATACACGATCACACCGCACAGCTCGTCTCCTCGCTTTAAACAGAAAATCCGTCTGGGAGCTGGAATCCTGTGGCTTCGATAATGGAATGCAGCGAGTTTTCTCCAGTCTTCGATAGACCCTTGTTCAACACGCATCTCTTTGACGAGGCTACATTCAGTTGTGGCTATATTTGGATAATATTGGACTGTGATCTCCTTGCCGAACCGTTTGTGAACATGCACGGTAGGCTTCAAGTCTTCAAACAAGTCAGTGTGAGTTGTCGCCGCTAAAACTGCCTTCCCCTGTTGCCGGGCGCACTTCTGCAGGTTGAAAGCTACTATTTTGGCAGTATCACGGTCCAGGGTAGCTGCAAACTCGTCTAGGATCCAGAACCGAGCCTCGGTCTCCATTAGCTTCGCAATCTTGTACCGGTATTTCTGTCCATCACTGAGCTGATCAAAACTACGGAGAAACAGAAAGGCGTCATTCAAGCCCACCTTGCTCAGAAGTTCCAAGCCTTCTTCAACTGTCGTGCCGACGGTCTCAATCAGCGGTTTCGTCCTGTCAACCTGGATGTCTGCAACGTCAACAGCCTCATCGCCCAAGTCCTTCTTGATAGCCCTAAGCAGAACAGATTTTCCGCTGCCTGAATCGCCGGTAACATAGACAATGTCAGAGACCCCTATCTTCAAATCCACTTCTAGCACGGTGAAAATATGTTCTTCGTCGATACCAAGCCCAAAGGCTTCAGCGACCGCAGTGGTCCGCGGAGTCAAGCTTACTGCTGTCGAGTAAGAAATGTTGAAAGAAAACTTGCCGTAGACTCGGTCGTAGATCCTGCGGCAGTTGTGGATCCTGAAAAACTCACGATGCCTTCTCATCGAATAACCTTATGCTTCGCTAGTTTCTTACGGATTTTTTCCAACTTGCTCTTTCCAAGACTCAATCTGAAACGCCTGAAAAACAGAGTTAACCCATAAAAAAGGGGGATACTGGCTGGGCAATCTAAGCTATTTTGCTGCCGAAGATGCCAGGGGCTTCCCGAAAATCTCTCCCAAAACCGAACCCAAGATGTCAAGGAAATACACGATCACGACACCCAGGCCCTTCAATTCTGGAGTTGGTGCAGCAGTAAAGACAATTGCGATACTTCCAAAGTAGTAGGCCGCAGTCTTGTACAGTCTGTTGGCATCGTATTCAAGTTGTGGTTGACCTTGCATCTTCCCTCTGACGTACGCTCCAATGTAGCCCCAAACGTTTCGCAGCCAAATCAGCCCAACAGCAAAGACGCCCGAAGCAAACACTGTCTTCACGAACACGACAACTCCCTGGTAGAGTTGAGGAATACTGCTGACATCTATGCTGGCAAGCGACGCGCCTACGGAAAGCAAGACGCCTCCGAGCACGGCCAAGAGGAGAGTCACAATTGGGATAGCTGTTTTTAACTTCGTTGCATTCACCTCCTGTCAACCTGAATGTGACCGAAAAAGGAGCCTACTTGCACTCTTTGATCCAGACGTTGATAGTGCAGTTGAATTGGCTAATGTTGACGATTTGAGGCGACACTGCGAGTTGCATCTGGACCTGGATTGTCTCAAATGGTTTCAAAACGTAGTTTGTGTAATTCCACGAATACACCAGGAAGCTGGAGGCATTCGCGGGGACCGTTGAGTCTGGAAGCACGCCTGAAAACTGCCAGTCAGTTATGTTGAAGCTAAGCGTTGCGTTGATGTTGCCAATGTTCTGAAGCCAGAAAGTCACTGCGGCGACGTCGCCAGGCGAGAGGACACCCCAATCGACCTGCAGAAGCTTAATTGTGCGGTTCGCGTCTGCGTAGATCTCGCAGTTGATCGACTTGATTTTGCCTGTGCTTGACACAGGGCGGCTAGTCATCAGGACCGCGACTACGCTTCCTAGAATGACTATAGTTGCAACCAAGATTCCAGCGAGTAGTTTTTCATTTACTGTTGCCATTCACAATCACCACCTTTACCCTTGAAGATTTGCTGGCGAAGAGAGCCAATCGCGACCTGAAGGGAACAAGGAGAAGGCTACAACTGCTGCTCTCTCCGCTTTCAGCTCAAAAACTAAGCTTTCTGACCGATAATGATGCCCGTAACCGTTCCAATCAAACCGGTTATCGCAGCAAAAATCTCGTGATTCCAATCATGGAGGAAAACTATGCTAGTAACCTCGAGAACAGTCAAACACCCAGCCATGCCCAAACTGAATTTCACTACGTAAACAAGCCGCTCATTAGCCAGTTCTTGAAACTCAATCTTGCCTCGAGGCCCCTTCTTCACGAGCCTTCGAGTAAGCGCCCTTCTAACCCAATCTGTCATGATGATTACTCACGTGCTCCTGTTTGGTCCTGTTTTGCATGCGACTTTTTCTTCCGCCCATCAAAAAACTGTTGAGAAGACACTGAGCTTCTCCAGGCTGAATATGATTTTTGACGATAATCGTGATTTTGCTGCTCCAAACAAACGGTATAGCAGTGTAATCCAAGTCGCAGAGGCCGTCTGCATAATGAAAATTGTTCTGGACAAGAATAATATGCTTAGTTTTCTGTCCAAGCAACCCAAGGTAAACGCCCCAACTTGAAACTGAAACATCGACATCCATTCCGCAGCTGAGGCTTTCACCAATACTCGCGTCGGACCAGTCAACCTGAACAAGATCGCCCATACTCAACTTTTTGATTTCGTCATCAGTTTTCCTTTTCAAACCTCAAAAACACCTACCTGTAAGCTTCCTTTTTCTTCATGCTCTGCAAAATCATTTCCATCGTCGCAATACGGTTTTCAACAGCCGTATTCACGTCTTCAAGAATGATCGTTTGCATCCACTTTGGAAACTGCACGATCCTGCCGCCAAGCTTCTCCCACGTCTTCAACCATTGCTTTCGAAACGCGCTTTCTCGTGCCCAATTCTCCAACACATCAACAGCCAAAACTTATGCCTCCTGCAAAGTTAACGTGAAATGCCTGATGTTCTTCCCAGCCAGATCCGCTGCGTCGATCGCAACGTCCAAGATGTAAACTGCCGTGTTTACGACCCGAACTTGATCAGTAACGGCGAAGGTAACAGTTGACCCTGCAGCACCTATATCCTCAAAACTCTTGCAGTTACTGCTAGCCCAATTCACGTTGTTCTCGACGCACTCAACCGTCCACACCCGGACGGCACCGCGAATCTTGACCTTGCGCTTGTAGGCTTGATTTTCCCAAGCATCCCACTGTCGATTTATAACCTGGAAGCCTTCATGAAAACTCTTAGCGTCAAGGGTTTTTCCGTCCAAAGTAACCGTCATGCTTCCAGGTCAACCCCGATAAACTGGTTGAAATCAAATCGTTCAAGGAGAGGAATCCCGTTTGTACGGATCTCATTAACCATTTTGACGATGACAAGCTTGGCATCTTGAAGCGTTAACGGGCGTCCCAGAAAACCTTTGATTTGCCTCAGCCTTTCCCTGATGTCATCATAGGACACTTTCACGCTGTAGGCTTGCCCGCCCTGGTCATAGTCGAAAGTGAGAATGATCTCTGCATTCTCAGTTGTTATTTGCCTAAGCTTTATCATCGCTCATCCACTCCAACAAGACTTATGCAGCCGCCAAAGCCGTTAACAAAAACGGAAACGTCGCTGACAGCGACAATTTCAAAGGTGTAGGTGTGGCTCAAGATGCCTGTCCCTGATGCCGTACTATAGAAATCAGTGGCATCGCCGTAACTGACGGCGCGCACCTTGCCGATCTTGCTGTTTTTCGTCGGGTCCTTGTCCAAAGGCTCAAGAGTCACATATAACGTGCTGCCTTGGGCAAAATCGAGCGTTATAGGCTCGTTGTCAACGGTGGCCAGCAGCCAAGGACAGGCGACTATGCTGATATGCACGACTGTGTTCGCATTGTCTTTTCCAATCGTGAACGTGTGAGCTGAACCTACTGAAAGACTGCCATAAAAATTCGCGCATGCAGTCTCGTCAGACGTCGCGTCGTGGATCCGTGTCGTCCAATCAACCTGAACTCCATCAACAGAAAGTTGCACGCCATTCGTGTATGCATCACCGACGTTCTCAAAACTCGTCACTGCACCTGGAGTCTTAGCCCAAACTAGGACGGCGAAAACCGCGTTTTTCAAGGTTCCAAAGAAACTGGCTGGTGAACGCTGCGCAACCGTAAGATCAATTTCCGCTGCGTATGCGGCAAGGTTGGATTTTGCAACGTCACTGAACTTTGCTTTCCCAAGTTGAAAGGCGCTGACGCTACCGCTGCCGCCACCACCACCATTCTTCTGCTCCATCAGAATAGCGTAGGTTCCAGCAGCGACGAAAGCAATCCCTGTCTTGTACCCTGTGGTAAAGCAACCATAGACGTAGTAACTGCCGATTTTAAGACGATACGCAGATGTGGTGTTGATAGTGAATTTGAAGACAACCAGGGAATCTTCGCTTAAAGTGATGTTCCCATAGTTTTTCAAAGTGCCCCATGCTGCATTATCCCGCGTGTACGCTGCGCTGTCATTGATGAGATTTTCTTCAGACGCGAGTTGACGGACCTCTTCAGTGTAAACCATTTTTAACTACCAAACCGAATGCGTTTATGAGTTGCAGATGCATTCTGACTTGAAGCTTCGACAACCACGTTTTTCAAGCGCTCTTCAATGAGGTCTATAGCGTACTCAGCTGTCCGTTTGTCAACCGAGCCTTGAACAGTGATCAAAGGTCCGTGAATGGTTATGTTGTTGCCGAATCCTCCCTTGGATAAGGGAATGACTGCTTCAGGTCCTGCTTCACCGATTAAAGCTAAAGTTGGCGACATGACGATGCCGCCGTGCTGCAGGTGTCCTCCGACATTGGGGTTCTGGTTGCTTGGAGTGCCTCCTCCTCCCAAAAACCCTGTAACTGCTCCTACAATGGCGCCGATCGCATCTGCAATAGGCTTGATGATATTGTTCCAAACCCATGCAAGCGCGTCGAAAACAGGCTTCAAAATGTTATTGTAAGCCCAGCTTATCCCATTACTCAGTGTGTTCCATGCTGCAAGCAAAGTCCCAGTGAGAAAGTTTCCAAGAGGCACCAGAATATTATCCCAGAGCCACTTTAACCCGTTGTAGACTGACGTAATGGCGAAACTTAGCGCTCCTCCCAAAACGTTCGCAATGGCGTTTATGGCGTTTCTGAAGGGCTCGCAATTCTGGTAGGCCCAGATGAGGCCTGCAACAAGAGCGGCGATTCCAGCAACAACCAAGATAATGGGGTTTGCAGCGAGAAAAGACATGGCGCCACTGATACCTTCGGTTACAGCGGTCCACCCTTTCGTTAAGGTTGAAACGCTTGTGATCATGGTGATGAGACTTGGAATGACTGTGACTGCCGCGCTCATCATTGCTTGATTTACATTGCCTTGTGCGAGCTCGGCTCTTGAACATGCAACCTCATATCGCTCCTGCGCCAGTTTCAAATCGCCAGCGGCTATAGCTGCTGCTTCGCTGTCAATGCCAGACTTTTCGACGGTAGCGTTATATTTTCTCTGAGCATCTTCAACAGCGTTCGCAGTGGTTTTCACAGCCAAGTTTGCCCTGTCAAGAGCTACCTGCGCGGTTTGAACTCTGTCGATTGAGTTGTAAAGAGCGAGGCCACTCGTGGCCACATTATTGAATGCTAGGGCGACTTCTTTGCTGCTCTTCTCCACTTTATTGTTTGCATCTTTCACTTTGTTGAAGCTAGTGTCAGCTGTCGCAGCGACGCCTTTGATGGTGCCGCTTGCCTGGTCAACTGCTTTCAAGAGAATATTGATGTTTGTGGTCAATTCAATGTTTCCTGCTTATTTGCTTGTACCACCAGTTTGCCCAGGAAGCCAGAAACTGAAGCTGAAAAGGACTTAAAGACGCAATGTAATCCAGTGTATAGCCGTATTCGTGTGCGATTAGGCCGAGGATTTGGGCATCTTGGTTTTGGCTGACCCAGCCTTCAATGTCTGAGGGAGATAGAAAAAATTGTCAGGGCTCGCAATCAATTCACAGAGACGCGTGAGCTCTTCAGCTGGAAAATCATCTAGGTCCTTTTCGCTCTTCAACTCGGGATATGCTTTGTGCAAGAGCAGAAAGATCATTTTGCGCGTGCGTTCCCATTCATCAGAGATTTTATTGAGCTCCCAGAGGTCTTTCGCTGGCAATGTCGTGTATTTTACCTCTCCCAGAACTGGGTCTTTGATGGTTCTGATTTCTCTGGCCTTTTCCAGGATCCGTCTTGGATCGAATTTCTTGGCTATCTCTCGCTCCGCCGCCTCTTCTTTTTCGAACAGTTCCCTGCCAACTTCTGCAGGGCTCTTCTTAGGCATGCCTAGAGCTCCTAGTAGGTTCCGATAGTCAAGCTTGCTGCTTCGCCCGAGCCATCCTCGATGACAATGCCACTTTGCTCGTCGTGGAATCCGTGATGAAAGATAATAGCGTTACTCAACGTGTATTTCGGTTGACCAGTCGGTGTGGAGTTTGCAGGACCCAACAGAATCGTTATTTTCGTGCCTGCAAGAACCAGAGCCGCGTATGTCGTGTCAATGAACATCTTTTGAAAACTGAATTTGAAGGTTTTGTTGCCGCTTTCAAGGACACATGGGACATCGCTGCCAAACTTGTAGTCCTTGATCACTTCCGCGTCAAGATCGAAAGTAACTCCCTTGATGTAGCCTACTTCTACTGCATTAATGTTGATACTGCCGTTTCGACCGATGGCCGGTGTTGTATTTGGCATTTTTCATTTTTCACCTCTTGCTTCGCGGAGAACTGCGCATGGCAATTCTCTCTCGCAACAAGTTGGGCAGGTGACTAGCCAACATCATGTCAAGAAACTCTGATTTGTCAAGCTGAAAATGACTTTCAGGGATGCAGCTGAACTTGAGCTCCCACTGCTCATCATAACTTCTGATAAACTCTTCCCGGCAGAGACCATTGAGGGCTCGCTCATACTCCTGCTTTCCCAAGACGAATGCAAGGCCAATCCAAGCCCTATAATACCGATCATTCTCGCCCAAGTACAGCAGGATCTTCCGGGTTGCCGACAAGAAATGTTGAAAGTTACGGTCCTTAAGCCCCTTGAAAGTTTGATAAGGCACGTCGTCAAAACGGCCACACCAGACTTCAAGCGCGTAAACGTGAAGGAGCTGCTGAAACAGATGCTCACTCATCTTCGTCTGAGGATAGTAGGGCTCGCTTTCAGGCAAGAGCCTATCCAGGATTTTCATGCAGAAGTTAACCAGCTTCTTAAAAAAGTGAAGCTTCAATTCTGTGTGCATACATGCACTCTCAAGGCGTGAAATGCAGCAAAGCCTGGAACCTCACTACACCGCCATACCAAAGTTTGCCTCTTGTCCTGATTTCGCCAGGACTGAAAAAAGTCGGCGTAGTATCCTTGACGGTTCCGCCAAGGCTCCTATCGGCAAGAACCGCGTCCATCACGTCGCCCATCGGCGCAAGGACATCAGTAAACCAGTTAGTAGGCTCAGTTTCGCGGATTATGACTATAACAGAAAAATTGATCTTGTTCTCTAGGAGACTGCCGAAAGCACCCTGCTTAACCTCAGTGTGCTCCGGGTTGATTACAGCCATAGGCACGTCTGCAACCCTGAAGTCTTCGCCCAACACGACATTCTTGATTGAAGAGACAGCCTGAAGGTCACTCTTGACCTTGTCGAAGACGGCCTTGTAAGAATCATAAAACTTGTTGGTCATCCTTGCGTTGCCTCTTCAAACACCTTCTGCCACAACTCAGCAATCTTCTCTTTCAGATCCTCAACAGTCTCACGGACAAACGGCTGCGGCCTCGTTCCCGGATGATGAACGAGTGTTGTGAAGACTATTTTCCCGCCTACATCGAAGCGTAACACACTGGCAAACATCGGACGAATCTCATGAGGAAGCGTGCCATACTCAACGTAAACAGCGTATGGCACCGTTGGACCGACGGATCCACTAAGCCCTTCAGCCTGTTTCTGGATGCTTCCTACAAGACGTCCGGACTTGACAGGAGCCTTGGACATCATGTCAGCATAACCATAATCAACAGCACCCGCGACAAGTCCAGGCAGCGACTCGCTTTGAACCTTCTCTGCGAATATGACGAGGTTCAAACCCCGCTGCTGAACTTCAACTGTAAATGACAATCTCAGCCCACCGCAACTGTCCGACGCACGTGTGGCGTCAACATAACCTGGAACTGCTGCGTCAACGCTTCAGGAATCAAAACTTTCATGCTCGTTTCGTCAGCACGGACTACAGGGCTTAACTTCCGCTGCAGGATCTCGTGAAGCAAGTTACTGGATACTTGAATGCAGACATGGTTAACCAGGCCAGGCGTTGCACTGTACCCGGCAGTGTAAGAGACTCGGATGCTTTGTTCTCGGATTGCAGGGAACTTGTTGACAAGCATCATTTGCCCTGCCTCGCTATTCAGGATGTAGTCTTCAGATGCAACTGATACCCAGTTAGGCGTGATCCCGTAGCCTTGATCATTATATTCCACTTTTGAAACAGATAAAACAGGGTAATATCTAAGGTCTATCCATGGATTCTGGTAGTCATGCATCTCGTTTGTGAAAGCCTTGCCGCCGCTACTGAAGAAACCAGCGGGCACACGGCAGAAACTGTCAATCAGCCCTTGCACGGATACGATGAGAATGTCCAAGAAAGTGTCGAAGGCAGCATCGCTGGCATAACCGAGATCGGTGTAGGCGATTTTGCTGTAAGCCTTCACATCATCCTTGGTGCAGTAGGCAACCGTTCCAGGAACGACGCCCTCAGTGATTATGGTCCAAGTGAAAGTGTGGTTTTGACTTGGATCTGCAAAGCTGATGTTGATCTGAAAATTCGTTGCGTCCGGGCTGCTTGGCCAATAATCGCGTGCTCCTAGGTCGTCTTCAGGTTGCAGAGTAATCTCTTTCAGAGCAGGAGCAAAGCCCAAACCGTGAGGAACGGTCACTGCTGTTTGTCCTGCAAGAACGGTGGCCGTTCCATTTTTGACAGTCGTCAATCTTAATCAACCATCGTCTTCAATGTCGCTACAATTACGGGGCGCGAAGAAACATTCTGACTCACCGAAGGACAAGTTGACGGAAGGTCCCAGGAAGTGCTTGTGAAAACGCAGCCATCCCACATTTTGTAAGTAGATGTAGAAGGAAATATTGACGTTGCCGATGCACGAGTAAAAGCCATCGTCGCGTCGCTCGTAGTTACTCCAACCCAGACCACTTGACCAGTAACCCAGACATTCGTAATGTTCACTTGAAATGCTCCTGTCGCCGCTGTGCTTATATTGGCACTTTCGTAAAGCAATGCTCCGCCGTAAGGTGATTTGTTATTATCCGCCCAAATCGAGAGTTTCATGTTTTGCCCGGCGCTGAGAGTTGCAATGTTGAATATCAACTCCGTTATGTTGCCCGCCTTTGGAATGAGCATTGGCTGGAGCCAGGTGCGATTGATAACGCCGGCTTGTCCGGTGCTCGGAGTATTCCAGAAAGGCAAAACACAGATTGTCTGGGAGTCTCCGATGTTATCGTGCAAAATAGGCATTCCAGCCAGACTATAATTTATCGCGTAGGTGCAGCCGACAAACCTGTTGCCAGTAACGCTCGGGTAATATGCGGTTGAAGAGATGACGATACCGGTAGGCGTGTCAAAAATGTCGTTAGCTTTGATACTTATGTTTTCAGCTCCAGGTCCGAGCTGTATGCCCACGAGCTTACAGCTATAGATCTGATTTTCTTCAGCAATAATATTATCAGCGTAAGCAAAATTCATGCCATAGCTCCCTGCACCTTCACCGTATATCTTGTTTCCACGAAAAGTGCCATTCGAGTCAACACTACTGCTTGCGTCCAAACCATAGGTCCCTCGGAATGTTATTTGATTTCCCTCTGCAATCCCGTACGGTCCGATATCAATGGATGTGCTACTTGCGTATTTGATGATGTTCCCGACCACAACACTATAGCTTGAAGAAAGAAGTTCGATGCCTTCATCATCTGTGCTGTGGTATATGTCTCCACCTGGAAGTTTGTCGATGGTGTTATACATAACCATGCAGTCGGATCCACCGCCCTGTTTTCCAGCTGGAGGTGAGTCAGTACTGCATTCAATTGCGCTATCATTTAAGTTTCTGAAATCATTGAAGCAGACCCAAAGCATACTACTGTTCTCCCAGCGGATACCAGAACCGCCTATCTCGTCGTATTCACTGCTATGCCTGTAATCAGGTTGACGAATGAAGAGATGTTCAAAATGGCTGCTGTCAACATTCTGGATGAAGACAGCGGGGACAATGCTCTGATTATGGTGGTAAATCATCATGTTGTAGAGACCGACATTTTCAATCCGTGTCGTCTGTGTTCCATAGAAGTGAAAGACGCTTTGAGTTGCTGTGGACCTCTGATCAATAATTGTGCTTGTTCCTGAGCCTACAAAAATTGTGTCATTCGTGGTAACAGGAACTTCACCTTCAAAAATGTAATGACCTTTGCGTATCCACGTTAAGCCTTGATGGAGACCGGCTTGACGGACAATGTCACTATGGTTCGTGCTATAGGAAGTCAACCCGCCCGTTGTTGCGTTCTGCAGAACAGCATAAGAGTCTATAAGGCATACGATATCAGTTACTTCTTTCTGCAGGCCTGAAAGCGAACTGTTCACGGGAATATTAATAGTTCCATTCAGAAGTTCTACTTGAGCTTCCAGAAACTCTATTCTCGCCTCAAGTCTAATTACGAAATCGATGTTGACGTTAGCACCCTGTCCCGCAGCCCATCCCCCGGCAAGAGCCAACCCTATCATCAGACTTAACAGAATTGCTCCTTGCCACCACTTCACCGAAAGAATTGCAGTTTTGAAACTAGGTTTTTCGTTTTCTCCCATATTGTTCGCCCCATAAACTCATGAACTCAACCAAGGCCAAGAGTTTCTTGACAAGCCAACCCTGTTCCCGGTCAAACTGACGATCTCGCCCCATCGAGAGCACGTAAACTGTGACGGGCACGATTGGAGGAAGCTTCCCTTCCTTAATCTTCTTGTACCGGCAGACGCCGCAAGTCAAATGCCGCCGCAAGAGATTGTAATCGCAAAGATTCACACATTCAGGCACACCGAACAAACGCGCCCACCGGGACCTTTTCCTAGCCGTCGGTTCTGGAAGACTGTAAACGGCAAAGGTGTTGCCGCTTTGGTCGAACCCGTACAAGATATGATCGTTCAATTTGTAGAATGGCGTTATGCCGTACGCGAGGGCTCGGAGCTCGACTGGACTCAGTTTTAGGAGGGGCTTCGAAATATCCTGCATGTCAAGCCAGAGGCCTCGGGTACCTGATGAACAATTAGTCATTATGAACGTTGAAACGTGAAATTCCGAAGGAAAAAGGGGAAAGAGACTGGAAAAGTAGCTAGAACGTATCTGTAGATTAGCTTTGGTGCGTGATTTTGCAGATGCTGTTGACGCTGCCGTACTGGGCGCCGCCGTCCATGTGAGTTATCACGTAACTTGACAACTCCGTTGGAACACGATAGACTTCGACTGTAGGCTCATTTTGCAGAGCTGCCCAAATCGAGCTTTGACCTTTCAGACCGACGTAAGCAAGTTTCTTGTCAGCTGCCGGGAACACAGTGTCAAAGTATGGGTCTGCGTACCAGTCAAGCCCTAACGCATGGGCTTTCATTCCTAGACCACTCTTCATCAGGTCATTGAGGCTGCCGTAGTATTGTGTCATCGCATCTGTTGTGCCAAAAGCTGTCCACATGTTGCTCGGTGAGGTCACGATGAAGTCGGCGATGAAACCGTCTGCAGCATTCAGCTTGATTGCGTTTCGGACGTCAGCGAATGTGAGTACCGAAGTTGCCGCTGCGCTCACAGTGTTTCCTGCGCCTGCTGACAAGGCGATACAGACTTTCGTGAAAATGCCCTGGCGAACGCATCCGCCGTGGACCCTGCCGAGCTGCTCGACAAAATTTAAGGCAGACGTGTTTGCGAGCAAATCAGAAATCTGAGTTACCTTGCCGAACGGTGCAAGCGTCACTGTTCTCTTCGCAACTGTTGGGTCAGCTGCAGAGAGAGCTGAGCCTTCTGTCCAATCCGCGTAAGCCGGCTGCGTGAGGACCTGCGTGTCAATCGTCTTGCCAGCGCCCTTCGGAACATCAGCAATCATGCAGACCTCTCGAAGGTCTGACCAGTTGTTCAGTTCCAGGAGCGCGCGGGCTTGCACGGTCGTTGGGAGCGCGATGTTGCTCGTGCTCGTCAAGAGTTCCTTGACTGTCATTTTTGCAGCGTCGCTTTCATTGAAGCTTCTCAGCTTCTCGACAAGGCTTCGTTTCTTCTGGGCAGCAAAGATTTCCCGTGCCGTCAAATGGAAATAGGGCGAAAGGTCTTCTTTCGTAACGAGTTGATCGAGAACCTTGCCGATTCTGTCGTCTATCGTCTTGAATGATTCTTGAATCTGTTTGTCGTCCATTCTATTCCTCCAATCCGTTTATGACCCACATTTCGCCTCTGGGCTCACCCAAAAGAGTCGGAGGGCCAACTCGCCGCAAACTAAAGACTGAAAACCTAGGACTGTGACTTCTTACTTGCAGCTTCAATAACTTCCAGGCTCACGAGCCTGAAAGCCTCACTCTTGCTGGCGCCCTCTTGCCGTAGTTGGTGGAAACGAGCCCAGAAACCCTCTTTCGTTAAGACACACTTGCAGGGTTGGTCTTTCGGCGGTTCTTGCTTCGGAAGATCCTTCGGCTTCTTCAACTGGTCTAATTCAGTTTCGAACGCTTTCAGTCTAGTCTCCATCTCAGCAAGTTGCTCTTTGAACTCGTAGTTTCCGACGCCAGCGGCCTTCGCAGCGGCAATCAAGACTTTCTGAGCTTTCGCCCTGAGCTCGTCAGTTGTGATGCTGTCTGTTACCGGCTGAATCTGATCCATTCTAGCGAGGGCATTGCGCAAGTGTGGAAGATCTACTGTTCCATCCTTATCCTTGTACGGTAGGTGCCGGCACTGTTTATCTTGGGTCTTTTCCGGGTAAGCAGGCTCGATCGCGGCGAAGCTTGAATCTGGAAGATCATTGATGTAAGCTGCGGTCCACTCAGTTTCTTGCGGTTTCGGAGGCTGCGTACTGTTCGTTCTTGGAGGTTGTGGAGGCGGATTAGAATTGTTTTGTTCACTCATCTTGGTCACATCTGTGACTGTGAAGGATTCAACTAGTTTCTCAACCGGCATAATACGAGTCAAAGGCATGCCAGGCAACATCTCTTTCGAGAGCAAAGCAAGACCGGTGAAAACGAGCCCGTTACAAGTCGAGCCCTCCGGCGTCCATTCAGACCCACGGAGACACTGGCACTCGATGCTGACGTGCACTACGCCGCCTTTCTCGATTCTCTGCAGGTCATCCGAGCCCTTCAACACTTTAAGAAGACACTCAGCACAGTCGCCTTCATACTGGGCATCATAAATCGAGACGTCCTTGGCTAACTCGGTAGTGTGATCCCAGTTGACAGGTTTCCCGATTAAGGTCCTAGTGGCCTGCAGCAGCTCGTCTCCAGTGTACACGTTGTCGTTCATGCTACTAAGCGGGAAAAGTGCTTCAACCTTGAAATACTTCGCAAACTCGTCTTCTTTCAAATATCTGATGTAGGGCTCGGTCCAACTGAATTTCTCTTGCGGGCTCTGATACGGCTTCGTATCGTCTAAGCCCATATTTTTGAGCCAACCGTAATAGTAGCCTTTTCCAGTGTCGCATTCCTTGTGGTCTTGACAGTAACGCCACATGAAAGCATTATAGATTTTCTGAAAGTCTGGGTGTCTCGGCATTTTCTATACCTACTTCTATACCTACGTGTACACCTATTCTCAGCCGATGCCGCCGAGGAGAATCAAGAGGCAACGGCAATGAGGATGCACATTCGGATACCAAACCAAATCATTCGGACCTTTCATCAAATACGGAAAAGCTCTTTCCGCGTCGTCATCAGACATGATCTGCTTATCATTCCTCAAACACGCTTGACACGTCGCATCATCAGTGATTGTAATGTACATGAAGCTGAGATTAGACTCACCTAGAAGATCCAGCAGGACGGCCCTCTTTGTCACTGTCAAGGTCTTTTGAGAGCTTCTCATAAAGTTCAATCCGCTTTTGCCTCTCAACTTTCAGGGTCTCTAAAGTCTGGGAAGGCACAAATCGACTGTCCATCACAACACCTTTGCCAGCCTCTTCAGGATAGCCCAGAACCTTACGAACCCACGCCGGACTTACAACCCCATGCTCAATCTCACCCTGAAACTTTGCACTCAAACTCGTCTTATCCTCTTCCTTCATAGGCCGCCAAACAAGCTTCACAGGCTTGGCAGTCTTAACAAGCGAGAAAATAATGGATTCATGCAAACGCTTCAATACTCGCTGATAAGCACGAACCTCAGCCTCCAAAATCGTCTCCTGATACTCAGCAGTCGCCATCGTCGTCGTTCCACCGAAACCCAAAGCAGGCTCCGGCACACCTAAGCCAGCAACGAGATTGCGTGTGAAATGAGCAAGCAAAGGTTCAACAGTCTGCCGACCGCCCACGCTTGCGCTTTGATAAACCTCTTGAATCTGCTCGATTGTTCCATCATTGAAAATATCTTCGCCAGGCTTCCGATTCATTACGCCATTCTTAATCCTGTCATAAGTATCCTTGTCAACCGGGCTAGTTTTACTGCCGATCTGAACCATCAACAACGGGTCTGCACGGCGCCGCGCGATGAGAGGCAACTTCTCTTCCATAAAGAGCAATGCCTTAACCGTCGGCAAGACTCTCCGTAAGCAGCTGACTCCAAAAAGGCCCCAGGGCTCAGCGTTGAACCTCAACTCCAAGATTTCTTCAGGTTTAAACTTGCCCACTTGACCATATTGAGGCTCATACCGGTATTCAGTCACATTCTGGTTTGCGTCGACTTTCTTGCCGACGGCCATCGGGTTCAAAGGCTTGAATCCTATGCCTTTTTCCTTGAGGATCTGCCAGTACATCGCGCCAAAGATAAGGCCGAAAAGAGTTCCGTCTCGAATGACAGTGTCAGCTTGTATCTGCGTCAACAGATCCGTTATCGTTTGCTTGCTGGCGTCATCTTCACATTCCAAGTCATAGCCCATCTGCCAAATCATAAATTGCTTGATGTCAATAGCCCGGGCAACGTACGGAATGTAATTGTACGAGTCAAGATAGTCTCGAAAATCCTGAAAGTCATCAGGATACTTGCAGCTGCTAACCGTGCCCACAGAAACCTTCACGGCTAAAGCCGGATTCACAGAATCCTCAATCAGATGCGCATTCTGAAGCCTACCGCGAATATGGACCTCACTAGTCTGAGTCTCTTGTTCCGTGCTCGCGACAAGGTAAGACTGAGGACCCTTGCCCTCCACACTCACAAGGCCCTGCAACTTGGGCAGGTTCTCAACTTTTTTTCTACGAAGCTTCTCAAACACCATGAAGTCTTAAGCTCCACTGTCCCGTGTTCATACTGTAAAAGCTGAAAGCGCCCGTGAACAACGGCGCAACCTTCTGGATATACTCCTGACCCATCGCAACTTGCAATTCAGGATACACCACTGTGAAATGGTCCTTTAAATGCCTGAAACCTGAACATTCACCCACACCGTAAGGCATCAAAGGATAAGCCCGGCACAGCAAGGGTCTATACTCATAGATCTTACAGCTGTTCCGAGCCTTGTCAAGAAACGGACACACCTGGTCCGCAAACTGAAAAAGCGTTATGAGACCCGCAACATTGCGGGCCAATGGTGCAAAATGCACGTTCACCCCGCGTTTTCTAGCAAGGACTTCAAGTCTCTGTTTCTCCTGGCTCGTGACTCCAGCGCCAAACCTTTTGCCAAACACGTTCCTGCAGCATTCGCCGCAGCGTTCACAGCTCCAGCACCGCTTCAGCTTCAACAGAGAAAAGGCAGTCAACTTTTTTCGCCTACCACACCGAAGCTAACGAACCCGCTTGTTACCGGATGCTTCACAGCAGCATACAGCGCGAGTGCGATTGCCCAGAACTTGTCATCATGCGACCCAGAAGGATGATTGAAGACTATTTTTCCTGATTTAGTCAGCTCAAACATTTCAACGTTCAACTCGGTAATGACACCGCGGTCATACGGAAGCTTGAACCTACCTTCGATCATAGTCTGCTTCAGGATTGTTGCCATCTCTTCTTTTCGGGACTGGAAAGTTATGCCTTCGACGTTAGGGATGCCGCCTCTTTGCATCTCTTCAACTATGGGGTCTCCCACGCCGCCTATGTCAACGCAGACATGGCAGCTGACTTGCCATTTAGAGGTGAGTTTTTTAACGTAGCCAATGACACTGGCATAGGGAGTTTCCAAAGGAAAGACTTTTTCGTCAGTGCAGTGCAGAAGATAGTAGCCGTCTTCTCGCCTCTCAATAACTGCAACGACACTGAAATCCCTGTGTTTGCCAAGGTCAACCCCAACGTAGAATCTTCCTTTTAAGTCTGCATCAATTCGTGCAAACTCGAGGTTTTCGTCGATGCACTTGCAGATTACTGCTTGCGGAAGCCACCTGTTCGTATCTTCAGCCCATTCAGCTTCCATCTCCCGACTCCAACGCCACCCGTCGCCTTCATACTGACGCTTGATCTGTTCGAGCATATTTTTGCTCAGTGGACCATTCGGCTCTACGGCTTCACGCCAAGTCACATGGCTCTTCGCGTACCCTTTGAATGCATCTTCGTTCCAGATACGCCAGAAAACGCTGTCGGTGCTCCAAGGTGTTGATGAACAGATGAATTTTCCCTGCGTCTTTGTGGCGAGCGTCCAGATGATAGCGTCGAACATTTCCTCATCGTTCGAGACAAAATTCATCTCCTCGCAATCCACAACGTCTAATGAAGGCCCGCGTATGGTTTCAGGGTTGTTGGGAAAGCATTCGATTCTGCTGCCATTAGTCAATTCAACGATTGTCTTCTGAGGTTTCCTGTAAAATTTTTTCGGCAATTTGGCAAGGAATCCGTTGATCTTGCGGATGACAAGTTTTGTTTGACGCCATGAAGGGCCTACTACTGCAATGTAACTGTTCTGCATGAGTAACGCGTACCAGAGGAGCAAGGCGCTCGTGATGTAACTCTTGCCGGACTGACGGCACCACCTGGCGGTAATGAACTGGTTTTCAGCAAACTTTTTGGCAAGATCCTTCTGGTAGGCGGTGGCGTTGAATCCCAAGAAAAGTCTAAAGAAATCAACTGGGTCCTGGGGAATTCGAGTCTCTTCTGTCGACTGGAGTTCCTGCTTGAATATTCGCAGCTTTTGCCTTTGCTCTCGCTTCATTTATAAGCCTCTCAAGTTCAGCAAGATCAGTATCGACTTGTTGCGCATCAAACTTTGAACAAAGCCCATCGATTGTCTGCGCTGCATAGGCAGCAACCCGAGCCCACTTCTCCCGTTCTCTGAGGGCTAACCCACGGTCTTGCGCCAAAGCATGCGCCTCGTTAAATATGTCACCAAGTTTGGCTAGAAGCTCTAGGCGAATACGACGAGTATTAAGCCGCAAGATGCGGCGACAAGCACCCAAACGGCTGGCAACAACGTTTTTTCGCATAGTTTTAACCAAGACACCTTACTCCCTAGGTCGTCCTACTCGCTGAAAAGAGCCTTGACCACGAGAATCAACCAAAACCTCACCGTTCTCGACGTCCGGAATAACGTGGAACTCCAAAGGCTCGTGCAGCAAACCTGCGACCTCGACGCGGGAAATCATGCACACCATCTCAGCCCGTCTACAATCGCGATGACTGTTGTTGAATATCAAACGGTGAATCCGTCTTCTCAACAATGTTTTCTCACTTCTCTTGTGCACCAAAAAACCCAACCCTGACGCCACTCAGAGGCGGCAAGTCTCTTGCCTTAAGAATACTTCACGAACAGAAATGTCGAGCGGCACTCAAACCAACGTTATGAATGACAGTTAGCAATAGTCCTCTACATGGTGAAAGATTCGCTTACCGCACGCACGATAGATCGGAGCGTTGTTTCAGGTTTTTCCTTCCGTCTTTCTGTAAATATACGTCATGTCAGCATCAAACACGTAGAATGTGTGTTCAGCGTCATTATGGATGTAGAATATTGGTCTAGCCAGAATCTCTGCTGCTTTTGCAAGTTCTTCAAGGTCCTTGACTTCGATTATTAGGGTATCTTCTGAAAATTCGGGGATCTCTTTGGCTTCGATCACAAGGTCCTTGTAGGGCACTATAAGTTTGTCCGTATCTGATCCTTTGATTAAAGCATGAACTTTGGTGTATCTGAAGGTTGAGAACGCCAAGCCTACAATGGAGAATGCTGAGAACGCGTACGTAGCATAGCGTTCATAGACCACCTCATCATGCGTCACAACTTTGTCTTCTGTGATCGCGCCTGTTTGTTGTTGATGCAGGTTTTCGACTGTTATTGTGTTGCCTTGGCTTGTTCGTCCGACTTCTATGGTTAATATGGGTGAAAAAGTCTGATGAATTGAACCAGCTGAGGTGTTGGCATTCGCTCTGAAAATGGGAACTATTTGAAAGGAATAGTTGCCCGAGATTGTTCCAGTTTCTTCTTCAATTTGTGTTTTTGTTGCTTCTAATTCGCGCGCGCGCCAATACCACATTCGCTGTATATGACAGCAAAAAACTTAGTGTTTGGGTGTGCTTTGCGTGCTTTTGTTGGGTATGGTTTGAACCGCTTTAACAGCGCTGGCACGGTGCGGGCACTTCGCGTTTTCTTCTTTGATTTGTTCTTTGTGTGTTTCATAGTAGCGTGCGTGATATTCTTTGTGTTGTTCTTTGTGAGTTTGATTGTAAACAACTTCAGCACGCTCGCGCGCTAATAGATTGTTAGTTCCTTTGAGTTTTGGAAGTCCTGCGCGCGCTTTTCTGATTCTTTCGGGAAACGCGGCAATCAACAACGCGAGTTGCTTCTTTCTTGCTAGATCGGCGCACGCCCGTGAACAGAAACCTTTCTGACTTGGCAGTGTACCTGAATCTTTGAATGGTTCTCCACATTCAAGGCATACAGCATTAGTATAGGCTTTAAGTTGTTCTTTGTGGGTTTGGTAGTAACGCGCGGAATTTTCTTTGATTTGTTCTTTGTGACTTTGACGGTAGCGCGCGTGATATTCTTTGAAATATTCTCTGTGATCTTGATAGTAACGCTTTTGATATTCGTTGTATTGTTCTCGATCCTTCATTCTATCCCCTCTTTCATTAGCTGATAGATTGCATACTCTATTGCGTGGCTTACGTCTTTGAACCTTTTAGCCTTGATCTGTTCGTTGATCCACTTCATTGATTCTTCGCTGATTATTTGATTGTTGTTCCTTCTTATGGTCGTGGTGGTAAGAGGGATAATGATTTTGGTTAGCGCGTGCGTTTTCTGAAACATGCTTAAGAAAATAGTGAATATACACACTAGTCGAGAAATTTCTTCAATGACTCTCGCAAGTAATCTTCAATTCTGGACACAAATTCGTGCATCCCATATTCTTTTTTGACCTTCGGTTCCGCATATTCAGATCCGTGAACAACACTGTTTCTTATGCGGTAAGCCGCAGTGAGGAAAGACCCAATTTCCTCTCTTTGTTCTTCATTCTTTCCCAATAAGCAAGAACATCATCCATACCACTTAGCCAGCTCGTTTCACACAATACATTATACACTCGACAATCTCAAACATCTCCCACATACCCCCGGCACACGAAAGCATAAAGCGCGCGCAATGTGTTAATTGACTTGGCGTTAAACTGCGCGCGCGCCAAGGGTTCGTCTTTGCACTTAAACACTGCACAGGGCTCTTTCACAAACCAGTTACATCAAGCCCAACACACGCGCGCCCGTTATCCTTCAGGTTTCTTCTCCCTAGGAAAGTTCTGCTTCAAATACGCAGAGGCCTTGTCCTCTACACGGTCATAGTACCCTACTTCCCAGTGAGTCGGGCTTATCAAGCCATACTCGGTGCATCCAAGCATCCAAGACACTAGACGAGCCATTTCAACTCTTTCGGCAGAACCATAGTAGTCCTCTCTGAGCATGTCTGCAACAATTCTGCTCAATCTGCCGAGAAAGCCACAGAAAACAGCAAACTTTTCAGGACCAAAATCAACGATTCTTTTCCCAGGCTCCCACGCTACATATTTCTCAAGTTCACTCTCAGCATTCGGATCGACGGCAAACTTGTCTCGAGAAAGCAGAGTTCCCAGTTTGAAAGCAATCTTGCTCTTGATGACCTGCCTGTGTTTTGACTCCAGCACCACACGAAAGGTTACGACGATTTCGCCTTCTATCCTGTCTCTAATCAAGAAATGCAGGTCACTCACACCTTCAATGTCCTTCACGAAATCATACAAACTCAGAAGAATACTTCTAGTGTTTTCTGCTTTGCACCGTAGGACGACAACACTCCAGGCATCATTCGGCATGGCCTTACCTTCCGAAAAAACATCTTTAGATTCTATCTTATATAGAACTTTGTAGAGGGTTCTGGTAACTCTTAGGGTCTTAGGAAAGTCTGTTAACCGTCGGGGCTTTTCATCGAGGCATAAATCTTCTCAGGAAATAATGTTCCGTACTCTGCGCGCGCGCTAAAACTGGTGATTCTACTTCGCATACGTTTTCACCCTCTTCCTCAAAGGGCAATGCGTTTTGCTCTTTTAACCTGATCTGTTCAACTGCATGAATGTGTTTACAGGTAACATGATTGAACAGAAAGTCGGGGCATTCGCATTTCCATTCAAGCCCTTCCCTTATCACAATGTAGTGCTTCCCTTCCTCAGTTTGAGACCAAACGCGATAAGCAAAATCGCTTATCTTGTGAACCTTGCCATGTGCTAGAAGAGAGTACGCACGAATTTTGCGAGTGTTGGAGGTTCTCATCACATTCACCGTTATACCGCTTTACCGCTATATCGCTATACCGCTATATAGCCAAACCTATATTTAAATCTTACCGTTATACCGCAAAGCCTTTATACCGCTAACGGTAATCTATTGACTTGTGATAGACCATGTCAAAACGCAAGACTTCGATAGCAGTAGATGATGGTCTCTGGAGAAAATGGACGAAATTTGTCGTAGATCAGACAGGTTCCGCGAGGAAAGTGAGCGAAGAACTTGAGAAAGCCATCAAGGAATATATGAAAGAGCATGAAACACAGTCATAGGGTTCTATTGCTATAACGTACGGAAGCTTACCAGCATAGCATATCAGAATTTGACTGTAAAACGGCATAACGGTAAAGATTTTTATAGAAGTGTTACCTATGAGTAAGTTGAGTGGAGCCGAGGGTGGGTATCGGACCCACGGTGTCCCATGTACCAACATGGGTGCATTGCCCCTATGCGACCTCGGCTCTATTCTTAAAGTCGGAGATAGAAGGGCGAAGGACTTCTAAGGGCTCCTATCCCCGACTGTCCTTGCTTGAAGGACTATGATGTCTTCTCCTCTGTCTGTTCTTCGCTTGGGTTAATAACGTAAAGTACACGTACGCCTTGTTCATTTGTTCGTTGAGCAAGTGATATCCTCTTGAAATCCCCGTGTTCTTGCTGTCTTCTTATTCCTGCTCTAATCGTATCTATGTTTGCCTCGTTGTCTGTGATAACAATCGCTTTCCCTTTCTTTAGTTTCTTAAGCAGGTCACGGTATCGAGTCTGTCGCCTAGCCTTCGCTGGAACCTGACTTGCATCGATAATAGTCAACTTATCAAGATCAAGCCCTTTTCGTTCGGTCATCTTTCATCACGTAAACATTGCGCAGTTATGTATATAAAGCCTTCCCCCATCGCATTTTGAAACACAAACTACTGTAGATTGTCCAGTTTCGTTTGTCTAGCCAATTCAGAACAGTATGCTGTGTACGGAGAGTACGTGTGGTAGGTAGTTAGTAGCTAGTAGCTAGTAGCTAGTAGGTAGTAGTAACAGTAGTCGTTGCATATTGCATAATACATAATCATAGCACACAACACATCAACACATCAACACATCAACACATCAACACATAAATACATCAACACATCAACACATAGCACAATAACACATAACACCTACACAGCACTGTAGCATTTACATTAGCACTCTTATCATAATATCTAAGGAGTCATATTTGACAGTGCGCGTATTTGTGGTAATGGGACTCTTACCAAAAAGCCCCTTTGGTTAACATGATAGGGCTCGGAATCATCAAAGACCCTAAGAGTTAACAGAACCTTGTAGAGCACACGCAGTCAGCAGTGATCGACAAGTTTCGCTGGCGCGCACGAGTGAGTGCGCCCTTATCATCAATACACATTGTGGATTCATAAGCGCCTTAACCGCCAACACTCTTTGAAACACTACATGGAAAGGTGAAAACTATGCGCAGAAAAACACTCATCCTACTGCTCTTGCCTGCCCTGCTTTTCCTCTGGATAGTCGGCTGGACGATGTACTGGACCGGAAACCAACAAACAACCAGCAAACAAGCGCATAAGAAAGAACGAAAAAACGTCGAGATAATTTCGAACCTTCTCTATGAACAAGAAATCCCACAGTAACCCTCACTTCTGCGTACATCAACTCGCGTACAATACTTGAAACCGACGCGCGCGCTATACAACGGTATTTGTGACAAAATCATGCGCAGACATGCAAAATTGAGAAAAAATTTGGGAGAATGGATCGTCTAAACGTATTTCTGCTCTTTGTCGCAGTACCATCTCTGATACTGTTGAATGTACCTCAGTGGACCGCCGCATGTTGAACAGGTTGGCGTTGCGGGACTCGGTGGAGGTGATGGAGCTGTAGGCTGCGGGCTGACTCCTCCCATATGTCGGTTGAGGGCAGCGATTTCTTCGTAGATCCTGAACTGCACGATCCAGTATTCGCAGAGTATTCGCCAGGCAAGGTTTCCAAAGATCAACATGATAATGCCCAAGATGATCCCGAGCGCCGCGCCACCATATCCGGCACCGTAAGCCATCAACACAAAAGACCCGATTGTTACGACCAGAGCGCCTAGAATGTAGATTACCATTATGAACGTCGGTGTTATGAATCTCTTGAAAGTAATGTATTGACTCATACTGATCCTTCTCGCATCCAAATACTATGGCTTCTCAATATAAGCTTTGAATCTGCCATCTCACTGAATGATCAATGCAGACGCGTCAAGTCGCACGCGCCCCACACTTACTGCAAAACTTGTCTTCAGGCTTCAGCAGACTGCCACACTGAGGACAGAAAGCCTTCGCCGAAACCTGAGGTCTAGACGTCTGGGTGAATATTGGCTGTTGCTGTGTAGGGTGCGGAGGCGGGGGAGGCGGAGGAGACTGACGATACAGTGCCAACGCCTGCAGCGTAGCGTCGACCCAACCTTGCGTGAACGAAAAAGACACCGCGAACTGATATTCCTTCTCCGCCCGAACCTTCAAATAGCCAAGCATGCTTTTTTCCACCGACTTGATATCCTCCAAGGGAATTACTATGTCCTTGCCCAGCAAGACTCCCGTTGCCGGAGTTAGCGACAACAAGGACCAGCCCTTGCTGTGCAGAAAGATCAAACGCTTATTGGTCAAGTAGAGATCGCCAGCCGGTTGACCGGCCATGTTACTGATTTGGGTTCCTACCTGCTTTTTGATGACTTTTTCGTCAGGCATTAGCAAATCTTCAATCTTGCCCATCAACAAATCTCCGATTTCTACTATCAAAGCTACAGTATTAAGAATTTGCTGAGCACAAACGCGCGCTTCTCACAACGCGCGCTGTTCTGTTCACTTTCCAGAATACTTAATATGCCAATCTCATTAGTGAATGTGAGAGGAGAGATTCATGAAAGGTTTCCTTTGCCGGGTCGGGATTGATTCTACCAAGGAGTCTGGTAAGTGGAACGCTCCTGTTGGCGTTCATGTTGGCCCGACGTCCGACGAGCCTGGGCGTGAGTTTGTTTATGTGCCCAAGTCAGAAGTGCAGGAAATACGTCCCGAATTCCAGCATGATTATTCCTACAGCAAATTGGTAGACGAAGTCCTGTTGAAATTCGCAGAAAACCATCGCAAAGACCTTTATGATGACCTTAAGTTTCCAAAGGGTCTGGAAAGCAAGAACATGCACCTTGACCCAGACTTCAACCATCTCACATACGGCGATAAGACATGCAAAGATGGCAAGAACATTGAGTGCGGTAAGCAAATATCCAAAATGCAAAAAGGGGACATCCTGGCGTTTTACTCGGGTCTAAAATCTATAGATCCTAATGAACATGATTTAGTCTATGCACTCATCGGCCTCTATGTTTTGAAGGAAGACCCATCATGGGCTAAGAAAGTGCCTGAAAGCCGTCGGCGAGAGAATGCTCACACTCGAAGAGAGAATATCATAGAGACCGACGTAGTTGTGTGGGCAGAAGAAGGTGTATCGGGTCGTCTGAAGCGTTGCATTCCAATTGGCGAGAAGCGCAATGGACAATACAGGGTCCTAAGGGGCCTACTTGAAGAATGGGGAGACCTTGGGGTGAAAGATGGATGGATACAGCGCAGGGCTCATCTTCCGCAAATGCGGAATCCTGAAAAATTCTATTCGTGGTTCAAAGCACAGGGTGTCTCTCTGGAAAAAAGTAACTATTAGCGCGCGCTAGATTCGAATACTGACCAGTACGCCTGTTAGCAATCCTGTTGCCATCGTCAAGAGCAACGCGATGAGAAGGTGTTTCCGCATGATTATGGATTCGGTCTCATGTGACTCATCAATGGTGACCACCGCGTTGTTTATTTTTGCCGGTGTCACGGCGCTTGCGATGCCTCCTGCGACGGCGTGGCTTCCATAAACAGTCATGAACCCTGAGTGGTCAAGTCCAACGGCGTCTGAAGCGGTTTTCTGTATCTTGAGAAAAAGCACGTTTGAACTTGTTTCGGACCCGCCGACTATGGCCCCGAACAACCCTAGGCTGGCTGCCACGAATATGTATCCCGCACCAAACACTGCGGCTAACGTTGAACCTAGTATATAGTTCATGTTCAACTGCGTGTACGAAGACGAAGGTATCAAGGCGCCATTCACAACTTGCATGGCAGAGTATGCCATTACGAAGGCAATGCAGAAGTGGAGGCTGAAGGCTAGAAAGGGACTGGCAAAGCGTCTAAGCCAGACTCCGGCCGCGTTTCTGATCTGCTTCTTCGTTGCTCGAAGCGTAACCAAAGATAACACTATGGCGACGAGTATCCACGTGTAAATCTGAGACAGCACATCCAGATCAACAGTCTGGTTGGCAAACACCGTTATCTTTTCAAAATTGCCGAGAAGGTTTGAAAGCCAATCGCTAACCTGCGGAACACTCGCGACACCCGCGAGCGCCGTCAAGATAATCCATGGAGAAAAAGCCCTTAAGACCTCGTTTCTCAAAGGATAATCAGCCGGTTTTTCCTTCTTCGCTTTGGGTCCAGCGAGTCTATTGTAGACGTAAACAGCCACCATTGCGCACAATCCGGCTATGACGCCTATGATTCTGAGCGGAACGTACTCGATGCCTGTGAAATAGTCAAGAGCAGACGCGGCTAGGCATGCCATGGCGAGAACCACTCCGCATATGACCGCGGGCACAGCTCCCCTGCGCATTGACCGCTTTCCGCCGACGAGCCACAGGATGGCGAAGGCAAAACCGGTAGAAACCAATGGGAGGAAAAGTGAGATCTTGTAGGCGAATTCAAATCTGTTGATGGCTACGCCGATGATGCTTTGGCTTATTTCGGCTGGAAGCGTAATCGGAACAGAAAGCAAACTGAAACTCGTGGTCGGATCATAACCCAAAACGGCGATGGCAACAGAAGACGCAGGGCTGAAACCCATGGCAACAAGTAAAGGCGGAAACAGCGCAGGAGCCCCAACACCCAAAGCCGTGAGAAAAGAGCCAAAACCAATCCCAATATACAAGGCTCTTACTTCTTCACCCTCGATCTGATGCTTAATCACTTTGGAAACAGTTGACAACGCGCCTGCTTCACGCATGAGAAAAATCATCAACATCGTCGCAACACTGCTGATTGAGACGGGAAAACTCTTAACAAACCCAACGGCAGCAGACCCCAACGCAACATAGACAGGAGTGCCAAACTCCAACACTGCAAGTGCAACTGCGAGAATCAAGCCTACAAAAGCCATCGTCAACCCGCTCTGACGCAGAAAAGCCACGCCGACTAAAACGACAAAAAGCGGAAAGAAAGTCAATAGGAACCGCCAAGAAGTCGAATTACCAAACTGTGCCATGAAGACGGCGACGATTCCATACATGAAAAGAACGACCAACGACACGGATGAAACAGTCTTCTCTCTCAACCAAGACACCATTGAAATAGTTACGGAGATAGCAAACCCAACGCTAATAAGTCTTACATTATCCTGACGGGTGCTGTCTTGGAGTTCTACACTTTGCTAGGAACGTTTATTAAGTCTTAAGATGCAAGTCAAGGTTTACTCATGATGGTGAATTCAGAATGAAAAAAACCATGCCCCAAAAAAACAAGAGGACTAGAAAAAGCAACAATCTAGAGGTCAATGCAGAAACTGTGAAGATCCTGAGAACGGTAGGAGACAACGAAGCATTCAACTTCTACGAAGCCGTTGGAAAACCAACAGGCGAAACGGCCAGAAACCTCACTGACTTCCTTGAAAAGGTGAAATCCGTCAAGTTAGAAAGCCTAGTGTTCCATCTTCAGAGAAATGACTTTCAAAACTGGATAGAGAAGACTCTCGGTGACTCTAAACTCGCTAGAAAACTAGGAATGATTTCTTCTTCAAACCGCGATGACATTAGAATGAACATTCACAGAACCGTTGAGAACCGCATCAAAGAACTGAGAGAACCATCCTGCGCATTGCTGGTCGCCGAGAACTCAACTGTCCTACTGCCTTCCCACTAGCGTTCAATGCTTTCGCATGCGATACTCGTAATCTATATTTTGATTTCACAAACCTCTTCAACGCAAACGTTCCCACAAATGAACAATGGTGCAAGTGGACCCAAATGAAACATTTAGCATTCTATTATGCGATTGGTTTCGCAGCCGTAGGTTGTCTGATGCTATACGTTGGTCTTTCAACATTTATTGGGCCGGTGTTAAACAATTACAATCCTTACGCCCTTGCTGTACTGGCAACGGCAATGCCGCTGCCTTTTGTGATTGCAGTGCTCTCTTGGCGAGATTGGACAGAAATACAGAGAAAGAACAACACGCATCCGGAGACTTGAAAATGCCGGCACGAGCGCTTTGGACGGGTAAACCATGGATACTTCCTCACGTGGTTACTAGAAGCATATTGACCATCGTAGCTGCTGTTGCATTTTTCTGGCTCGAGTTCTCATTTGGCATAGCAGAGAAAATCGTTCTGAATACACCGATAATATTGTGGACGGGCTTAGCGCTTTTCTTGGCGTGGGGGCTCAGCTTACCACGCTTGCTGGCGCTAAGGGCTTCAAACACATATGTTCTCAGAAGTGATGGTCTAGAAATAAGGGTTGGAATCTTAACCTCGAAATCGTTTGTAATCGCCCCTTCAGGTTTTTCAGACTTGGAGGTAACTAGATCGATTTCGGCAAGAATCGTGAATTCTGGAGACATAATCATCCGTACTCAAGGTGACAGCGACATAAAAATGGAAAAAGTCAGAAGCCCCTTGAAAGTCGCTGATCAAATAAGAGAAGTCATGGCAAGACCAATTGTCAGAATAGAAGGACAAGAACCGATAAGGAAGACCACAGGATAGACCCTCCTCCACTGTCACTTCATTCTCTCAGCAACTCGCAGGCAGATCTTTTCGTTTTGCTCTTCCACAATGCGGACAGAAAGTTGATGTTTGAGGCATCAATGCTCCGCAATGCCAGCAACGGATCCTCGGATATTTTTTGAGGTCGTAGATTTTTTGCACAGCCCACGCTATTGGAATGGAGGCAATGAAAGTCCCGAGGAGGTAGCCATATGCGAAGGCGTCGTTATGGCTTTGAATCGCATTTTGCACTAGCGCCGTAGAAAGACCAAAGACTACGAATAGCAGAAACACTAGCAATACTAACATCTGAAAGGGAGAAGGAGGAGGATGTGGCCTTGGCTCAGCGCATTAGCATCCTAGCTTGCCTCGCGCGCGCTAATCCAATCCATACCTTTGAATCAAAATTTGCAGTCTGCCTGGGGCAAGTTCGCGAGGACTTGAAACGAAGAATGCCACCCTCATCACAAGGTTAACGGGTAACAGTCCCACAAAGATGACGATTACGACGCCTATTGCAGCAGGCACTGAGAGTATGATGCGTCTGGCAATCAGTCTTTTTAGTCCCGCGTTTGCTCTCCGCGGCCTTGCTCCCCCTAAAGCTTGAAATTCTTCCAGCCTGTAGCAGTCTCTGAAACAATATTTGTCTCTGTCGGTATGGTTCCAGTATGTTCATGCTACGATCCGAATGCTTACTCGCATCCATCAAACAGAACATGAGTCACTGAATAAATGCAACTATTTGTTTCCCTCTTCTCCTTCCAGGCCTTGGATCGTCAACAGGTGTCTAGCAAGAGTTGAGAAGGTCAAATATCTATAGTGAAGGTCGTCGTTCAAATCTATCAGAAAACTTGAAGCAGCACCGTGGTCAAGAAAAGGGTAAAGCCGCATCCTTTCTTTGAGCTTCGAATATTCCGCGTAGTTGTGATGCAGTGAGACCAAGATAGCAGTGTATCCGTCGCCCATTCCTCTTTCAAACATTATTATTTCCGGTGGTCCTTTCTCACGCATGTCTTTGATACCGATTTCTCTTGCGCGATCTACTTCTTCGGGACTCAGTCCACTTTTCATTTTCACAAGTGTTAATGCCGCGATCTGATAACCTAGCTTCTGGAAATTGGGTATTACCGTGTATTCTCTTATCATGCCTTGCTTTTCAAGTTTTTCCAGGGTTCTGCTGACCGTGGGCTGAGAAACTCCCAGTGCCTTAGCCAGTTGCCTGTCGCTTCTACGACTGTTTTTCATCAATTCAGAAATCAACTGTAACTCAATGTTTTTCAAGAATGACCCTCTTTTTTCTTCCCATCTGAAGTTCTGCCACGTTCCTGCATGTAAACTTTAGGTTTACCTGCACATCGCCAGCCACCTGCGGACATTAACTGTCTACAGTATCTTTAGGTGTCATTTCTCTGATCTCGCCATGCCTGAAACAATGGACTAAGTGATCGTTAACCAAACCGACAGCCTGCATGAAAGCATAACACACGGTCGGCCCGACAAACTTGAATCCCCTCTTCTTAAGTTCCTTGCTCATCGCTCTTGACTCCTCAGATTCTGATGGAAGACCTGAGAAATCTTTCAAGGCATGATCGATGGTTCTTCCTCCAACGAACCGCCAGACAAAAGCGTCGAAGGAGCCATATTCTTTCTGGACTTCTTCATATCGACGGGCATTGTTGATAGCAGCCAAAATCTTCGCCCTGTTTCTAATCACGTCAGGATTGTTCATTAAACGTTTTACATCTTCATCAGTATATTGAGCTATTCTCTTTGCGTCGAAACCGTCGAAGGCCTTTCGTAATGCTTCTCGTCTTTTCAGAATGAGGGCCCAGGTCAAACCCGCCTGAAAACCTTCGAGCACCAGAAACTCAAACAATGTCCTATCATCATGAACCGGAAGGCCCCACTCCTCATCATGATACTTGATGTAAAGCGGATCAGCAGTGTTCCAACATCTCGATAACTTCGTTCCCATAGCATAGCATAATTGAATGAGATTTAAATCCTCACCACCACGCAAAGTGCTTATATTTGCAACTGAGCAACAAAGCATCAGGAGAATCGAAATGTCAGCAAACCAAGATTCGACCTACCGAGGACTGCGAAAATTCAACGCTGTTATGGGTTTCTTCCACCTGATACAGTTCATTCTGATGCTTGTGCTCAGCAATAATTTCGTGTTGCCTCTTACTGCTTCATACCTGAAATACGATGCCGCAATTCAGAAACTCGTGGTCAACACAACAACCATCGCCAACATCAGACTCGGACCCCTTGTGGCAATTTTCTTGCTCATATCCGCCATAGCGCACTTTTCATTGGCTTCGCCTTGGGGCTACCCATGGTACGTTAAGAACCTCAAGAAACACATCAACTATGCCAGATGGTATGAGTATGCCTTCAGCTCTTCAATTATGATCGTAGTAATAGCCATGCTAGTAGGCATCTACGACCTAGGTACAATATTGCCACTTTTCGCTCTCAACGCCTGCATGAACCTGTTCGGCTTGATGATGGAACTGCACAACCAGACGACAGAGAAAACCAACTGGACATCATATTTCTACGGTGTTTTCGCAGGAATCATCCCATGGATTGTCATAGGAACATACTTGGGCGGTGCAGGTCTGGCTTCAGGAGGCGGCGTTCCAAACTTCGTCTACTACATATACGGTTCAATAGCATTCTTCTTCAACATTTTCGCGATAAACATGATCCTGCAGTACAAACAGGTTGGCAAATGGAAAGACTACCTCTACGGCGAAAAAGTGTACATCATATTGAGCTTGGTGGCAAAAACACTGCTTGCCTGGCAAGTGTTCATTGGCACTCTGAGACCCGTTTAATTCCGCACCTCATTTTTTTGTTTCCAGAAGCTGGAGACTTGACAAGCTCCTTCTAGCCGTTCCCTCTGGTCTTGGAATCGCCTAGGTTAACCTTCATCGCTGAGTCTCTTTGCGAATTCAGATTCCAGCTTTGTCAGGTTATCTAACACTTTCTCTTTTTCGACCTGTTTGGGCATCGTTTGGAGCGCTATTAGAAGAAGGTCTCTTCTCTTCCACTGCTCATAACGCCTCAAGAATGAATTCTTGAAAAACCCAAGGACTTCTTGGTCTAGATTCCTAGCCTTATCTTCGCTCATTTCCCTTCTCCGCCTTCTCCTTCGTAGTCATTTTCCTGCTCTGAATAAAAAGGGGTTACTTCCAAATCTGCAATATCACGGTTTTTCGGAATATTGTCAGTCACCTGCAGGCCGCGGGTTACACGAGGAAATCTTATTATCAAAGACCGTCATTCCAGAGGCAACAGCAGACTTACCAGTGAAGAAGGATTGAAACTTGACCGTCACCAAAGCCGTCATCTTCGACTTCATCGGCACCTTGACAAGCGTCAAAGGCTACAGCTTGGAAACATCAAAACTGAAACTGCACAAAGCCTTGGTCGAAGCCGGCTTCAACGTCAACGAAGAAGACTTTCTAAACGCTTACAATCAAGCGCAAGAGAAATACCGTGTAATACGCTATCAGGAACTTGTTGAAGTGACAGATGCAGTTTGGATTTCAGAAGCGCTCAACTATTTAGGATTCAAGACCGATCCAGAAGATGCACGACTGAAAACAGCAGTCAACGTTTTCTTCGAAGACTACCTCAATGCGTTAGAACTTAACCCGTGCGCAAAACAACTTCTGAGCCAAATTTCAAGACAATACAAGATCGGGCTGATTTCCAACTTCACACACGCACCGATCATATATGCTGCGCTGACAAAACTTGATGTAAACAGGTTTTTGAACGCCGTTTTGGTTTCAGAAGACGTTGGCTGGCGCAAACCCAATAGGAAAATCTTTCAAGAAGCGTTGAGAAGACTCGGTGTGAACGCTGAAGATACAGTGTACGTCGGCGACAGCCCGTTGGAAGACATAGGAGGCGCAGCAGCCGGAGGCATGAAAACCATCTTTCTGCCTTCACAGTTTTACACTCTCGAAGACCTGCGTGAAAGCCACCAGAAACCAGATGCGATCGTGAAGAACGTTTGCGAACTGTCCAAAATCTTCCGAAAATCCGTCAAAAACCCATAGAACAAGCCCTAAACAGCATGCAGGACCATCATAATAGCCATTTCAGACAGACATATGATGGAAAATGTTTTATGCTCATCGCATGATATCATTGACAAGGGAATATCATGGCCAAATGTCCTAAATGCGGAAAAGAAGTCGCCACTCCAAAGAAGACATGGAAGATGGCTGGAAGAGCTGACAAAGCCGGCAAGAAAACAGAACTCACAATCGGACTCTTTGAGCACTGCGGAAAAAGTTTCAGATCCACACTAGGCAAGAAAAAGATCTAAACACGCTTACAACATCACCACCCTTTTTTCTCTTTTTTCTCTTTTGCTTCAAGCTTAACTATCTATTTGGTTAATTTTTTGGCCTGATGTCGCTCCCGCTCTAGAACTTGCCGACTGGCGCCAAGTATACGGTGAACTCGTCTTCTCCATCGACACTTATCAGAGCATCCATGGCTTTCTGGTCATAAGCCAATATGGCGCACGTTCCAGCTCCAATCGCCTCGCAAGCGAGATACAGGTTCTGGCAGATGTGCCCCGCCTCAACAGCAATGCCCTTGTAAGCGATCACACTGTAGCGCCATTCAGCGCGATAGGGAATCGCGGCCCACACAAAGACAACTGCAGCCTCACCGACGAAAGATTGTCCCCAACATGCTTCTGAAACTTCATCGGGAAGCGGCGGGTTACTATTCACCAATAAGAGTTTGTGTTCAATCGGAAGGTAGCGATAAACGCCTGGTTCAAGTCCATCTACTCTGTTCGCAATCAAATATGTTTCATAAGGATGCCGCGCACCGCCCGAGGGCACTGTTCGCCGTGTCCACACCCTGTTCTTGTCGATAACGTGCACTCCCTGCGTCGACCACAAGAGAAACGAGAGTTCCTCAAGTGTCAAGGCTTGGTCTGTGAACTTTCGTCGACTCTGCCGCTGCGATATCGCCTTTGCCAACGACATGTTTCCAATACGCATGGCGCTGGGTTTCACCAAATCAACAAGAATCCCACTTTCAGGCCATAGCTTCTCAAGCGGAGGGGGAGGAACACCTTTCCGCTGGTGCGAGTCATATTCTTCATGCTCAACGCCTAAGGACTTGAGAATCATTCTTCTTTCACGGATCATTTCATCATACGATTTCATCCGAACACCAATGACGAGACGGCATGATCGGCCGACAGCTCGCAAAGTCTACTGTATTATTTTCGCCTTTAAGCTTGGCGCATTCTTTGTTACGCAACGTCAGTTCAGGCAATAGAAATTTGAGAGACGTTCCCACATCCATTTCTATAAACGATCAATATTCGCACACATTATTATGCACGCAGAATAAGTGGTGCGCGCGCCGAGATTTGAACCCGGGTCGTCAGCGTGGCAGGCTGATGTCCTAGACCAAACTAGACTACGCGCGCTCATCCTTTTCCTTTACACAGCGATTATTTAAGAGATTTGGGTCAGTCAATCGAGTTTGTTGTAAACACGTTTCTGCAACGAAGCAAAGAATTAAGAGTATGAAATTCCGCCTTTGCTAAACGTTGTTCAAGAAAAAAGGAGAGTAACGCTTGGAATTTGTCGACCCCCTCGTCGCTATCATCATTGCCATCGGCTTTCTCATTGTACTACTTTACAAGCGGGTTAATCTTGGAATCGCGTTGAACGCAACAGCCCTCTTTCTGGCTTTGCTTGCAGTTGATTTGGGAATGATTATTCCAGTTATAATCACAACTACGTTGGATTTGCTTACAATCTCAGTTTGCGCTGCAACCTTTGGCATAATGTTGCTGAGCGAACTCTACAAAGAAACTGGAATGATAAGAAGGTTGAGCGAGAGCGTAAGCAGATTGATTAACAACCCGAAAATCGTGCTCTGCATTCTGCCGGCAATCATAGGGCTACTGCCAGTTGGAGGAGGCGCGTTAGTGTCTGCGCCGCTCGTTGATTCAGAGGCTGACAAACTGAAGATGACGCCAAGCAAGAAAGCTTATGTGAATCTCTGGTTCAGACACACGATTTTTCCGGTCTATCCTTTGGGTCCAGTGATAATAGCTACAGCAGTTCTCACAAAATTGTCCATACCATCGATAATTGTGCGGCAGATCCCTGTAGTTCTGGTCATGGTAATCGTCGGATACATCATTGGTTTTTGGAAGGTTTCACAAGTCAAAAAGGACGCGCCAGATATTCGAGCCAATAGGAAATCAGACCTTAACAACTTTTTCATCTCCTTCTTCCCCATCCTGGCGACTATTTTGATAGACGTAGCGTTGAACCTCGCAGGTTTCAATCAGCTTCTAAGCGGTTTTGATGTGGTAATCGCAATACTCATAGGGATTGCAATTTTTGTCGCAATCACGAAGCTGAACTCTATGGTTTTCGTGAAGCCCTTAAAAAGCTGGGGAATATGGGGAATAACTGCTGCAGCTTATGGCGCGTTCTTGTTGAGGAACGTGATGGATGCAGCGGGAATCTCTAACGTCTTCTCTTCTTATGTCGCAAACGGAAGCATCGACGTTGTCCTGTTCCTGGCAGTTGGACCTGCTTTGCTAGGACTTTTAACTGGCTCAGCTCAAGGAGGGGTTGCAGTCAGTGTCTCTATTTTGTCAACGATCTTTCCCCTGCCTTTCGCGGCCAAGGTTGCGGCATTGGTTTACATAAGTGCCTATCTGGGATACACGATAGCGCCAACACACTTGTGTTTAACGTTCACGGCAGATTACTTCAAGTGTTCGCTTGGCAAAATGTACAAGTACATTATTCCATCATTTCTGATAACATTCTCAATAGCGTTACTGGTATATTTTCTGCTCTAGAACCGAGGTCTATCGTTGTCGAGTTCGATGGAGAACGATCTGTGTAAAGGCAAGAAAATCGTGAGCGAACGTTGCCCATGCGTAAGAAAATTCTGCGAGAAACTGGAAAAAGCGCTGTGTTGAGATGATTTGAGAATAAAATAAGGAGAAAGACGGTTTTTGGGCTATATTGCTCTTAGATTTTTTGTATCTTCTTCGCGGAGTTTCTTGCTTTTCGGCAGTGTAATTTCAAGTACTCCGTTCTTGTATTCTGTTGAAACGGCGTTCATACGAATGTTTCTGTTCGGCAATTCTACGGTCTTGTAGAAATTCCTGGCCCTTACTTCAATGCAGCCTCTTCCGAAGTCTAGTTTTACGTCCTCCTTTTCAACACCAGGCAGCTCCACGTAGATTTTCACGACGTTGTCTTCCTCGAAGATATCTACTAGTGGTTCGCGCATTTCCTTCAACGCGGCTTTCGGAATTTCGAAAGGTTTCTCTGGCAGAGGTCTTCGTTTCGAAGGTTTCAAGGGTTCGATGGGCTCCAATGGCTGCATTGGCTCTTCTGTTCCGAAGCGTCCTCGAACTGCGAAACCTTTCATTTCTGGTTCATCTATTTGCCTGATTTTCCAGGTTCCCTTGATGTCTCCGCTTCTGATCTTTTCCAGAATTTTGTCCAGTTCGTTCTGAGATTTTTTCATGAATCTGAAGATATCAAAGTCGTCGAACAAATCGTTAAAGTCATCGTCAAATGACAAAGTTTTTCACCCCCTTACAGTCCTTCCATTTGTTCTATTGATTCTATCATGCGGCGCAAGGCCAGACTCATCATCATGAAGGTCTCCCCGAACTCCGAACAAGCATATTTTCCCCTTCCAGTTTTCTCCAGCAGACCACCCTCCTCTAGCTTTCTCGAGTTCTCCCAGACGATCTTTGGGTTCAAGTTTAGGTCCTGCATGAAGTCCGCGAACCTCAGTGTTCGATCGTCTGCTTCCACAAGTCGACTCATCATTCGCAAACGCGTCGCATGAGACAAAACGCTGAAAATCTTTGCCAGTCTCTCGAAGCTTTCTTCATTTTCCTTCAGCTCCTCTTCCAAGTCCTGTTTCGACCAGTCTGCGGGGGATAGTGGAACTTCGAACAGTGTTTTTCCATCGCGCACTAGCTGTATCTTTAGTTTCATGTTGCCTTGCTCCTTTTTTATTACCAAAACGTAATTACTACTAGGTAATATATGAACTTACCGCTTGGTAATATCAATGATTAACCAGAAAACTTGACAGCCCGCCATCACTATAGCGCGCGCTCTATCGAGTAGATCGCGCCTTCAAGCAATCGGAAGCAAATAATAGCCGAGTTGTTTTACTGGCGTTTCAGATTTGAGCTTCAGTGGTGGACAACAGTTCCGTGACTACTAGATGCGGCTTGAGCCATACATGATTTGCGTATCAAAGGCGGTCGAAAGCTATAAATAACAAATGGAAACAGACGTTTCGATTTCAGCCCTAGCTAAGATGACTTGGTGAAGGAAGGGAAATGCCGGTAAACTCTGGGGACATGGCATGGGTGACTCTTGCTTCTGGGCTTGTCATGCTGATGACACCTGCCCTAGGATTCTTCTATGGAGGACTTGTCAGAAAAAAGAACATTTCCTACACAATAGTGCAATGTTTTGCCATTTTTGCTGTCGTGGGCCTGGTATGGACGCTCTGGGGCTACAGCCTCGCCTTCGGTCCTTCTATGGGCGGATACATTGGAAACTTTGACAAGGCGTTGCTGAATAACGTTGGTGTGACCACGCCTCTAGGCGATCAGTTCGGAGCACAGGGAATCACGGAACTGCTATATTATGCTTTTGAACTGATGTTCGCAGCTATTGCCCCTGCGTTGATTGTGGGAGCATTCGCGGAAAGAATCAAGTTTCGTTCACTGCTAATCTTTGTCATACTTTGGTCCACCGTAGTGTATTCGCCAGTTGCACATTGGGTTTGGAACCCTGCCGGCTGGATAAAGCAGCTTGGAGCTATCGACTTTGCAGGCGGCACGGTGGTGCATGTTACGGCTGGGCTTTCTGCTTTGGCCGCAGCAATCGCTGTCGGACCTAGAATGAATCGTCAAAAGATTGAAACCAGACCGAGCAATGTTCCATTTGTGATTTTGGGAGCAGCGTTATTGTGGTTTGGATGGTTCGGTTTCAATGCAGGCAGTGCCTTATCTGCAAGCCCAATTGCTGTAAGCGCCTTTGTTGCAACCAACTTGTCAGCAGCGGCCGCGACAGTGAGCTGGATGATCGTAGACACAATAATGAAGGGCAAACCGTCTGCAACGGGCATTGCAATAGGCGCCGTTTGTGGGCTCGTAGCAATCACACCGGCTTCAGGTTTCGTCACACCGTCGTCAGCGATCATCATAGGCCTGATTGCAGGCGTCCTATCCAATTTGGTCTCTACTTGGCGAGCACGGACTCGTTTAGATGACACATTGGATGTTTTTGCATGCCACGGAGTCAGCGGAATATGGGGCTCAATAGCTACAGGACTATTTGCAACAATTACAGTGAACCCTGCCAGCGCAAATGGACTTTTTTATGGAAATCCAAGCCAACTTCTCATTCAGACCGAAACGGTTTTGGTGGTAATTGCCTTCTCCTTTGTGGTGTCTTTTGTGCTTCTGAAAATCATCAATGTGTTCTCTAAGCTGAGAGTGACGCCGGAAGAAGAGGAAGAAGGACTTGACCTCAGCCAATTGGGGGAAGAAGCCTACTCTTAATAAGACAAAGTCATGTGAGCATTCCTATTTTCCTGATTCATTGGGAATTTTGACAAAAAAGATCTTGTATTCCAGAAAATTCGCCGACAGAATTCTATCTTTCCATTTCGAGTGGCTTTGTTCTGTTCAGCAAGCATATATTTTGCCAACGATTTTCCTAATGATGATATCATCGGCTTAGGTGATCTCATGGCTGAGAAGGACGCGTTATCGAGAGAGTGGGACGAGGCTTCAGAGTCTTGGACAGACTTTGTTCGAAAAGGCGAAGATTACTTCCGAGAGGAAATGAACAATCCAGCCACCTTCAAGGTAATAGGGAACGTCAGAGGCAAACAGGTTCTGGATATGTCGTGCGGTGAAGGGTACAACACAAGGATCTTGGCTAGGAGAGGGGCCAAAGTGGTCGGTGTGGACTTCTCAGAAAAGATGATAGAACTCGCAAGACAAACAGAGAAAAATCAGAAACTGGGCATAGGCTACCACGTTTCAGATGCGGCTGACTTGAAAACGTTCAAAAGTGAACACTTTGACGTTGTAACATGCCTCATGGCGCTTATGGACATTGAACGATATGAAGACGCTATTTCAGAAGTTGCCAGAGTTCTTAAGAAGAATGGAAGATTCGTCTTCTCGATCACTCATCCTTGCTTCGAATACGGTGACACGATAGGCGGAGAACCCATCGCACAGTGGAAATACGAGGAAGAGACAGAGAATGCAGGAGAAAAAAAGGCATTGCACTTAGAGATAAAGAAATATTTCGGCATCACCAAATGTGACGTCTCATGGACAATGAAGAGACTTGCTAAACCGTTCAAGACAACATCGTTTCACAGGACTCTAACTGACTATTTTCATGCACTGCATAAAAACGGATTCCTAGTTGCAAGGCTTATTGAACCCAAACCAACATCAAGAGGCGCAGCGCAATATCCATCGCTTAGGAAGCACGCAAAAATCCCACACTCAATAATCATCGAAGCAATACGAAAATGATAAATGGTCTTTCGCCCGGTTCAGATACGAGACGTTCTAGATATTAGCTCCTCAAGACCCAACGCGGCTGTTGTTATCACTTGCCTAAACCCTAGTTTCTTCCATAATCCCTCGGCCTCTTTGTTTCCGACTATATACCTTAGGGTTACGTCTTCAACACCTTCCGCGTCAAAGAATTCACAGAGTTTCTTGACCAACAATGCACCAACACCTTTTCTTCTGAATTTGCCGACGACGTACACTGTTGATATGCTCCCCACGGTTTTGGGCCAATAGTCTGTTCTATGTATGACTTCGCCATGGGCGGATCCAACTATTTCTCCGTTCAATTCCGCAACTAAGATGTGACTATTCCTATCCGCAAGACCATTTTCAACTTTTTGCCTAAGAAGTGCTTTTCCCTCGTCAGTCAACCGCCATATCAAAGAGTTGGATTCCTCACAGTGTTGTTGCAGCAACAGTCTGAGCCCGACGAGTTTCTCGATGTCAGAGCGAGTTGCCTTTCGAATCAAAGGGTTTGCCATAGGACTCGCATTTGTAGGAGGAAGCTTTTAGATTTTTCAACATTTGCAGGAAGAGTTCGTGCAAATTTTCTGAAAGCAATGGGTCTAATTCATGGTGCCGAGGGCCGGGTTTGAACCGGCGACGACTCGGTCTTCAGCTTCGCCCTCACTGCAAAGGCAATGAGTCGAGCGCTCTCCCAGGCTGAGCTACCTCGGCGTTGACATCCACAAAAGGTGCGTAGAGTGTTTTTTAAGCTTTCTGAATCGACTGTTAGAAATTAGGGGGTGCGAGTCCCTTTTTTGACTTATTGGGAAATTAAGCCAAAAGGAGAAGAGAGAATGGATTATTCTCTGGACTTGCACCCCAAAGTTGCTTGAACATTTGAAAAGAAAAGCTTTGCGGAACAAAGTTTCTCAAATGCAAGACTAGAATCATAGGAAATGAAACAAAGCGTAGCCAACCACGGCAAAGAACAAGAAAAACAAAGCCATCAAAACTTTGTCGACTTCTTCATCCCTGAAACGGTTGTCATCTTCAAGATTGTTCAATACAGGTCACGCCTCTTTTCCACTTGTCCTCTCTAAAGAAAGGCTTTATGAAGGAGAAACATTTATTTCAAATCCTAAGCTACCCGGCAAACTGCTCAGAAACATGAAAGGGCTCGTAGTCTAGTCTGCAAAATAGAACTTAAGCAATCCTTTTGACGATTAAAGACATGTGTTTTCAGATTGTGAAGGGTCATGTTGGAAATTCCTTGGAAATCAAGCCAGGACTTTGGTGGGCCCGACCGGATTTGAACCGGTGATTTCTTCCGCGTGAGGGAAGCGTCCTTTGGCCTTTTTTGAAAGTTAACCAGCTAGACCACGGGCCCGTCCAGTCTAAACGGCAAACTGATTCCTTTATATGTTTTGTAGTATTTTACAACCTTGCTTTTCCTGAGTAGCTTGTTCTCAGAAAATCTTTTGTGAAATCTGACTATATGCCTTAGATTGGAACTACCAACGACGCGAAAATACTCAACGACGTTGTTCCATGATCTCGTTCCTGTCTCTAAGGGATTTCGGAATGTGAATATTCCTAGCGATTTGCCGATGTCTTCCACCTGATCAACAAGCGTCTTGTTATGTGAGCTAAACCTGATTGAATACCGTTGCCGTCTTTGGACACGCTTCCATCAGTATCGATAAGCCCACGGAGACAGCAAATTGCCAGTTTCCTATCCTCCATGACAGCATTCGGTATCATGGCTACTCCTTTTATCTTGTCTCCGTAGGGTATGGCCCATTTGTTATGCATGTATTCACATACTTTCTTGGAGAAAAGTTGAGCATAGACCAAATTATTTCCCTTTCCCTCCTGATGGTTTGGGATGCCCCAAATAGCTCCCTGGTCAGGGCTTCAATGTAAAAGACGTAGGGCATATCGTACCTGGAATCTTGTGTTATCTTGACGAAATGCTCTGTAAGAGTGCCATCTCCAGGATGTATTCCTATGAACTCAGATAATTTGTCGTTGAGCACAGGAAGAATGACTTTCTTATGCCACATTGAAGGATGATGCTCATGAGCAACTCTTCCTCCTTTCGCTCTCCATTCGCTGAGATTTTCTGGCCGGTTAGCAAAAAGAGCTCTTATGCCCCTCTTCCCACCCTTCACAGCACCCCAACATAAGGCCCTTGTAAAGGACATATAAGCATCCGCTACACTATAAGAAGCGGTGTTTAATGCCGAAGACTAAAGCCGTAATAAAAATTCAAAACGTTGTTGCTTCTGCCGCCTTAAACCAGAAAGTTGACTTGAACGCTGTTGTGAAGAGTTTTCCAGGCGTAGAATATCGTCCGGAACAGTTCCCGGGACTTGTGTTTAGGCTTAAGAAACCGAAGACGGCTACATTGATTTTTAGCTCTGGTAAAATGGTTTGTACAGGAGCGAAATCGGAAAAGGAAGCGCGCAGGGCTGTTATGACAGTTGTTAAAGAGTTGAAAAAGGGCGGAATAATCATCATCAGCAAGCCGGAGCTAAAGATTCAGAACATTGTTGCCTCCGCAAGCTTAGGCGGAAAGATAGACTTGGAACAGGCAGTGAGCAAGCTTGTAAAAACCATGTATGAGCCTGAGCAGTTTCCAGGATTGATCTACAGGATGGACGTGCCTAAGGTGGTCATACTGATATTCGCAAGTGGGAACCTTGTTTGCACAGGGGCAAAGAAAGAACAGGACGTTTATGACGCAGTGCACAAGCTTCACGAAAGCCTGGAGGAACAAGACCTCATATTCTACGAATAAAAACTTCACACGTCAATCGCCTATCGCCTTCGCGCACGCTAAGATCCTAAGAACCAAGAAAGGTTCCATGTTGAAGCAAGAGTCACCCGAAAGATCGATCGACTTCAAGGTTTGTTGGCATAAAATGAAGCCTAAATGTTTTTGCAGCCTTCAACTTGGCTTGTTTGTACTCCTTCTCAGCTCCATAATAACGCAGATTGGCCGCTTCTCTTGCAACTCTTTTCCTTGAACTGATAGAATCGACTGTCACGAATTCACCGAAAAACTCTGGGTTAGACGCCGGACTACCGCGCGCTAGCGTTTGATGATCTGTTCATAAAGCCCCAGTGTTTTTTCAGCTATCTTGTCCCAAGTGAACTCGTTCAGGACTCTGCGTCTGCCGTTTTTGCCCAGCCACTTTCTCTTCTCCTCATTCTCCAAGACGCTGTTTATCCCCCAGGCGATGTCCGATGGGTTGGCCGGGTCTATGTGGTACCCGCACTGTTCCTCTCCGTAGCAGGCAACGATCTCTCGCATTCCGCTGATTCCTGCCGCACCTATTACGACTGGGCGTTCCATACTCATCGCCTCCAAGACCACTATTCCGAAGGGTTCATAGAAGCTCGGAAAAACCGCGACCTGGCACGCTGCGTAGTGGAGGATGCGCTCCTCTTCTGAAATGAACTCGAAACGGAACTTTACATAGTCACTCATTTTTGTGGCTTTGACCAAATTCATCAGGTATTCTTGCAAGTCGCCTAGACCCACAATTACAAGCTTCGCCTTTGGATTTTTCGGCAGAATATGGGGCAACGCCATGATAAGCTTGTCAACGCCTTTGACGCCAACGAGTCTGCCTATGAAAAGAATCATGTAGTCATCGTCTTTGATATCATACATCGCTCTGACTTTCTTGATCTGCTCAGGAGTCACTGTTGCCGGATCGTATTTCTTTGGGTCGACCCCGTTGTAAGCAACTTGGATTTTCTCTTTCGGACAGCCTAGGCCTACCAGCTCATCCTTCATCGCAAAAGAAACTGTCACGATAAGGTCAGCCGCCTTGGCGGCGTGAAGTTCAATGTTGCTCACCGTAACCGAGCCCTTTCCAAGCGTTCTTCCTTTCTCTGTTGAGTGAACGTGGAACGCAAACGGCAATCCTACCTCTTTTTTGACAGTCATTCCGCCTATAGCCGAAAGCCAGTCATGAGCAACGACAAGGTCGAATTTGATGCCTTCTTTTCTTATCAACTCATTAACGAGTTTTGCAGCGCTCAGATAATTGTACACGAGGATTTTTGAGAACCACTGTATCCCACTACCCCATTTCTTTATGTCCTCTGCAACTACATCGGGCAACGAGTCAGAAATGTCAATGTGCAGCGGCCGGTGGATTTCGATACCTCGCCAAATCTCACGCGTCGGTAGTCTACTTGCATCATCATTCATCGTGAAAACTGTAACGTCATTGTCCATGAGAACAAACTGGCGAGTTATTTCAGCCGAGTAGGTCCCCAAGCCACCGACGATCTTTGGGGGATACTCGTAGACCAGAACAGCAAGCTTCATTGTTTTTCATCGTTGTCCGTTTCTTAATAGTCTCTTACTGTTATTGCTCGCACGCACGTGTTTCGCAAGGTTTTCCTACTCTTGTGTAAGCGTGATTTCTATTGTTGAAACCATCCGTGCCCTGTTTTCGCCTTCTCTTGCTGGCATTTCTTCGGTTCCTATAGCGATTTTGCTTATTTTTAGGTTTTTTAGGAAGCGTCTTCTAGTTATTTCAGCTACGTCAACAGCTGTTGTGATTGCTTGTCCTCGTGCTTTCAAGATCACTTCCTTAGCATTGCCCGCCGATAATCTTGTGATAACTGCTAGAACATAGTCCATTGGCGTTTTCCTTCCAATGAAAACGATTCCCGATTTTTCCGTCATTTTCCATCACTCCAACAACAGAACGCTGGCACCCCATAATACGCAAACCTCCTTATAAACCGAATAAACAACAGAGCATCCTGAGGACATTTTCACGTGGCTCCCTCATCCTAGATTCCGATTTTAGACACAGCATTCACTTCGCATTTAGGTGATAGGTTACAATTAGGTGCAGAAAACTCGCATATGTCTTTTCAAACGCGCCGAGCCCTTCAAAAACTGGCAATTCTTGCGAGTAGGTGGTGGTGACTTACATAGCTGTGCGTGCTCTCAGAAGAGGACTTGAACCTGTTTGGGTATGGGGACGGGCTGGCCCACCACCCTTACCGTAGAGTCAATCCACTCGCAGATTTATCTACTCGCAATGATCAACCATTTGCTTTGTTCTACAACAGAGTCACGTTGGGAGGAGAATGGCAGTGGGAGAAAGGAGACGAGGAAGAAGCTGCCATTCCCCTCAAAGCGCACGCGTGCGCTTGTCCGTAGTATTGGTTCCGCAACTTGTTATTAAGCTTGTCGTCCAATACGTTTTTGACCAAACAATCTTTCTAAGGCCGAAGTGAGTGTTCAGAACATGACTCATATGAAACTTAGTGTAAAGCCCCGACGTTCAGGAGGATGCAATGGCAAGTGAGGGGTTCCGGGCTTCTTACCTGTATTTCTGTTGAACATGTAAACAAAAATGTTTATTAAATATTAAGATTCAAGCTACATATTGAAGCGGTGACAAGGGTGCAGATAAACATAGGCTCCTGGAAGCTCAATGAAGACTCACCACACAGGATGGACCAAGAAGGTCTGACCTGTGACGAATGCGGCAAAACCTACCAGAGACCAATCCTAGCAAGAGTTTCAAGCAGCGGACACGTGGTAAAGACATATCAAGCATGTCCACACTGCATGACAAAAGTTCACTGTGCAGCAGCCGCTCCAAGAAGTGAAGGAATAAAAGCCGCAATTCTCTCCAAAGAATCAACCACAATGGCACCTGGTTTGGACGGAAAGTGTGTGCATTTCTTTGGATACCTGAACAAACGCGCAAAAGGAACGCCTGTCCCCGAACGTTGCTTGACTTGCGATAAAATGGTTGAGTGTCTCTACGGCTAGAAAAGTCTTCAAAGGCTTCCAGAAGTCTATCAAAAAATAAATATTCCGTGGGCTTTTATAGAGGTTTGGTTGTCACTGCTTGCTTCCAATAAAAGATCTAAACCGAACCCTGACTACGCCGCATGTCAACCGCCTGCTGCTTATAACAAACATACTCATCTTCGCAATCTACACGTTGTCAAGCCTAGGAATCGTTTTTGGAACCGGCCTTGCACACTTCATTGACGCACATTTTGTGATGGTGCCAGCTGAAATACTCAATGGACAGAAACTGTACACCTTGGTAACGTCAATGTTCATGCATGCATCGATATATCACCTGTTTGGAAACATGATCTACCTCTATGTGTTCGGCGACAACATCGAAGACGTCTTCGGGCACGTCGGCTATCTCGCCTTCTACTTGGTCAGCGGCTTGGCAGCAGCATCGGCACACGTAGCAGCTATGCTTTATGCACCAATGATAAGCAACCTCGTCGGCGTCACGATCCCTTCCGATCTGACCATTGGTGTTCTTGGTGCTTCTGGAGCAATTTCAGGAGTTCTGGGCGCATACATCGTGCTTTTCCCCAAAGCCTACGTGCTCACGCTGATCGTTTACGCAATACTGCCGATACCCGCATTTTTGTTCTTGGGCTTCTGGTTTGTACTGCAGTGGCTTATGGGATTCTTCGATGTGGCAGGCGGAGTCGCCTATTTCGCGCATATAGGCGGCTTCATCGTAGGAATGATGCTGGCTTTGACAATTGGACTCAAAAGAAAGAAGGACCTAAAAGCAAAAATGCGCGTATAAACTGCGAGTTTCGGGGTCTGTCCGTCATAAGTTCTTCATCTTTGCAATCCGACTGGGACGGCAACATCATCCCCCGTGGACAATACAGCATCCCCGTCAGATATGAACATTGTCAATACAATGCTCTGGATGAAAAAGAACGCATATGAAGAAACCACCATACGCAAAGTAGCCAAACTTCTCAGACACTTGCAACGAAACTGCAACACCAAAGATCCAGAAACCGTAAAACTCTATATCGCCAAAAAGACCACCAGCAACGGACACAAAGAAAACTTGGTAGAAGCCTACGCCATTCGCTTAAGATCGCGGAACTTAACATGGGAACAACCCTTCTACCAAAGATACGACAAGAAACGCAGACCACCCAAAGAAGAGTTAATAGACTTCATAATCAGCAAAGCACGCTTAGAAATGGCATTAAAACTAAGCATGACTAAAGATCTAGGCGAAAGACCCATAGAACTCACTTGGCTAACACTGAAAGACATAGACCTATCGACAGGCATAGTGAGCATCACAGGAGCAAAACACACCGTCGGAAGAGAAGGAAAACTCAAAAACAAAACCCTAGACCTTTTGAGAATCTACCTCAAGAAAAGAAAACTTAACCCAACAAGCAGATTATTCAACATGAACTCAACCAGCTTCAGCAACAACTACCGACACACACGAAACAGAATAGCCGAAGACTACGATATGCCCGAACTCAAGCAAATCCAACTCTACGACTTCCGACGCTTAAAGGCATCCAAAGCCTACCACCTAAGCGGCAAACTACTATTGGTCAAACAACTACTGGGACACAAAGACACCAGAAGCACGGAACGATACATCAGTCTATTTGACGAGCAGAACATAACATGGATACCTGTAGTAGCAGAAACAGACGAAGAAATCAAACAAGCCATACAAAACGACTGCATCCTCGTATGCCAAGCAAACGGAAAAGCATACTTTAAGAAACCAGCGTAAAAAGTAAGCGATTTAACAAAAAGTCGAAGAAGTCGAAGATGATAAAAACACCCTTCAGAGTGCTATACTTTGTTTCCATGCTATTGCAGTTCTTCAACGTTCTCATCTGTTAATGAACCCATTCTATTTGGAGCTTCTCTTCCAAGGGTAAGCCACGTGCTTTCCTTTCGCTTCCCTGAAGTAAAAGCGACCAAAATTCTGTTGGGGTCGATAGGTTTTTTTGTCATCTTTTCTTCCAATTTATCAAGCGAGACTGTTGGTGTCTGTGGATATTGTTTCTGATTGACTAAAGTCTCCAGTAGTTTATCAAGCGTATCAATTTGACTCATCAATATGTGTTTGGGCAAGTGACAATGTGTCATTGCTTCGCCCATTATGGCAGTATAGCCTCCGCTTGGAGCTAAGTACTGGACGATTGGCTGAAATCCCGCATCAGTTTTGAATGGAGTCCTAGAAACAATTAGTGGAACAACCGTTGGAAAAAGTTCCCAGCTCTTAAAATGTGGTTCATCAAAGCCTTTGATTTCTGCCACTTGAGAACACTTTCGGCAACTAAAACTAAAATACTTGAAGGGTAGCCCTTCCTTGTCCACATATACGCTGATATCTTCTTCATTGACTTGCATCGGTCCTTTTATGTAAAGAACGTTTCCATAAACTTTCTTACTTCCACAGTGAGGACATTTAGCCGTCCAATAATCAAGTAATCCTGTTTCGAAAAGACAAGTGTCCCAGAATAACTTGTCAATAGCAGTAATTGTATGTCCAACTTTTCCAGAAGCAGAGTGGAGTGCAGGAGGTGCAACTATCTCATTCCATGCTTTAGTGTCCATCACTAAGTAGAGTCCTTTGTACACTGCAACGTAATCGGGAACTCGCTTGATTTTATCGTAAAAATCAGGGCTTGACATCGGTATCTCGAATTGATAAAAAAATTCAAAATCGTTATCATGAAGAATTTTAGAAACAGAAAGTTCAAATTTCTCCCAATCGTACAAGTTCCATTGCCTCCAATTAAGAGCTTGTTTATTAGATGCGAATATAGCTTTGGTGGAACCCTATTAATAGAAGACTGTTCGGCGCTTCGCGCGCGCTTCAAAAAGCCAGCATGAAAAACCAGATAAAACCTTCCTTACTAGATTGAAGTGGAAGCGATACAATGAGAAAAGACCCAGAACCATTTATCGAGTTACTTTATCAAGAATTCCCCAAGGCAGATCCCATTGAACTGGAGCGCATCGCTAAAGTGGTCGAGAAATGGTTAGAGCAAAAACGGAAATACTTTGATAAACTGAGCAATCACATGGCCAGGAAATTCGGAGAAAACGAAACAGGAACCCTTGTCTCAAAAGCTTATCCCCGTTGCATAGAAACACTCTTACAGGAACTAAACCCACAGGCTTATCCTATGCACACGTAAGAGAGAGAATAAAGAGCGCTTCTAACGGCGCGCGCTCGTGAGCCTTTCGGCTCACTCGCCCGTTCCAGACGATAACCAGAATGCGGACAACTCCAGAATAGTGCGAACCTTGACACCCTTCAATATTTCATCATTGACATTTCCATCACTTCGCAGCTATAACACGACTCACCGACTTACATCAGACAAAGGAGTGCGTATCACAGGCTTGCCAACGCATCATCAAGTGTCCAAACTGTGATTCCCTTATCGGTAACCTCACGATCATCTGCAATACTCGTCAAATCGCTATCCTCGCTGATAATCGTCCTACTAGGAGAGTTGAAGGCAACCTGAAAGTACTTCAGATCATCTGGATCGGTCAGCACCGATATGTTGATTGCAGCCCGCGGTCTGTAGACCATTTTCTCTTGGCGTTGCACGGCAATGAACCACCATTTGGTTAGATCTGAAGTCGCTTGCCGCCTGTACTCATCGAGTATATTTTCCTGATTAGTGATGGGAATATCCAATACGACCTTATGGCAAACATAGATAATCTTCGACAGGACAGATGCAGCCTTCCATACCAAGTTGTCTTCAGGTAGTGGGTTGGTGGACGCCTTTCCAATCACCCACGCGTCCACTACAACAAATCTCTTAGTTGCCGCGTTCAATTCGATCACTTAAAGCCCCAGCGGCTTTGAGATGAGCTAAAGCCTCGGAAAACCCTTCTTCAAAGAATCCTCTTGGCAAGGGCTCTTTGAAATATCCTTTCTCATCAAGAACCATATCGGTCATTTTCGTCCCTTCGGCGTCTGATTCGAAGTAGTGAACCCGTACCTTTTTTGAATCAATCTCTTTCTCGGCAATTCGACGTTGAAGCCTCAAAAGCAAATGTTCTGAATGAGTTTCAACCAACACTCGGTTTCCGTATTTCACAACGTCGACTAGAAAATCAGCCACTTTCGCCTGTGCCTGTGGATGAAGATGTGCTTCTGGTTGTTCCATCATGATCAAACTTCCCTTTGTTGCATAGAAAGACTGGACTATTATTGGGATCAGTTGATTGAGTCCGAATCCCACGTCTAGAATGTTCGACTGAATGCCTGTCTGTTTATTTCTTGCTTCAAGTGAGTAAGTCGGACCTTCGGAAAACTTTGGAACAAACGCTGCCAAACCAAACTGTTCCAGCCAAAATTGGATTTTGCCCATTGCCTCTGAATAATTCTCATCATCGCGTATATGTGCCAAAACCGGTATTGTGTTCTCCCCGTATATCCCGACAGAGTCCGGACGACCCTTGTAGCGGGAATCAACAGCCTCTGCGCGATTCTCACATCCTCTTCTAGACGAGACATATTGCAGATAGTCTCCGAATTCAAATACGATTGATCTCGCAATCGTTTCGAGGAACCGAACACGTCCAGCGTCTCCTGCCGAAGGGAAAGGAATGAATCCACGCAGATCGAAACGCACGTTGCTGAATCCCTCTGGCAAAGGATACCGACCGACTTCATCACTTGGCGAAAATGCTGCCACCAGTTTTCCACTAGAAGTCAATATTAAACTCTCGCTGACATAAGCCGTTCCATCAGGCAGCGAAGAAATCACTACTCTGCACGAAAAAGCCCGCATTTCAAACGAACTGAAATCTTGGCTCAAATCACAAAGGTCGAGTATATGCTGTCCCCGCAGAGCAAAACTGAAACTTACTATCATTTCCTTGTTCAGATCATGAGCATACACTGCGTCCTTGAATGTGCCGAGTTTCGCCATTTTGCCGTTGAGGGCAAAACCATTGACCGACTGCTTTAGAAGCGCCAGTGTCTGAAGGAGTGATGTTTTACCAGAGTTGTTCGGACCGATCAATACGTTAATGTCTCCAAAGTCCATACTCAAATTCTTCAGCGATTTGAAATTTTCAATCGACAAATGTGTTAGCATTTGACAATCGACATAGACTATTGCACGTTGAGATATATCTCTTAGTGCCCGTCGCGTGTTTGCTAGAAGGCTTCAAGAACTAGCCAACCATCTTCAAAATCCCAACGACGCTTACGATAACCGCTCAATCTGACCAAACGTTTCAGAGGAACAGACTCAATACGACAACCCTGCTTACGAACACGAACAAACAACCGCACCTTTCCCATAAAACCAACAACTCAGCACGCTTAGCTACCGCTATCCGCCAAAACCATGAAACCCAGTATCCACATCCCAAACAGGATGCCCATCCTCACAAAAATCAGCCTCAAAGTCACTCTTCTTTCCAAACTCGCCAGAGAACCAATCTTTCGAACCAAAATAACGCAACCGTTCCAAGTCATGTTGACAAATCGGACAGAAACGACGACGCAATTCAGGAGAAACCTTCAATTTACGGTAGCTGCAGACACCAAACCAAGTCGCAACACGAAAACGCTTAACACCAACCTTCACAGCCGCATGGTTCAACTGATACCAAGCAGTACCGCCAACTGTCCTACGCTCACCCAAGACCCTAACGATGTAGCCATTATCCTGATAAGCCCTATACAGCCTACCCTCAACGCCACTACACGCATAACAATTCCCGCCCGTACAATGACGACAACGACTATAACCGCCAAGAACAAAGCCTAAGAAATGAAAATGAACATTCCAATACCAGCCTTTTGCCCGCCTATATCGGAAACCGTGAAAAATTATGCAGCCGCCAACAACACCACAACTAATCAAGACCTCAATAACCTTCTTACGTAGACACCTCAAGTCTAGGTCATAATCCTTCACAGGAACACTGCATACGATATGCTCAACTTGACCAAAACGCTTCGCAGCCTCTTTCAAACGCGCCTCGATCCTGCCAGCTTCACGAACAGCCCAGCCCTTCTTGTAACAAACAGGACAAGACGGCTTGTCACAACTGTTGAAGACTTTTTGAACGTACACCTTCCCTTTATGATTGTGCCTGTCCAACGTAATCTTATTGTGCAATTCAACACGCACGTACCCCCAATAACTCCCAAACGTCCCACACCATGAATTAGTCACATTGCCGTTTCCAACCAGTGAAAAACCGCCATGTAGCCCCCAAACCTTTGGCTCTCCAACAACGCCCGACCAAGCTACTTCCTCAGGCAAACTTCGTTTGGACGCAACGGAACTGTCTAGGCTCACTTCTTTACACCCCTAAAGTGACGACAATCATAACAAAGAAGAACATTGTCAATCGTTTTTTTGATGGGTTCCTTAGCCGCAATACAGAATCCAATGTAATCATATTTGAAGCCACAAGGATTGGAATCAGACATCCAAAACCTCCCAACGCAATCGGGAAAGGCTCAAAACAGAGCCCATCCAAACGCCCGCGAGCATTACGCGGAATGAGCTATGCCAAATATCGCTCCAAATTCCTCGGTTCAACATTTGACATCACAAATTATAAGAGTAACCGTTGTATAAAAACTGGTAAGGAAAAATCAGGTAAACTTGACCAGTAAAGGCGCTTGAACACCATGAATGAAGAACCAGACAGATATTGTGAAAAAATCCTCATGACGCTTATGTTGAGCGACGAAAAAATCAGATTTAACAAGTTATATGAAAGATTAAAAAACGCTAATGCCAACATGTCCAAGCCCACCCTCATACAACACTTAAACCACCTTATCGAAGAGGAAATAATCCAGCGACATCAAGAGGATAAGCAAAAAGTATCCTATGAGATGAATTGGAAGAGATTCAAAGAACTACAGAAAGCCAAGAAACTCAACCAAACGGCATTACACCAAATAAAGAGTGAAAAGATATTCAAATCAAAGAGTCTGTTTCAACAGACAATCTACACGACAGCCATGGTGACCATAGGCGAGCTATACTACCTCAAGCTGAACATACTTGATATTCTTGAACCAGAAAACAAACTCGCAAACCACTTCTCATACAGCCTCATTAGGAGACTTTTCAACCTCTATGCTACGTGGCTTTACGAATCTGCCAAAGAGTCCAAAGAAAACAGTCAGAAAATAATACGTTCCTTAGACAGAAACATAAATACCTTGGAGAAAAGCTTCTTTGATCACCCTTTTAACTGGAACATTTTTCCATACCGCGAGCAAACGCAGCCAGCGACCTCCTCGGAGACATAAGCCTTTCCCTCATTTGTTCTCTGAAGTCTCTCCTAAAAGAGGAACGGTTGCCTCTCATTTCGTCATGTTCGCCATGTCTTCAGCGTCGCTGTGTTAGCTTCAGATGACTAGCCTCTCTTTTGGAAAGGTATATTGTCTCCTCGTCGAAAACAACGAATAGTGAATGGATGTGTGATGAGATATGATGAACAAGAATTCGTTAGAAGAAACACAGGGTAAAACAGAGAAAGAAACCATCAAACAAGACACAGAACAAACACAACAAACAGAATTAGTAAGCCCTAAGGCTGGGACGGCAACATCATCCCCCACAGAAATGCATCATCCCCAACTCTTTAATATTTTGTGACCTCTGAGAAAAGGATGGAGAAGGGAGACAACTGGTAGGCTGAGGAGCCTCCCCTCCTAGGTTTCAATGTACCATGGATATTTGGATGAACGTAAATAAATATCCAGTATCCACAGAGTTTATTGAGTCCTCTGTCAAAGAAACTACCATGGCAAATCCTAAAGCCGAGTGGTTGAAAGAAATCAAGGAAAGCGTTCGCTACCGTTATTCTGCTAGGCTAGACGAATTTCTTGAGTGGGTCAAAAAAACGCCAGAGCAATTAGTCGAAGAGTACAAGGCGACAATCGATAAGGACGCATGGGTTAAAAAGTGGGGTTCGATTGTTCTCCAATACTATCAAGCACGTCTTTCCGCTGGCTACTCAATCAATTCAGCGAGAGCCGATAGTGTCGCGCCAAGGTCTTTCTTTTCCAGTCAGTGCCAAGAAGTGAAAATTCAAAAGGGCAAGATTGCTAAGGCTCAAATCGCCACGGGAGAGCATTCTTCCACACAAGACGAACTGAAAAAAATATTCTACTTCGGAGATGTCAAACAAAAAGCGATTCTTTCAACTTGACTGGAGCCTTTATAGCAAAAGCAATGACATATCCTTATAGAGACGAATCTGTTTTTGTGGATAGGTGGTCTTGCATGGTTATGGCGGTTTCGACATCTGCCTATCTTAAATTAGAAGATGTTAAAGGTGGGTCTTAATTCAAAGATGTTTTGCTCGTTTTTTTGAGTGCATATCAGAAGTTCGATTGCCCTCTTTGGCTTTCTTTTTCATATCCACGTTTTCTCATATAATTAATAGTTTTCAAAGAAGCGATAACTGCAATAGATGATGCAGAAACAACCATTCCTAATAAGACTTCCACTGTTAAAATAACAGGTGCAGGCTTGTCTTCAAATAGACACCCGACTGAATAGTAAGTGCCATCATACTCTAAATTGCTAGTTTCGTGAACCGATATTAATTCATCAAGTTGCGTATCTTGTGGCGACCCAATATACACATAATTTTGGTTTGACATTGCCTCAAGAACGTAGCCATCAGGATTCTCCAAGACAAAGTAATAGCTAGGTTTCTCATTGAGCTTAGATGCGTAAATAACATATGAAGGACGATAAATAGACCGCATTTCAATCATGCCAACCGTTGAGAAAACTATCGTTAGAGTAAAGAAAACCAAAGCAGCATTTGTTCTGGAGAGTTTTCTTGACATGATTTACACAAAACACATTATGTTGTTAGTTTTCATATAGGGATATGCGTGTTCAAAAGAGGACAACAATTAAAATTACTTCTTTCATAATCACAAGTTTTCACTTAACAAGCGTTACAACGAATTTCTAACACTTGTTGACGATTGGATTGCAAAAGTCGAAAAAGGCGAAGCATTGCCATCGATAGCCTAGATGAAGAAGCAAATCAAACCCAAGAAATAGAAGACACTTCTATCACGGTTTTCAAGTCGGTTTGCCCTCGCCTTCCTTGGGTCAGAGCCTTGAAGAAAAAAGTTAAGGCTATTTGGATCCAAATATGCCAACATCGAAAATAGCGCGCTAGTTGTATATGTGAGCGGATCACATCTTCTTGTGAAGCGCCTTTAACGTTCCAGAAACCGTCAAAACATGTGCGGCAGCTGGCTTGTTCCCGATTTTCGTTATTGAAGCTAACGCTGTCTTGACCAATTCAAGACTTGCGTGCCCGACACGCAGGACAACAGACTTTGTTTCACCGTCAAAACTGATCATACTTAGATTGACCGTGCTGGCACCACGTTCACCGTAAAGCTTGGAGATACTATTCCATACAGCGTCGATAAACTCGCTTGAGTTGAAGGTTTCAGAAGAATCTATTGTCAAAGCCAGGTAGCGGCGTTTCACCTTCTTCAGCAATCTTTTCCTCTCCGAACGACTCGTATGCCAGGAGCAACAAATCGCCAGCTCAGTTTTTCTCTGTTTCTTCTAACGATTGCCACAGGATTTTTGGAGACAGCATCTACGGCAAATGCTTCATGTAAGCCTACAAGAGATGCTAACGACGCAAGTTCCATTGGTTTTCGCATAAGCAGCTCCTCTGAAACACCGCTTGACACGATGATGGGGACGTGAAACTCTCTGGCGGTCTGAACCATCCTTCGCAGAATTGAGAGAAGTCTGATTCTTAGCGTTCCTTCAAGCGTCAGTAGTGGCTTCACGTCTATCTCTAGAGAGGCCAATGAGTTTGAAGCCAGTTCAGCTTCAGCCATATCAAAGAAAGCCCTGCGAAAGTCAGGTTGCGGAAAGTTCAGAAGATCAACACGACGGTCTTTCGCTGCTTGCCTTGCAACGGTTTTAGCCTGACACGTGACGGCAACTACTTCGAACCTTCGCCTCAGCCTCCTCAAATCTCTAAGCAATTCTTCAGGTGTATGAGGTTTCAGATCCACGCGCGACACGAGGTCTATGCCGACTTCTTTGCAGATTTCCTGTATTTGCTTGACCTGCTGTTCAGCGGTCCGCGGTAGGAAAGACATTCCAATCAGGCCGTATCCAAGCATTGAAGCACGGCTGGCTAGACGTTTAACATGTGACAAATCGTTGACATTAGCACATAAGTGCAGGTCTGCGTAGACTCTTTTCATGGCAATAACCCAAATTCTCTGCAGACGCCCACAACTTCCTGCACGCTATGCTTTTTGAAGTGTATACGAAAATGAATAATATCCGTTGCGCCCAGTCTAAGCCCGTTTAGGTAGGCAGACTGCTTGTCCAGTCGGATGTAGAGATTTCCTTTGTCTAGATGCTGCGCGATTTCGTTGGCCAGAAGTTCCTTGTCTAACATGCTTAAACCCGAACACAACTTTGCGAACGCAGCTTGAGCCAGTTTCCTGTCTTTGATCCTTGTTTCAAATAGAATTATCGGGTTTCCGTGATGCCCCGTCAAGTTGGCGCTCTTGAAGGTTGCATTGTCAACTGATTCAGGTGGCAACGTGTTGCGTGCTGCGGTCAAAACCTTGTCTGGATCTTCAGTTGCATGGGCAAAAACCCTTAAGTCAATATACCCTACCGGAGCCTTGGAAGACAAGACCGCATCACTAATCGTCCTTAGTGCGGCCTTGACTTTTAGATTTTCCCTTAGGTTTCTTGGCTTTTACTGCGGCTTTCTTTTCTTTTACGATAGGCCTAAGAGCTTCAACGTTTTCGTCGTGACATGTCTTTCTTCTCGGATCAACAGGAATGTGATATTTCACAGCTTCTGTTAGGCTAAGGCCTGCCTTCTTGAGTTCTTCTCGGCTGAAGCCTTTTCCCTGCGTTTGTTTTCCGTCACTTCTGAAAACTTTGGGTCTTGCAGTCATTTGACTACCGTACTCCTGCTTTCAAGCTTGGCCTGAATTTTTCTGCGCCGCGTCCCCTTCTCCTCAAGCTTTTGACCTTCTTGCCAGCACTGGTAAGGCTTCTGAAAACTCTTCTGTGATGCTGTTTCTGACAGATCCAGTTGATGTTTTTGTCGGCTTTTATCGATGGATGATGCGGATCGACAAGCATCACTTCAAACCATTTCGAAATGCCGTCTTCACCAACCCAATAAGAGTTTAACACTTCGAGATTCGGGAACTTTTTTCCAACCCGTTCTTCACCGATCAGTCTTATGCTCTTGGACAGCTTGAATTTCTTAACACCCATACGTTTCGGTCTTCTGCCAGACCGAGGTCTCTGCTTTCTAAATCCACCTCTTCTGACACGCACGCGAACCAATACAAAACCTTGTTTTGCCTTGTAACCCAACATCCGTGCCTTATCCAACCGCGTCGGCTTTTCTATTCTGGTTATCACTGACTGTTTGCGCCATTCAACCTTTCTCTTGCGATTCAGTTCTTCAACATAGGATTTCTCAGGCTTCGCCCAAGCCTCTGCGATGTACTTGTATGCCATTCATTTCACCTCAATCACTAGTTTACGGTTCAGCCCTTTACGGCCACATCCCAGCGGACTTTATCCGCCATTAGCTTTGAACTCTAGCAGCGAGCACTGAAATAAACCTTTCCAGACTATCACTTGCTTTCAAGCTGCGCCTCAGACACTAGAAAGCAACCGCTCTGGCCTTTCCAGACCTTCTTCGCGTTGACTATCTTGATTCTTTTCGTGAAGAAAGCGGCATCAAGAACGAGGGTTTCGTATTCTCCGCCTTCGCCCACAAGCGAAACCCCATACTGCCTGTTCAGTCTGACCAAGTCGTCAATGGTTTCAGCGTCCATCTTCCTGCCCAGCCATTTATCGTCAAGACCGTGAGCATAAACTCCGGTAATGATGACGTTAAACTTCAGATCCAACATCTCTTTCAGCATCGCTAGAGGATCCTTGTGCCAAAGAGGCGTGATCGACTGAAGATTCAATTGTCCACAAATGTTGTCAATCTTAGTTTTCTGGTAGTTTGACGCTATTCCTCCGGAAACTATGCCATCAACATGAAGATTTTCGATCAAACATTTGAGGTCTTCAACTTCCTCATCTTTGACCCCGGATGTTTCCGCTTTGGCAACTGGAATGCCGACAGCCTCTGCGAAAAGATCCACCAAGCCAATATTGGGATAATGAAACATCCAGCTGTCTTCCCTCAACGGGACCATAGTGGCGAGACAACTTACAGTGTATCCTTCCTTCAGAACATGGTAAAGTGCCAAGGTAGAATCTTTTCCGCCCGTGGCTAGAACGGCGACGCGCATTACAAACACTCTCACTTTCACAATACGAGACCGTAAATCAGGTATATGCTCCTTCTCACTTCATAACTTTCGAAGCTGCTTCCTTGAACAAAGCCACCGTCTGCACACGCCACTTCTCAAAGTCCACAGAATTCTCAGGATACTCTTTGCAATGGTCTTTCACACGATTCATATACTTCACCGTCAAACGAAGCTGATTCAGGAAACCTATCCTCTTCAATCCCCTGAACACTCTCCTACTTGTTTCAGTAATGTTAAGATGAAACTCGTCACCTAAACCCGCCTTCAAAACGTCATCTTCAGTTAAGAGATGATACCTCATTCCATAGTTCAAGTCTTCATCGCGACACTTCACAAGTAACATTCTGAAAACGTCAAGCCTGGCTTGTTTTGCACCGTACGTTTCGTTGTATCTGCAGTTGTAAGGCCACAAAGATTCTCGTCTCACATCTCCCTTCTCAAGCGCTTCAATAATCGTTTTGCCAGCAAAATGCCCACTCAGCATCGACGGGCCTATTCCGCCGCCGTGAATTGGGTTGACGAGGCAGGCTGCGTCTCCAGTGATTATGACGCCGTTTCCAACCATGTTGTCCAGTGGTCTTCTTGTAGGATCGTACCATGCGCCTCCTGTGAGGAGCAGCGAACCGTCAAAAATTGGTTTTGTAAGAATGTGCTTGTAGAATTGGTTTTTGGGATTTGGAAATTTGCCGCGCATACAAATTCCTAAACCTGCGTTGACTCTTGCTCCGCCTTTTGGGAAGATCCATGCATAACCACCTGGAGTCGCCTTCTGGTTCAGGTAAATCTCGCAGTACTTTGTGTTTTCGGTCTCCTGCTTCAGTTGGCGTATTTCACGGTAACAAGCCTCAACATCCTCGTTTGCAACAGCGTTCTCAATCCCTATCGGTTTGGGCAAGTTTTTCCTTACGACCCCCATAAAACCGCTTGCGTCAACTGTCACCTTGCCCTTCAGTTCCTCCTCCTTGCCTGTTTTCAATTTCTTAACCAAGACGCCAGTGACAAAACCCTTCTCGATCAGTGGTTTCACACATTGCGTTGAATCTACAAGCTGCGTGCCCGCGTCAACCGCTTTTCTGAGCAGCCACTGCCCAAAAAGACGCCTGTTAAGCAGATAACCGACGAAATCCTCATGTTCCACGGTGAAAACGGTATCCATATCCGGTGAATAGATTCTGATGCCTTCTATCCTCTTTTCAAGTTCCCCGCCCTGCGGCTTTTCCAAACCTAAGGTTTTCAGGTGATGCTCCCCAAGGGCGTCTCCACAAACCTTCTCTCCAATTTCCTCCCTTTTCTTTCTCTCAACAAGACACACTTTCAAGCCTGCACCTGCAACTGTCTTTGCTGCCAAACACCCTGCTGTTCCTGCACCAACAACGATTACGTCAAACTTCAAAGGGACCTTCTCCTTCAAATCTGCCATGCGTTTCGAATACTTTCTCGCGGTTGACCCATATAAATTGTTGAGTAAGCTTCTTCACACCAGGTGTAGGATGACCGAGCGTTTTCCATGATTTGAATACAACGTTTTGCTCCACTAATTTCCATGAAAATCATTTCAACAAGCCCTTTTGTCGATTTGCCCCCGTCACGTCGAAATGTTTTTCATCAACCGTGTTCACTTACCTTAAATATTGATTAATAATTCATAATAGTTAATTATATTCTGAGCGAACGATGGGAAACAACAGTAACTCATTGAAAAAGGATGTGTGTGATAAAATGATGAAAAAAACGGAACTCAAGAAAACAATGGCGTACGTAGAAATCGACCTGACAAAGATTGACGGCGACGGAGCTTTCCAATGCCCAAAATGTGGAACCATCATATCTCCTGACGACGAGTCAGACAACAACTACGAGATCGTTGACACCAAAGTGAAGAAAGACGAACTTGCAGAACTGGTTGTCAGGTGCAAAAAGTGCCGAACCACAATGAAACTCACAGGTTTCATGTCACAACCAGAAGCCTGAACCAATTCTTGACAGGTTAACCTATTTTTCTTGTTCAAGTCTTCTACTTATTGCGATGAAAACAAGCCACAACGCGACGCCATAGAGAACTCCGTTGAAAACAGCGCTCACATATGTAGTATAATTGGCAGCCAAGCCGCCGATCAGTGTGCAGAAAACGTTTCCTGGGAACATTGGTGAGGGAATCAGCAGAGATGCACCTGTAAACAACACGAAGAATACCATCAGGATTATTGTTCCCTTCACTTCTGATCGCGCCTTGCTGATTTCCACCTGTTTTCCTGTATTGTTGCTACCTACAATCGTGTCTAGCATCGCAAGATTTAATAAACCTTCTTGTACGGCTGTAGAACTCAAATACAGATTCCAACTCACAGCGTTTAGAAGCCCAGAAGCTGCAGCAAATACAGCACCCAGTAATGCAAGAAAGAACAAAGGACGAAAATTGCCACTAACGCGACCACCAACAGTTTTCTTCTAGTTGAAAGACCTGAAACATCATCTAGGGCTCCAGGATGCCTATACATCGACATGAGAACAACAAAGAAAGCCATCGACCAGAAACCTTCGACGACCAGTAACAAGAAAGACAAGAGGACCAGAACTGTCCTTGCCTTCTCGCCGAGCAAGGATCGAGCCACGTGACCGCCATCAAGCGTACCTGCCGGCAATATGTTAAGCATCGTCACGATCATTCCAACCCAGCCTGCAAAAGCAACGGGATGCAGCAGGACATACCGGTCTGCCGGAACTCTTAGAAAAATGGCGAAGAGGTCGAACATAAGGGGTGCGGGAAGGCCACCGCCTGGTGCTGGCAGAGGCAAAGTAGGAGAAAGAATCAAACCGATGATGCTGGCTATTGATGCAAGTATGAACCCTACTATAGGACCGCTTGAACCAATATCAAACAAGGAATCCTTGTTAGGCGGAAGAGATTTCTGCATTATCACCGCACCGAAAGTTCCGAAGCCCAGGAAGTCACCTATTGGCGGTGGGCCTGGAATGAAGTAGGGTGGCGTGGCTTCTATGCCGTTTCTGTTGGCAGTGAGTTTGTGGCCCATCTCGTGAGCCCCTAGCACCGTCATTATTGCGACGGTGAAGGCTGCGGCTCCTATGAAGGGACTTGACATCAGCCCTTTGTCAACGAACTCGACTGAAAGCAGATAGCCCGTCAGAAAGGTCGTTCCTATCGTAGCGAAAAAAAGCAGCCAGTTTATCAGTATATTGCTTGGCTTCACGGGCGGTTTTGGAAAAACCTTCAGCACTATTTTGCTGTCTATTCTCCGCAGGAGAGCTAGCATGTTCATCTTTGCCAGTTCTTTAAGAAGCTTGAGGAAAGGCTGCTTCGTTTCTTGCGGTTGCTTCAGGTAGTAGGTTGGGATGCCATGCTCCATAAAAGAGTCTTCTGTTTGGAAATGAGCAGAAACCGTCTGGGTTATCTTTTCGAAATCCGCTTGTTGAATAAGAGGTGTCTGAACTGTTTCTTCTGAGGCTCCTGCCATTATGTTCCTGCCTTTTTTGTTGCGGTAGTAGAATGTTCAGGGAATAGAAAAGGCTATTGGAACGCGACCTGAAAATCTGCTTGACGCCTCAAGGAAGAATTCTACACATTTCGTTAGGACAAAACATTCTGTTGAATTCTTCCATTTACCGACGGTTTCCAACTCATCGAAAGTATTATAAAAAGAGGGAAGGCTTACTCTCTACTAGTCTTGGTAGTTGAAATAGATGAGCTTCACGCTCGCATGCGACATCATGATGGATCTAGAAGGATCTATTCGCCCCGCAATGTATCTGGCTGATGAGCTGAACGCGAGAGGACATAACGTTTCCATAATATCGCCCATGATGTCAATTGATGTCGAAGAACGTCTTAAGACAACGGGCATGAGACCCATCAACTTGCACGCTAAGCTAGCTGCCAAGAACTCTGGCCTTTCGATGTTGTGGTTTGAAACTTGGTCACGTGAAGCTTTCCTAAGACTGAATTCGAGACACGCAGTCAACGATTCTTCACTGATCTTGAATTTCTCACAAGTCATTTCGGTTCCTTGCGCAGTATGGTACTTGCAGGGACCACCGTCCATAGCGTTGGAAGACATGAACAGAGAACTCTCAACTAAGTTTAAGATCGCTTACAAAGTCTTGAAGCCGTTCATAGGATACGCTGACCGTAAACTCATCAGACGAATGGGCAAAGTCTCCTTATCAGTCATTGCCAACTCAAAATTCTGCGCATCAATGTACGCCGGCTTCGGCATCAAAGTCTCCGACGTAATTTATCCTCCGATCAACTGCCAGCAGTTTTGCCCAGCAACCTCAAAACCATCTGCGGATTACGTATTCACGTATTTTGGAAAAGAGACAGAGTTCTCCGCCGTAAGACGCGTAGCAGATAGTGGTGTCAAGATAAAAGCTTTCGGTTCGAAGACGCCCTATATCGAGAAAAACCTAATGAGAAACGACAACATCGAGTTTCTGGGAAGAGTTACCACGAGGGAACTGGTAGATCTCTATTCGAACGCACTTTTTACGCTGTTCCCATTTACCCACGAGCCTTTTGGTTATATACCTTTGGAAAGCATGGCATGCGGAACGCCAGTTCTCACTTACGGTGTCCAAGGTCCGAGCGAATGCGTAATTGACGGATATACCGGCTGGCTTGCACGTTCGGAAAAGGAAATTGAAAACAAGGCTACTATGTACTGGAAGAATGGATTCAATTCTTCGATGCGGCGCAGTTGCGTGAAAGAAGCGACGAAGTATGATCGTAGATATTACACTGCCAAGTGGTTGAAGATTCTCGAAGAACCAAGCATTGACCGGCAACTGGTATGTTCGGGCGTGAACGTTCAACCTGTAGCAATATCCAAATAGAATATTAACTTATCATTTCGCATTGAATGTTTTAGGAAGATGAATGATGGCTAGCCGTGGACTCGAAGAGCGTCTCAAGGAATTCCTTCGCAAGCACGGTTCACGCTTGAGAACACTGACGAAGTACGAGAGAATATTGATCGTTGCCATACTTGTTTACATCGTCGTTCTTTCAACGATTACGTCTATCAAGTTTTACTGTTTCAGAACCCAGACTTTTGACTTTGGAATCTTCGTCCAGATCTCATGGCAGACGTTGAACGGCAACTTCATGTTTACTCAACCAAGAGCTGGCATCAACCAGCCCCCCAGCTTCCTCGGAGTGCACGTGTCACCTTTCCTGTTAGTAGTGATTTTCCTGTACGCACTTGTTAGCAGCCCTTACACCTTGCTTGTGATTCAGACAGCTGCTTTTGGGTTTGCAGCAGTCTTCATCTATAAACTCGGAAACAGAATTATTGGAAAGGAGAAAATCGCGTTGCTTTTTGCCATCGGTTTTCTACTCTACCCCGGGACTCTGTGGCCAAATTGGTATGACTTTCATCTTGAGGCTTTCGTGCCTCTTTTTTCAGCGATGATTTTCTATTACTACTTTTCCAACAACAAAGTCGGAGTAGTTCTCTCGATGATTCTATTGCTGTCAACTTTCGAAAGAGCCGTATTCATAGTGGGTCTTTTCCTTTTCTACATTGCCGCAAGGGAAATTTATTTGAAAAAGAAAAAAGAAGACACGAAGTTCCTTTCCAAACGAATGATTCTGACGCTGCTGATCGTTGGTGTCATCTGTGCAGCTTATTTCCTATTGTCCGAAAATCTGATGAACAGTGTTTGGCCCGAAAGAGGACTTTACCAGCCAATGAAGATCTTCGGTCAGGTGACATACAATAATATGCTTCTCAAGATAGCGTACGTAGCTCTACTAACGGCGCCCCTAGCCTTCTTGCCTTTTGATTCACCATTGGAACTCTTGCCTGCAGTTCCATATCTATTTTTGGCGATGGCTTCAGACTATCAGCCCTATTTCACTATCCCATGGCAGTATCCAGCGCTAATCTCCGTTCCATTCTTTGTTTCCGCGATTTTCGGATGGAAACATCAGGATAGAAAGGGTCTTTGGAAGAAAATGGTCGCGCTTATGCTTGTATGCGTTGTTCTGTTTAGTCCTGGATCTCCTTTCATGTCGCTTTTTAGCTCGAACTGGACTGTTCCAGTACCGACGTTGGAATATCAACTTAGATATCAGGCTCTTACAAGCGTCGCTGGAACTGCTAGCGTGTTGGCTCAGGAGAACATCTTTCCTAACATAGCTGAGAGGAAAGTGGCATACACTCTTTGGCCAAACAACAGTGCACCGCCTGACTATATTGTGGTCGATGTTTTGGACACGATGTTCTATCGCCAGCCCGGCGAAGAATCAACTCAAAACGCTTTGCTGAGGTTCACGCAACAGAATGTTTACGGCATAGTCAAAACGGTAAATGGCTTCATCATACTGAAGAAAGATTACAATGGACCAAGAGAAGTCTTGATGCCGCTGCAAATATCTCTTGAACCCACACAGTTAAGAAAGTCAGTAGTGTCTTTCGAAGACACTTCTACCGCGACCCACTTTTACATACCAGATTCGGTGGGAATCGAAGGAGATCATCTCGTCATAGGCAAAAACACAGTTGGAAATGCGTGGTGGGGTCCATACATCACTGTTCCCGCTGGAAAGTACCGCGTTGAAGTAGACTATGCAATAAACGGCAATGTGTCAGGACCATTTCTTGATTTGACCGCTTACTACTGGAATTCTCCCCAGAACGTACCAGTCTACGCCAAGAAAACAGTTCTGGGAAGCCAGGTCGCTGCTGGTCAGAAGAGCGTTGCAGTTATGGAGTTTGAGCTCAAGGACTGGGTGCCCTCGCTCGAAATTGTCGGCACGAGTTACGGAAAAGCAGATATCAGTGTCTACTCAGTGAAGTTCGAGGAAATCGATTGAGAGTTCTGGTTTTTATTCCGAGCTACAATGACACCGAGACGGCACTTCAAATTGCTGAACAATTCCTTGTTAACGAGAGCGTGAGTGGAGTTCTGATAGTTGACGATAGCGATGATTCGAAATGTGTTGAAATCGCTCGGCAGATCAGGAACGAGAAGATAGAAGTCATTTTTAGAGTCCGATCTGGAAAATGGTCCGCTTGGAAACTCGCCTTGACACGTGCAAGAGAGTATGACGGACTGATAGAAGTCGACTCAGACGTGGAAATCAGAGATCCCGATCTTGTTGTTTCGAGCCTCAAAGACCACGATGCAGTGACTGCCTATCAGGAAATCGTCCTACCTAACAAAAGTCTGGGCAGAGCCGTGGGAGAAGCTTACCAGAGGATGCATCAAGATCTCAAGGCAATGGGCAAATTCAACATGGGAGGCCAAGTCATCGCATTGTCCAACAAAGCTGTGTCAACACTGCTGCACTACAGGTTTTTCGAGGAACCTGTACTAGCGGATGATCATGTTATTGGTCTAGCCTGTAGGGTTTTGGAACTGAAATGTACGACGATAGACTGCGGTCTGCGAATAGGTCTACCCTCAACAATCAGTGATTGGATTAGCTATAGATCCAGGCATCGCGGGGCAATCAACTGGGCGGAAAAGTATGTGGCATCAAAAACTGGCAAAGCAAAGGAGACTGCTGATGCTTCCCGCGCGGACTACGTTTTTTCTTTACGATATTTCATTAAGGACATGTTCAAAACTCTCAAAGTCGGCGGCTTCTTATTGCTAATTCTCTTCGCCGTAGCCTCCCTTCTGCCTCTTGAAAATCAAACGAGATGGTCTCGCTTGGAAAGCGAAAAAATATAGCTTGAACCGGGCAATTGGAAAGAGAATATTAACTTCAATTAGCTATCTGAAGGACTAAACTTCGCTTGCGAAAGCCTGACTAGGATTGTGCGGTGGATTGCTTTGAAAATCACTTTCATAACAGATCCGCTCGTGACCACAGAAGGGGCAGTCAGGCCCAGCTTGCTGCTTGCAAAAGAATTCACCAAGAATGGTCATGAAGTTACGTTTGTCTCTCCTCAAATAGATCAGGGAATTGCGGAATCACTGCAGAAAAAGGGTTTTCACTGCAGACGTATTGGCTCAAACTTCTCCCTCATACCATCTATTCCGACCTTTGATGCTTGGGCACGACAGGTGATACAACAGAAAGCCATCAAGAGAATCAGTGACGCAGATTTCGTAGTCAACACCTCTTCATGCGTTATCACACCCGCAAACGCATACTACGCTCAGGGCCCCATGGTTCGAACCCTCAGAGACATTTCATACAACATGCCGGCGCATTACCAGTATGCCTACAAGCTATTCGCTCGCCCTTTTGATGCGCTCGAAAACCGGCTAATCAAAAGGTTTAGAGATTTTTCAAGAGTCTTCGTGGCCAATTCAGCCTTCTGCGCATCGATGTACGAAGACTTGGACCTGCTCGTTGACATTATCATTTATCCTCCGCTTGACTGCACACTGTTCAAGCCGTCAACCGAGAAACCTTCGGCTGATTACGTTCTTACCCATCTTGGGATTTACGGCAAAGAGGGAGATTTCCAGATCGTCAAAGCCATTGCCGACGCTGGCGTTCAGGTGAAAGTGTTTGGAAGAACATCCTTCATACCTGGTTTTTTGAAAGACCACAAGAACCTGCATTTTCTTGGCAGGGTTTCGGATCAAGAGCTTGTCGAACTGTACTCAAATGCTTTGTACACCTTGTTTGCTTTCAGCCATGAACCCTTCGGATACATCCCAGTAGAGAGCATGGCGTGTGGGACACCAGTCGTCACATATGACAAGCAAGGCCCTTCAGAAACAGTTGTCCACCTGAAGACGGGATGGCAGGAACACACAGATCAGCAGCTGGTGCGCCGGGCTCTGAATCTGTGGAAGAGCGAATATCCATCGCGTTTGCGAACTGAATGCAGGAGCAGAGCACTGACGTTTGACACAAGAAGAATAGTCGAAAAGTGGTTCGCTATCCTAAACGTGCAAAAAGCTAGCGAATAAGGCACAAGTGGCTGAAGGGAGCTTTTTGGTGCTGTAGACTCTTCTTTTTGGTTGTTTTCAAGCCAAAAACACCCTACCCCCTGGGCTTTTCAAAGATGCGGAGTGCAGTTACAGCAGTTCCGAATATAACCGATGATATTTTTCGGCTATGACCTGCCAAGAGAAGCGTTCCAGGATTGTTTCCCTGGCTTTTTCACCCATTCTGCGTCTGATATTTTCATCGTTTGCAAGCAGAAGTATTTTTTCAGCAAGCACTTTTGCGTTGCCTGGAGGAACGAGTATGCCGTTGATGCCGCTTTGGACGATCTCGGTTGGTCCTCCTATTTTGCTCGCGATCACTGGCTTACCGCATGCCATCGCTTCGATCAGTCCCTTTCCAAGCGGTTCTCCTAGCGTTGGGAAGCAAAAAATGTCGCAGTCCCGATATTGTTCTGGCATATCCGCATAAGGTACGACTCCCAGAAAGGTAACGTCTTTCTCAATGCCCAGTTTATGTGCTAAGGAAACAAGCTCTTCTTTCTGCTTACCCTCACCTGCTATCTTCAGCTTGATCTTCAAGCCGAGTTTTTCAGTTTCAGCCACAGCTTTAATTAGACAAGGAAGACCCTTCAGCGGATATAACCAACCAGCATAAAGTATTGAAAGTTGGTCTTGCTTTCGATTCAGTTGCACTGGTCTAAACATGTCAGTGTCTATTCCAAAAGGGATTACTGATATCTTTGCTTGACTGATCAGTTCTGAGTAAAGGTTCTTGACTTGATTGCTTATGGTTATTATCCTGTCGCACCTTTGGATCGTTTTCTTGTGCAGTCTGGACGTCAGAGGCACCAAGATTCTCTCATTCAACGGTCTCTCATAGTAATGAGAAGAAAGCGGCCCGAAAACGAAAGGTTGTTTGAGGTGATTGCCCAGCAGAGCCAATGGACTGAATGTGTAATCGAACACTGCAGGAAGCATGTGATGAACTATATCGATTTTCTCCTTCCTCACAAGTTTCCTAGCCGCGATCAATCCTCTCGCCAGAAACTCGGCGTGAAAAGTATATTTGTACAAACCGGGGCTGGTTGGCGACAGTTTGAATGTGCCCACCTGATGGAATTCAACGTTGTCTAATTCTCCGCGTATTCGGATGTATGGAGACAATGCAACAAACTCATACCCATACTTTGCCATATGCTTGAACAGATTGTAGCAGTGAGTTCCTTCGCTCGTCAGAAGATAGTCTGACAAAATGTAGGACGCCGAGGATACCAGAATCTTCGCCATAGTGCCCGTCACTATTTGATGGAAACGGACATTTAGACCTTATGATGTCTGCGAAACAGAAATTAGCGCCCAAACTCAATCTGATGCGATTGTTGTTCAATCAAGATTGCAAAAACAGTCTCAATAGACTTGCCGTTGAAGCTAGACGGACAAAAGCAAGTTTTCGTTAAGTCAATGGAGAATGAACACGGATAGATGGTCGGTTTCAGGAAGTGATCTGCGTTTCTTTAGGTCGTGGCGACGGAGTTCTTGACTTTGTTGCTACAAGGATGATCACTGCAATAATGAGTACGACGATGACCCCGATCAGAACATAGAGAGTGTTCACTATTTCATTTAGCGCGTTTTGCACTGTAGTTTTCAAATCATTTTGCTGGACAACCAATGCGCTATAGTCACTGAGCAGGCTCGTGAAGTTTAACTGAAGTGTCTCATATTCGTGTTCCAGATTGTCGTAATGCTCTTGCAGGTCCGTTAGATTTGATTTTAGTAAGGTGTAGTTTGTTTGTGAATTGTCGTACATACGCTGTAGGTTGGTGAGGTTCGAGTTCAGCGCATCAAAGTTGTGCACTAGATTGTCGTACGCGGCCTGCAGGGATGTATAGCTTGAGCTTAGAGTGTCATACCCTGAGTCAAGCGACGTGAAGCTGCCATTCAGGGTGTCAAAGCTTGCCTGTAGATTGCTGTAACTGTCCTGCAAAGAAGTGTAGTTCTCCTGAAGAGCTTGATAGTCACAGGAATACTGCTGATAAAGGGAACTCAACGTGTTGTATTGATATGTTTTTGTGAATGGTAGCAGCACACTAGTGCCATTTGTGATGTGAGGTTCGATTTCTGATCTCTCGTGGTATTCGTTCCAACTGTAGATGGCGATGATGCTAAGATTACCTCCTTGTTTTAAGGCCCATGTCCACTGTCTGTCGTACAAGCCTTCGGAATAGTCGCCATCAAAAGTGTTGTTTCGACCTATGTAACTGTCGTCGTACCTTGGCTCTATGCAGGTGAAACCGTCCTTCGACATCTTGGGAAGAGTGATCGGGTAATCTTCATCATCCACACTGCAAGGTCTCCAAGCATACCAATCGACATAAGCGTTGTGACCTATGATTCGCGCTGTAAACCTGCTGTCGTTCCATATTTTCCCCCTGCTTTCTGAAGTATTCGTCACATCAGAATTCCACCAACACACTAAGGGTTTGCCATTCAGCTCGAAGAATTCATTCCCATATTGCGTGGCATAGTTATCGTATATGTAGTCGTAGACTGCTGTAAAATCATACATTCCACTTTGGTTGAAGTCCTCAACCATCAGAGTGATTTTGATCGGCGAATTTGTTTCGTTGATCAGATCAAAGACCACTCTGGTGGCGGTGTCTGCAAATTGGTATCCTTGCAGAGCACCTGATCCCCACCATGAAATGATGAGGAAGTCGACTCCGAGTTCTCCAAACCATTTCAGATGCTGTTTGATTACGCTGGGATCAGACGAATCGTAGAAACCAAGGATTGGCGTGTCAACAACGGTCCAACCGAGAGAACTATTCCAATGCCCATTTCCCAGTCCGCCTTCATACCAAACATAATAGAACAGACCAACCTCAACCTTCGAAGCAGAACTGTAACTTGATTTTACCGAAACAAGACCAGAAGCAATCACAAATATCAAAACAAATACAAGTGAGTGTCTTTTGTTCATTTTAGATCAATCATCGTTGTTATCTTCTCAGTTTTTATGACTTCCGCACAAACCTTCACTCGAGAAACCTTTGCGGCAAGTCGGCTACTCGATCAAAATGCTTAATTGAGAAGCGCTAAAGTGTATAACGTGTGAAACTGCCACCAAGAAGAATCCGAGAGTATTATGAAAAAGAAGCGCTAGTTCTTTCTGACCATCAAAGAATGATATACTTCGCGGATCCTTGGAACGACTATTGGCATTTAACACGCTTGCTTGAAATCATGAAAATAGTCAGAAAAACTCCTTTTGAGAGTTTTCTTGACGTCGGGTGTGCTGAAGGTCTGTACCTGAAGCTCTTATCAAGATATTCCAGAACAGGATCGTCAGGGTCAGGGTTGGATCTCGCGAAGAACTATTTACTGAAGGCCAAAGTTGCATCACCCACAACCTCGCTGGTCCAAGGTGACGGTGGCCAACTGCCTTTTAGAAAAGACTCCTTTGACCTTGTGTTATGTTCTGAGGTTTTGGAGCATGTTCCGAACCCAAAGGAAGTTTTCAAAGAACTGGTGCGGGTTAGCGACAGATACATCGTGGTGACGTTAGCAGGCGAAAACTTGTTCCATTTTGTCATGAGGAAATTCGGATTGGTCAAGACTCCAAACCCGTACAGTGAGGCGGGTCATGGACATATCAATGAAGATAGGATATCTCAAACGATTATCCCTTGGTCTGTCGAGATTGGATGTAAATGCTTATACACTCTGACGACGAGTTACTTTCCAGCTTATTTTCTCAAAATTCATCGAGTGCCCAGTTCCTTCGTTTCGTTGATCAAACTTGCCGACAAAATCATTAACAGAATTCCCGTTCTGTCGGAATTCGGAGCAACCCAAATAGCATTTCTGGGAAAATAGAGTCATAATCCGGACACGCGCCCGATCATATTCGCTGACATCAGTCGACTGTACGAACGGACCAAAATACTCTCTTGTTTTCATGCAGCAAACGGGGCCTGCAGAAGGCAGACCTCCTGAGCCTGATGTTTTGGATTCTGAAATGTCTTGATAAGCTTAATCTTATAAACGCCCTAAACATATGCCTATTTCAATCGTTCAAAGGAAAAGATGCACTTGCACAAAGTTCGCCTCTTGCTCAACGCGATCAGCAGCAAGCGTGTACGCACTGCTATTGATCTAGTAATCATTTTTCTTGTTGCAACCATAGTCTTTCGAAACTTCATATTTTCGCCAGAATGGCCGGCAGGAGGCGATATCATGGGGTTCATATCTAGAGAATACCTGTACGGGAGGAATTTCAGGTGGCTGTTTGTTTGGCGTCCCAACTCTTTTGGTTACGTGGAAGGAGTGAATCTCTTGGACTTCTTCTTCATGATTCTGCACTTTGTCGCAGGAAACGCAGTCACCACGGCGAAGGTCTTTGCTTTTTCGAGTTTCATTCTTGCTGGATTTTCAATGTACGCCTTTGGCTACTACTACCGCAAGAAAAACCTGGCGGCTCTGGCGGGCTCTCTTATCTACATACTGAATCCGGTTTATCTCAGTCAATTGACTGAAACACATCTGGACATAATGTTTAGTTACGCATTGATACCGCTCATTTTCTTGTTCTTGGACAAAGCATTAGAAACAGGAAAAGCTAGACTCGCCATCGTCGCTGGGGTTCTTGTTTCGGTAATGGTCTTGGGCTTCCTCCCGCAGACAGCACTAATCTACGGCAGTTTTCTGCTGTTATTCGTTGTTATCAAGTTTATGCCGTTACATGGTTTTGGGTTCTCCTCTAAGAACATCAGAAAGTATGCAAAGCCGATATTAATCATTGGACTTGTGGTTCTACCTTTGTCAGCTTTCATGTGGGTCTCCTTTGTGTTCAGCGTCAGAGCCCCGTACCTGTCGCCTATTTTCAGTCGGGGGACGCTGGAAGACACATATACGTATGGATACAAAACGTTTGCAGATGCGTTTACCTTACAGGCCAAAGAGAGTTGGGGGTACACCACCCTCGTCGACGTCACAAAAGACGCCGGTTTTCCACTTCTTCCAGTTTCAACCATTCTCCTGCTTGTTTTCGCAGCAGCCTACTTGGTCGCGCTGATCCTCGAATTTAATCGCTACACTCTGTTCTTCGGCCTATCTGCGCTGATCTCGATTCTTATATCTATGGGACCGTATTCTCCCTTCAACTACTCGTTTTTCTGGGCATGGTTCAATGTTCCATACTTCACATCTTTCCGAGCGATCTCAAGATGGACTTTGATGACGACATTTTCGACCTCCTTCTTCGTCAGCGCCTCAGTGAGCATCGTGACTGGGTATGTAACAAGAGTCGTCAGCAGAGCTACGAAGGAGCATAGCGATAATGAAGCTAGGATGCCTCAGGAACGCGATCAGATTTCATCAATCAAATTAGCCAAGATTGCAGGGTCGACGAGAAAGCTATTCTATTACTTAGCCATCCTCTTCCTAATCGGAATTTTCCTCAGCGGTTTCCTATCAACATGGTACCTTTTCAGCAATGGACTTCAGGTGTATACTCCTCCAAGCCAGTATCTTGAACCATACGAATATTTGCAAGGGATCCCAGGGGACTACAAAATAGTCACCGTGGGCAGAAGCACAGGAGACTGGTCGTCAACTTCAAGCGTGGATATGGATTTCGCGGGAAGTGTGATGCCAACTCCTGTTGGTTGGACCCACGACATAGGATATGAAAGCACATTCATCACGGACAAACCTGCCTTGCAGGACGGAGGCTTGTCAGGACCGTCGACGGATTTCGTCAGTTACCTCCGTTATTATGTGGCGAGATATAATTTGACTCGCGACATGCTAAGAGTACTCGGAGGCTACAATTACAAATACGTGGTCATTCCATCATACGCCATTGACGAAGTGCGAAATTTCATCTTATCACAACATGGAGGTAAGCTGGTTTACAACAGCAACGGCTCGGTTGTTCTGGAAAATTCGTTCTATACGCCTAGATTGTTTGCGCCAACACAAGTGGGTCTGGTCTTTGGTGGTCCCGAAACACTGTTTTCTTTGTGCGGAATAGATTCTTTCAGGTTGAATGAAACGAGTTTGATTTCAGCGTATCAGGGATCTAATGGTTCAGACGTTTTGGAGAATTACCTGGAAGATTGCAGACTCGTTGTATTTTCTGATGCTGATCTGCCAGATCTTCTATTCCGACCTTCTACTGGCACTTCAATGATCTACGCAGGTGACTACGGCGTGGCGAGTCTTAATACAAGTGAGTACTGGGTAAAAACCCCTTGGTGGACCTATTCTGGGCAGGCTGCGCTAGGTGGGAGAGTTCTTACAACTAACGGGCGTAACCTGCAGAATATGCCTTTTGAAGTAAGTTCTGACGGCAACTATGATGTATATCTCAGAGTGGCTTTTGCGCCAGGTAGAGGAAAGATGCTAGTATCGATCGATAGCCTTCCGATTGCCGAAATCAGACCCAATTCTGATTTCTGGATAGGCCTCCGGTGGATGAACTTGACCTCAGATTTGTATCTGCAAGCAGGTCATCACGTTGTTACTTTGTCTAATGACGGCTCAGGGTACAACGACGTTGACGCCATTGCCATTGTGAAGAAATCCAAGCTCGACAGTCTGCGAGAAGACGTACTTGGCCTTTTGCAACCCTATGATGGTAGCATCGTTTACATGATCGAAGCGGAAAAAGCATTCTCTCAGACGTTACCTCCAAGATGGTTCGTAGAAGCAATTCCAGGGGAAGGATACGCACTGCGTATGGATGATGGCTTGAATGTTGCTCCGTTAGGTCAAGTATCCGCAAGCTCGTTTGAAGGTACTCTTGAACCCAAATACGCAATTGATGATGTCCCGAACTCGAGATGGGCATCTTTGCTGGGGATGCCTCAATGGCTACAAGTTACATGGCCAACCATAGAAGAGGTCAAAGGTATAGCGATTACTTTTGAAAACGCCTATGCACGAGACTATAAAGTACAAACGTGGAATGGAAGTGCTTGGATAGATCAGGCGACAATTGCAAACAACACGATGCTGCAGCGGGCAAATGATTTTGCACAGCCGGTCGTGACTGACAGACTTCGAGTGTTGGTGACAGACGCGCCTGCGTACAACATGGTCAGCATCTACGAACTGCAGGCATTCTCAACAAGCAACATGACATCCTCAAAAATCTTCGTACCAAAAGAAGGAATCTACAACTTCACCGCTAGACTTGTATCAGATATAGACACTAATGGGATCTTCTACCTAAAAGTAGACGACAAACTCTTTTCGATTCCAACCATGTCATCAAACACGAGCGAAGTCTATTGGAACGATGTCTGCTCCACATTCCTTGACGTCGGGGAACACACGATAGGAATCGGAGCTACGGGCAAATTGATACTCGACAAATTGGCAATCTATTTGCCAGAAAACGGTGCACAATCACTCAATGAACTCTTCAAAACTAATTCCACTCCATCAACGGTTCAGTTCGAAGAAAACAACCCATGCTCCTACACTGCTCACATAAGTAGCACACAGCCATTCCTGCTAACATTTTCTGAGGCGTATAATCCGATGTGGAAAGCTTACGTCGATGGCCAAGAAATATCGCCGATCACTACGAATTTCGTGGCAAACGGCTACTACATTAACAAGACAGGAAGCTTTGAAGTCATGCTATACTTCGTTGGTCAGACGTACGCAGAAATTGGACTAGCGATTTCTGGGGCGACTGCCGTTTTTGTTGCTGTTGTGGTTTTTATTAAGTGTGGGCCGTATGAAAAACTCAAGCAGAGATTTCGAAGAATGCGCGTGCAACTTAATTAGGGGATTGTAGCAGTAAGCAAACTGATCCTCGGTCAAGGCGTAACTAATCTTTTAAACCCCCAAGACATAATAAAACACGAAATTGAGAAACTAGCATTCGGAGCAGAATTCATGCCTAGAATAGAAGAGCTGTCAGATGGACGAACACGTGTTATAGTCGGGTCTGCCGTCAAACATGTTATTCCACCTGTGATCAAGATTCCAACAAAGCTCAAGCCTGCGTTCCAAGCATCAATCATCGTTCCTGTCTACAATGAGGCAGACATTATCTCCAGAACTTTGCTTTGCCTTTCAAGGTATTTGGGACCCGACTATGAGCTCATCGTCTGCGACGACGCGAGCACTGACGGCACTTGCGACGTTTTGAAAAACTTGACCCATGAGAATTCAAACATACGCCTGCTAGGGCTCGACAAGAGAATAGGTAAGGGCGGAACCATAAAGAGAGCCGTGGAAATAGCAAACAGTGATGTCATAGTGTACGTTGATGCAGATCTGTCGGCAAGTCTTGATGACTTGCCACGGTTGCTGGAGTCAGCCTCAAAAAAGGACGCGCTTGTCATCAGTAGGAGAACGATCAGAGGAAGACTGACTCAAGGAGTTCCGAGATTAACGCTGAGCATTGGATACAATTTGATTGTAAGGCTCATTTTTAGAACAGGCATTAGAGATCATCAGTGCGGCTTCAAGGCTATGAGAAAGGAAGTGGCGAAACAGTTGATCGCTAAGACTTCGAATGACGGATTTGTGTTCGATACTGAGCTTATAGTAAGGGCCAAGAAAATGGGCATCCCCGTAGAAGAAGTTGAGATTGACTGGATTGAAAGACGGCCAAAAAGGGCTAACACCAAGTGGTTAAGAACTTCTATTGAAATGATGAAGGATCTGATAGTGTTGAAGGAAAACCTGTCGTAGTCAAATTGGCAGGTGAACGGAACCGCCGATGTCGGAAGCGATAGTTCGCAAGTTTCGAGAAAGCGATCGGGAAAACACTCTTAAGTTTTTAAAAGAGATCTTCGGGGGATGGCATTCCAGTCGCCAATGGAATTGGAAATTCAGAGACGTTGAAAGATCTCAAGGTGATAAGTCAATTATCTGGGTTATAGAAGCTGATGGCAAAATAGTAGGACACTTGGCTGCTATTCCACTGAAACTGAGGATCGGCAAAGAGGTTGTCCCAGTATGCCAGCTGGTTGATGGAGCAATGAGCCCGCAATACAGGCACAAAGGTTTGTACGGGAGACTCTTTCAAGCGGTTTTGAATGACGCAGTCAGAAGTGGGTTTGCGGCTACGTTTGGGTTTGCTAACAGACTTGTATACCGCCTATATGAAAGGCAGGGAGGCTTTCAGAACATATGCCAAATTAAGAAAATGTTCAAAGTGCTCAGTCTCAGAAACGTTGCTTGCACCTTGCGAATAAACTGGTCAGAAAAATCAAACGATACCGACGAAAACTCGCAGCTTAGAAATTTCTTCGTGTCCCAAAAAGAGAAAGCAGTCTTCGCGCTATTGGACTTGATTCGGAAAGTTTTGGTCTCGACCACCTTATCAATTCTCGGATCCACAAGTAGCTCGGGGAAAAGTGAGGTGCAAGAAATCGAACCGGAAAACCTGGGCGCAGAGTTCGATAATTCTTGGATCAACTTCTCTGGAGACTATAAATTCGTTGTTGAAAGAGACAAAGAGTTCTTAGATTGGCGTTACAGCAACCCGGAGGCTGATTATAGAATCTACGTTGCGAGGAAAGGAACAACAGTGTCAGGGTATATTGTCACTGCTCTGGAGGAAAAAAGCATGAGCCTTGGCCCGTTGAGGTTCAGCGGACTCAAAGAGGGTTACATCGTCGATCTGGTTGCGGAGAAGGATTTAATATTACCCTTGATTTCAGCGGCTGAAGCAGAATTCAAGAAAAGACAAGCCTGCTTTGCAGAGTGCTGGGCAACTGATCATAGCTACTTGGTCAAAAAACTTCGCGTGGAAAAGTATAATCAACTCCCGGATAGAATGTACAGAGTGTATTTTGTTGTCAAGGTTCACGCCCAGCATTTGAAAGAAAAAATACGTTCTGAATATTGCAAAGACATTCTGGTTTCTCTAGGGGACAGTGACATTGTCTAAGCCTCAGACGCTAATCTTTCTCAGTGTGGACGATTTCCTTCTGAGAAATGAGTGGGCTGGCGATGTTCCTGCTGTTTCCTCAAAGGAAATCAAGCCAGAACAGGATTTTCGAATCTTAGATTTGTTCGAGGATTTTGATGTTAGAGCGACGTTTTTCATACCTGCGATAATAGCTGAACTGTTTCCCGACAGAGTTCGGGACGTTGCGAATAGGGGCTTTGAAGTGGCTGCTCACGGGTATAGGCACGAGAACTTAACGTTCCTAGAAGAGGCGGATCGCAGACAGGTCATAACGAGATCTGTGAAAATGTTGGAAAAATGTATTAACAAAAATGTTTTGGGTTGGAGGTCTCCAGGACTTCACATCGACGACAGTCTCTATCGAGTACTGAAAGAGACTCATGTTGAGTGGTGCAGCAACATTGAACTGCCGTTGAGTTTGAAGCATGTTCCGTTCATGTTCAAAGGGAAAACTGAATTGCCGATCTCGTCAATTGATCTCAAGTTATACGGAAGCGGTCTGTCCCCCGCGAGAGTCTGTGATAGATGGTTGGCGAGTCTGCGGAAAGGACACGCAGTCTTCACGTTAGTGCTTCATCCTTGGGTTCAATTGAACGAGCTAGAAAGGCTTAATGGCTTAAGACTTTTCTTGGAGAAAGCCGTTACCATGGAGAAGGTCAGGTTCTGCTCGGGTTCAGAAATCTACGACTGCTTTGTTTTGCGGGGGAGTTCAGTCTACGGCACTGTTCTCTCTTCGGTTTCAAACCTGTGGAAGCGTTTTTCGAGAAGAGTCCAAGGTCCTATTCTAAATGCGCAGAAATTGCTCTCCGCGCAGTCTTGACAAGAAGCACATCGGCTTCTGCTCTAAAGCTTTAAAAACGTATGTTTGAATAAGGGAAGTGAAAGGTGCAGATCGATTGCCTATTGGCATATTGTACAGCCACTTCACCGAACGCGGTGGTGCCGAGAACGTCATTCTGAAACAGGTGGACATGCTTCACCACAAGGGATACGACGTCAAATGCTACTTCGCATTCGTAGACAAGGCACTGGTGAAGACTGCTTCAAACCCGCACTGCTATGTTGACGAGTATTTCGGCAGCAGTCTCATTCGCTCCAAGACGTTGAGAATATTGCTGTCACTTCCATTAGCAGCAGTCACGATGAAGAAGCTGGCGGAAGCTGACGCCTTGATATGTCACGGTTACGGACCAGGACCGTGGATCGGTTACGTGCAGAAGAAGCTTAGAGGCGTCAAGTACATCAGCTACATTCATTTCCTTCCGAGAATGTTCTATTTGAGACCGGAAGAGAAGCGGCTGTGGCGTTTCGATAGCACAAGAAACACCGTCTACCTCCTCGGCAAAGCCGCCGAGCCTCTGGTGAAAAAGATAGACCAAGTCGGCGTCAAGAACTCAGATGCGGTGTTGACGAATAGCAGCTTCACTCGACGCCGGATAAAAGAGGTCTACGATGTTGATGCGAAGGTTTGCTATCCCCCTGTGGACACGGATACCTTCAGGAAGCTTGACGAGAAAGAGATTCAGCCTCTGCGTCAGGAATTGGGCTGGCCAATCATTTTTTCTTCAGGGAGAATCGTTGCGGTCAAACATTGGGACTGGCTGATCAGAGCCCTTGTGCACGTCAAGAAAACTTTTCCGTCAGTCACTCTCGCAATTTCAGGTGAAGTGCCGAGAGGAAGCGAGGCCTACGTCAATGAGCTCTCTGCTCTAGCCTCTGATCTTGATGTGAAAGAAAACGTGAAATTCTTAGGTTTCAAACCCATGGAGGAACTTGTGAAACTGTACAACGTCGCAGATGTCTACGCTTATCCGACACCAATGGAAGATTTTGGATTGGGCCCCGTTGAAGCGATGGCCTGCGGAACTCCAGCCGTCGTGTGGGATGATGGAGGCGGACCATGTGAAACAACGGCTCCGGGTTTTCAAAGCTTCAGAGCTCGACCTTACGATTTCGAAGATTTTGCTGAGAAAACTGTGAAAGCCTTTGACCTTGAGAAAGATTCGATCGGCAACAGCCTACACGCGTACGTTGAGAACAGGTTTTCAGCTGAGAACCATATGAAGATTCTGAACGCTGCTCTCAGAAACATGTACTAGAATTCGGAGTCGAAAGTGCAAGAAGGATAGAGCGTGCGGGTTTTTGCTGTGTTCTTCCATCCACGCGAAAACTTCACAGCGGTTGGTGGTGCGGAGAAAAGGTTTCTTCGTGTTCTGAAAGTTTGGGAGAGAAAAAGGTTAGATGTGACTATTGTAGAATCGAGTCCGAAACTCGTTTCAGCATGTTGCCCTGCTTACGAAACGATTGAGGTTTCGAGCCCGATTTCCGTTTCCAGCAACAGTCTGTTCTCTATCTATTTTGAATGGATATTGTGGATTGTTAAGGCATGCCTTCGATGTCCAAAAACTGTGAAAAGGAAGAAGCATGACGTTATTCTTGCTCAAAACAACACGTTGCCAAACCTTTTTGTCGCGTATTTTACTCATGTCTTGTCAAAGCTACCGCTCGTAGTGACGGTACACCACTTTGACTTTAACGACATCAACAAAGAGGTTGACAACGCATCAGTTTATCGAGTTTACAGGGATGCAGGGTTCAGCAAATCCGTTGCACTCCTCAAAACACTGACTTTCGCCGCGATGCTGGCTCTGGTAAAGCGGTCTAGCATGTGTATCACAGTATCTAATGCCACAGCCACTTTCCTCGAGAAAAACGGCATTTCCAAGCAGAGAATATGCGTGAGCGGAAACGGCGTAGACCTCAATCAGATCAAGCGGATCCCGGCAAGAAGCAAAGTGTACGATGGAATCTTTGTTGGAAGGATTTCCAGAGACAAAGGCGTGTTCGACCTCGTTCGGATTTGGAAACACGTCATGCGCCAGAAACATGATGCAAAGCTCGTGTTAGTAGGAAATGGACCTGACTTTTCGCGGCTAAAAGATGTGATTGGATCAAACGACATGTCTTCGAATATCTTGTTGAAGGGTAGTTGCACCGATACGGAACTGTATTCGCTCATGAAAGCCAGCAGGATATTTCTTCTTCCGAGCAGGTTCGAAGGCTGGGGACTTGCCGTCGGAGAAGCACTTGCATGTGGATTACCTGTGATCTGTTATGACATACCGGCGCTGCGCGAAACCTTTGGTCATTGTAGAAGCGTTTTTTTTGTGCCTCTGGGAGACGTCTCCAGCTTCTTCAAGGTCTATGAAAGCGTCTTCACACATAGGGATTTGAACACACTCGACGTGATTTCTGAGGAATATATAAGACAGTTCAGATGGGACAAAGTGGCCAATTGCGAACTAGTAGCCATTCATAATCTGCTCACATCAATTGCCCCGAATGACTAGCGTGCAGCAATTACCCTATATAGGATAAATTTGCTATGAAACGTCAGCCATATTGATTGTTCTGCAAATCAGATTTGAAAAATGGGAAAAAGAAAAGAAAGGGGATTGTTGTTTATGGGTCGACGTGTATAGCTGGATATTTGTCAGTTACCCAAACTGGATAACCTGGCCAGTCTGGAAATGGCAGTGATGGTTGCTGGGGTATCATGGTTTGACCGTCAGTCTCCAAGAAGTATCCTTGCCAGTTGTATTCGCTTATAGTTCCTAAAGCTTCCATAACGGTTACGAAGCAGTAGTCTGTTGGGTGTAGCGTGTAGTCGAATTTGAGTATCATGGTCGTAATACCTTCTACCATTGTCCATCTTGCAAGAGCAAATACGTCGCTGTGTAACAGTGACCAGCATGTGTAGTAGGTGTCTTGGCCTGTGTATCCGTAGAGCACCAGGAAGACTGTTCCGTTCATGTCTTTGAACGTGGATATCATACCATAGCCCACGGTCTGTTTGCCTGTTCCGTCATATTCTGGTACGTAGGTGTTCTTGCTCCAGCACGCTGTCGAATATATGACACCCGTCGTTGCGCCCGTTCCTGTCCATCCTGACAGCGTAGCAAACGCATCTGTGAAGTCGTTTGTATACTCTGTCACCGCATTTGCGGTTGGACCTCCAACAGTGATTATGCTGCTACTGGATATTGGCAAGCCCTGCATCTCAGTGTGCACTTCATTATCGAGGTTCGTGTGGCATGACCAGTCGTCTTTGAATCCGAGTCTGCCCAAGTTGTAGGCGATGTTTGCGTCTCGGTATCCTGCGCGGTCAGGAAGCAATGTTGATCTCTGTGGGCTCAGTAACGACGGCGCATTAGGTCCGTAGACCGTATCTTGCATGTCAAGTGCGCTGTTTCTCACTTCAGCCTCGTCATACCATATGGTAAAGTCACTTACCATGGCTGCTCCGGCTGAGTCGATAGCTTTTGAGTCTCTGCCTACTGTCAGCCATTCCCATGCTCCGCCGTAAGTTTCATCGTAGGAGGAATCTGCATAGACGCTTGAGAACAGTATCTTGACTTCAGAACCGTCTGGAGGTGCCTCGGTGAAATTGATGTATGTAAATCCGCTCGGATCGTAACTAATAATGTAGTCGGTGTCTCTTATCTGCAATGTATTGTTTATCAGCACTCTTTCTGCATACGGTTGGTATCCGCCAAAGTATTCGTTATAATAGAAGTCATCATAGTAGACGTATGGCCATCCCCATTGTTCTGTCTTGTCTGGGTACTGATCTGAATACGTCAGATAGTAGTCTGTGGTTTCTCCGTCAGCTGCGAATTTGTCCACCCATCTAGCGACTGGGCCCGAAAGGCCGTTTTTATATATCGCATCGTAGATGTCCACTGGACGGAACACGCTGTTCGTTCCGTACATCGCTTCGCTGTCGGCAACGTCTGAGTGCCCGATACCCATGTTTAGGTCGTCTCCATTGTTCAGGTCTGTAACACCGTATACTGCAATGCCTCTGAACTGTCTGTCAGTCGTTAGGTTGCCATTCAAGTAATCGGAGTGAGTTTGTGCTAGCATGAAATCCCATTCACCCACTGTAAGTGGAGCTAAGAACGGTTCCTGTAGGTTGAATGCGTCAGTGTCATGAACATCAAGCGCGCTTATTGGTCTATACCAGAGGTCTCTTCTGCCACCACCTGCGTCTGCTTCCCAGTCACTTAGTTCTGGCCAGAAGGCTGCGTAACCAACGTATTTCTTGTCGTTTGAGATTATCTGAGCGTAATCATAGTATCCATCGATGCCTGGTGAGCTTCCATATAGGTTAACAGGCAAATCACTCGAGTTGCCAAGGACGTCTACGCGTACCATTGGGGTCAGCGTTGGAAGCACGGTGAACATGTTATTGTAGTCCGTCCAATATTTCTCAGCATTACCTGCCCAGAAGTGAACGTAGCTGGAGTACGGATCTGTCTGTGCGTATGTCCTCGTGCCCAAGTCCCATTCTTCTCTGTTACTAAACTGGCAGAGCATCCCCGCCGGTACGCTGATAGATTCGTTGTAAGAGTCACGAACTTGGAGCGGGGAAATCTCAAACTTGGGGTGCGGGATTGCCTTGACTTCTTTGAAAACAACCTCTTGCTTCATGACCTTGTCGTACTCTATAGTGAACATTACGTCCACCAAAGCCAACAAGGGAGTGCCGTTGTTCTCATTGACGTCCCAGATGTGGTTTGTGAGTACCGCAATAAACTTTCTAGGTCCGTCGTAGATGACCTTCAATGGGTCTGTAATGACTGTTCCGTTGGTCTTTCGTCCACCATTGAGCAGAGTTGTGCCTGTAACGACACCGGCTGCATTGATTTCATAACCTGCACGTCTGAAATCTTCCTGCCACTCATAAGTGCAGGAACCCGGAGCCTTGACGTTGAGCCACGGACCACCGTAGCTAACAAGGTCGGCATACAATGCTGCAGCCCAGACGTTGGTCAATCCATTTAGTGAGTTGTTGTACGTAATGCTCAGCATCCAACCGTTGATCCAAACGTTCTTCGGCAGATAATCGTTGTCAAGGGTTGAACCGGGTAATTCTGCCCATGGATCTCGTGAACCGTTATATTCGATGCCTACGTTCGTGATACCATCAATGAGCTCGCCGAACTTGGAAAATCCTATCTTCGTGCTCGCCGCCTTGTATGGATATAGCAAGTACGAGTCTGTTCCAAGAACTCCGGTTTCAGTCATGTACCAACTTGAAGAATCCGCTCCGTATGCTTTCTGTGCAAACATTACTGGTCCTAAGAATGATACTACCATTACTGCTGTAGCTAATATTGCGATTATAGATTTTTTCATTTTCATTCCTCATTCTAATATGGTCTTTCTATAGTTTGTTAGCCTCAGATTTAAAAGGTTTTCCGTTCCATAAAAACGAACAGAAAAGAGCAAAATTCAAAAACAGACACCATTTTGAGACACATAGAAGCAGAACTTAAAGATTTCCTCAAAAAAATGCCGCGCAGCTTATAGGCTTGTCGCAAAGACTGGAAAACAGCTAGACACAAGAAACGCAACTAGAACAGAAAAGTGTAGTCTCAGACGAGATCGCATCCCTTCAACCTGTCTCAGCTGCAGAATAAGCAATAAACGATTTATTGCCTTGAGAACTCAACTCAAGGGCTGATCAACATGCAAGTGCAAATGTTCACAGTCGTCCCATTCAGCACAAACTGCTACATCGTAAGCTGCATGGAGACACAAGAAGCAATAATCATTGATCCGGGATTCGACGAACCTTCAGAAGCAGAAAAAATCTTCAAATTCATGGATAAAAACTGCATAAAACTGAAATTCATCGTGAACACCCACGGACATCCAGACCACACGTGCGGAAACGGACTCATGAAGAACAAGTTCAACGCTGCTATCGCAATTCACAAGAATGATACCCTCTTGATTGGTCCTTTGAGCAGACTTAACGCAGAGAATTTTGGCTTTTCCAATTTCTCACCTCCGGCAGACCTTCTTCTGCAGGAAGGAGATTTGATAACATTTGGAAAGGAAACTCTCAGAGTAATCGAGACCCCTGGTCACACCAGAGGAAGTATTTCACTCATAGAAGAAGACAAGATATTTACAGGCGACACTTTGTTCGCGGGTTCCATTGGCAGAACAGATTTCCCAGAAAGCTCTGAAAGAGAGATGAGACTCTCCCTGGAAAAACTCAAGACAATGCAGGACAGCTTGACTGTTTACCCAGGTCATGGACTAATAACAAAACTCGGAAAGGAGAAAATTACCAATCCTTTTCTCACAGGACTCCTCTGAAAAGATCATCCTTACTCGAGATTTTCAGGGCACTCACTTTGCACTCTTCACAAGGTTTAACAGAACCATTCAACCCTCTGATTATCACAACAGGCGTGGCCTCCCTGCCCTGCCCCATGAGCAACTCTGCAGCAGCAGCAATTTCATCCACCACGGCCACGTTCTTGACCTTTAAAACCTGATCGAAAAGATCCTTTGTCCCACGATAGTCTCTAAACAAATTCACACCGGAAACTCCTATCGCAAAATTCACCTGCCCACGTCTGAAAGGACGACTATAGGTGTCGCAGATAATCACCGACACCTTCTTTCCCGTGAGTTTCTTTACCCGCAAGCGGCATTGCTGCGCGGACTCATCAGGATTTTCAGGCAGCAACGCGTAATTTCCCCTCCCAGCCACGTTGGACTTATCAATCCCCGCATTTATGCAAATAAAACCTCGCTTATCCTCAACCAGCAAAATTTCGCGAGAAGCCTTAAGCACCTTCTTCGTTTCTCTCAAAACAAGCGCAACAAACCTTGAATCCTTCCCGGTGATTTTCGAAAGCTTTTCAGCTCTTTTTGATGGAACAACATCTCTCAGCCTGAACACTCTTTTTTCAGCTTTGGAGAAGATTTTCTGGGCAACAACAATCACATCGCCATCCCGAAGCTTTAAACCATTCTTTTCGGAAACCCCCACGATGATGCTTCCGACATCGTCTCCCGGTTCAACCAACGGAAAACCTTCTAAAGGATATGCAGTGAAACTCTTCATGCAGCTTCCTCACAATCGTGGTCTAGTCTGTTCTTTCACTTCGTTAAATCTCTTGTCTATCACAAGCAAAAACGCGAAAGTATTCGAGTCAAGATTTCGAAATTTGATTCTAAATTCATAATGCTTAAACTCATTTTGCCCAGAGGAATAGGTTGAAATCAACTATAGAACGGATGTTTACGTATGAAAAAACAATTCACATTGTCAATTATTCTATTCGCAATACTTTTCAGTTCTTCCAGTGTCATGTACAGAATCCTGCCCCCTGTTCATGCAACGTATGTTGAAGGAGTGATCACGCAGGATACTATCTGGACTTTAGTCGACAGTCCATTCATACTCTCAAACAACGTGATCGTCAACCCTGACGTGACATTGACCATCGAGCCCGGCGTCCAAGTCAGATTTGGAGGAGATTTCTCTCTGGTAGTCGACGGAAGGATCGTTGCAAATGGAACGGAAGAAAAGATGATCCTCTTCACAACCAATGATCCGACACAGCAGATTCTATGGCACACAATTTCAGTAAGGGGAGCTCAATCATCCCTGTTCATTAATTGTGTTATCGAACACGCAATAAACGGAACAACCATAGAAGGCGGCCTGCTTGATATAGAAAGAAGTATCGTAAGATACAACCTTCAAAACGGAATCGCCGTCAGCAGCGGCACACTCTTGATTCAAGACAGCGAAATAGTCAATAATAGCGAAAGCGCGATCACCATAACTGGCGGCAATCAAATCAACATTCACAACAACTTGATAGAATCAAATGGAAACGCAATAATTTTGTCTGGCCACCTCGTAGGAACGATATCGATATTACAGAATGAAATATCTCACAACACTGGAGCTGGAATAACTCTACAAGCAGACACATACACCAACACAGCAATCACTGAAAACGACCTTGCTGCAAACGGATACGGTTTCCTTGTCACAGCAAACACAAGCACGTACATAACCCGCAACTACATTTCAAACAACACAGTCGGCATTTACTACGCAAGCGGAACCTACCATGATGCTGAATTCAACGACATATACGGAAACGGAGTCGGCATGGATCTGGACCCGATGGCAACAGTGCTCGTCAACGCGACGCATAACTACTGGGGCCATGACACTGGACCCAAACATAATTCCGTAAACCCGTATGGAAAGGGCAACTCCGTCGAAGGCGACGGAGCAAACCTGGATTTCATACCATTCCTGACACACTCATTCACCTACAACAACATGCCTCCAACAGCAGTTCTCTGGACAGACAAGATCCTTGTAGCACCACATCAGACCGTCACATATATAGGAACAGACTCCCAAGATGATGGAAGCGTCTATCAATACCTTTTCGACTTCAACGACACAGCAAACAGCGGCTGGACACCGTTAACACTTTTCAATCACAGCTACTCCTCAACCGGCACTTATACAGCAAGCCTGACAGTAGAGGATGATTTCGGCGCTTCGAGCGCACCAGCATTCACGATTATCAATGTCGAGGATCTTACACCACTGCAACCATCTGTCACCTTGAGCAATTCCACCATTCCGTACAACGGTGAAATGTTGGTCACAGTGTACGTATCAACCGGGACGGCCGCAGCTGCCAACGCAAACGTTGCATTGTTCTCTGTCAGAGGTGGTGCTTTCGAGCCTCAGTCGGGATTGACAGATGACAACGGCTATTTTACGGCCAAGTTCACATCGCCAAATGTCACGCAGACGACAGACGTAAGAATTATTGCCAGAGCGTCGATGAACGGGTATGCCGACGGCTCAGATTACAGATACGTCAGAGTTCTTTCACCCCTAAAAATCCAGATAACCCCTGCACAAAACCCAATCGAGTCAGAAGGAGCGACAACTTTCAATGTTTTTGTCACAGACTATTTTGGAGATCCCGTGGCAGGAGTCTATCTGACGCTGTCTTGCAGCAACGGCGCACTCTCAAACACTACAGGAATCACGGATATCAATGGAATAGCAACTTTCGCTTTCACAGCGCCTCCAACAATTGATCAGCTCAACATCACGTTGACCATTGGGGCCAGCAAGAACGATTATGCTGATGGACAACAAGATGCATACATAGATGTCGAACCGAAGAGACTCGTTGTGCAGGTCGCAGCAAACCCTGAAAAAGTAGTTTCTGAAGAAGCATCAACAATAACAGCCAATGTAACGTGGGGCGCAAAACCAGTTGAAAACGCCACAGTTACCGTGTCTTCTGACGTTGGCGGCAACTTCTCTATAACAACACAGACAACAGATCTCGCAGGCATCTCAAGATTCGCTTTCACAGCGCCACAAACCTCAACGGCCGAGGGAATAAACGCAACCATCACTGTCACGGCGGTGAAAGACGGATTTGTGGGCGCTATGAGCCAAACAATGGTAGTGGTGAAGCCAAAAGTGATGGCTATAGAAATAATCCCCAACTCAAATGCCATCTTGTCCAACTCCAAACTGAATATCACCGTTCAAGCAACGTACAATAACACATTTGTTGAAGGCGCAAACGTCACGATAACAGCAACAAACGGAACCTTCGTTCAAACAACGGGAATAACAGACAACTATGGAAACGTGACCTTCACATTCAATGCTCCCCAAGTAAACCAACCATACAACATCACTTTTTCAGCATCCGCCACTGAAGACGGATACCTTGAAGCCACAGATCAACTGGACGTTCCAGTGAACCCCAGAACTTTCGCTTTTCAAGTATCACCGTCAACAATCAGGCCAGAACAGGATGAAACACTCACATTCCACGTGACATGCAAAGAAGATGCCACATTCGCAGACTCAGCGATCATCACAATTTCTTATCAAAACGGACAGCCACTCACAAATATCACTGACGATAATGGAACTTGCACATTCTTGATAAACGCGCAGCAGACGCCGAACAACCAGCTCAACATCACAGTGACTGCCAGCAGAATCGGATATCAAGAAAGACAAGTAACCATGATGCTGAACGTTCTCCCTGGCGAAGGAGGTCTGTCGTGGCTGACCATACTTATGATCGCAATTCCGGTAGCAGTCGTGGTTGTGGTGGTCGTTCTAATCAAGATGAAGCTGATCGTTGTGTCCACCAAAGAGGAGGAAACAGGGTCAGAGTAATGTCTCGTGAGACGTAATATTTAATAGACTGTAAGCACATGAACATTAATGGAACAGGAGAACTACAATGACACAGTTGCGACTCAAGGGAAAACTTGCAAAACTGAAGACCGTACAGATAAAACTCAACTTCGGAAAAAAGGAACAAGCAGAAATTCAGCCTCCCCCACCGAGACCCTTACCCAGAGGATTCAAAATTGTCGAGAAATATCCATTGTACGAACCCTTCGCCCACGTAGCGATCGCCCAAAACCCCAAAACAGGAGAACACAAGTACATACTAGACGAACTGCAGCTCGATCCACTCGAGAGAAGCGTATACCACAGAATTCTGGAGATACTACTAGCCGAAATAGAATCGCCGAAAGAGGAAATCCTCGATCCAAGAAGATTCTTTGCTGACGAAGCAAAGAAAATTGTTGACAAATACCGCATAAGCCTCGGCTGGCTGCCGGACGTTTCATGGTACAAAATTCTTTACCACGCAGAAAGAGACCTGGTAGGGTTCGGCCAGATCGATCCCTTTATGCGAGACCCAAACATCGAAGATATTTCTTGTGACGGTGTAACCAAGCCCGTCTATATCTGGCACAGAAATTATGAAAGCATTGAAACAAACATCGAATTCGGGACAGACGAGGAGCTTGACAACATGGTTGTCAAGCTTGTCCATATGGCGGGAAAGCACGTGAGCTCAGCCTTCCCGATCGTCGACGCCTCGTTGCCCGGAAAACACAGGCTTGCAGTCCTTTATAGACGCGAGGTTACTCCCTTCGGAACTGCCTTCACAATCAGAAAATTCAGGGAAGACCCCTACTCAATAGTTGACTTAATAAACATAGGAACTTTCTCAGAAGAAATGGCAGCCTATTTCTGGCAATGTCTAGAACACAGAGCGTCCATAATGGTTCTAGGTGGAACAGCTGCAGGAAAAACAACAGCACTGAACGCCCTTGCATGCTTGATCAAACCTGGCAGCAAAATCATCACTATCGAAGAAACAGCAGAACTCAACCTACCACATGACAACTGGGTATCGCTAATCGCCAGACAAAGTTACGGTTTGGGCGGAGACAGCACTGGTGAAGTAGCACTTTTCGATCTAGTCAAAACCTCAATGAGACACCGTCCCGATATACTCATAGTGGGTGAGGTAAGGGGTCAAGAAGCATACGTGCTCTTCCAAGCTCTGGCCACAGGCCACGGTGGAATGTGCACGATGCACGCCGAAAACTTGGATTCAGCAATAAAACGCCTTACCCAGAAACCGATGGATATCTCACCAGCTTACGTACCATTGATGAACATCGTTCTGTCGATTCAAAGAGTACACCTCATGAAGAATAACGAGAGAAAAGCTTACAGGCGAGTTATGAACGTTAGCGAAATAGTGGACTATGAAGATTATCGAAGCATTTTCAAATGGAACCCAAGCAAAGACGAACAGCTTCAGACCTTCGACAAAAGTGTCATGCTCTCAGAGATCTCCGAACGATTAGGGACCAGCAAGAAAGATTTGATTGCGGAAATCGAGAGGCGTAAGACCGTACTCCACTGGATGCGAGAACACAACATAAGAAGTTACAAGGACGTAGCCGCGATAATCGCAGAATACTCTTCCAGACCCAAACAGATCTACGACAAGATTCTCGCAGGAGAGGAGGTCAAAGCAATTGCAGTTTCTAGAGACTCTTGAAGCGTGGTCCTTCCGCCTCTTCGGAAAGACAGCGCCCTCATTTCTAAAGAACGTTATTGAGTTCAAAGACTACCTTGAACGCGCAAAAATCAAGATCTACCCCGAAACCTACGTATCGCTAATGCTATTCACAGCTGTTTTGACAATTCCGTTTTCAGTAGCTGCTGTAGTTGTCATATTGCTCACTGGCTTCATTCCACTGATCTTCCTGACACCCATGCCGCTCTACGTGATGATCGGGTTTCTCCTGGTTCCAATGTCTAGGGCTGGTGAAAGGGCAGCCAATTTGGAAAGAGAAATGCCGTTTGCTGCAGCCTACATTAGCGTCATGGCTTCTGGAGGCATAGCACCGTACACAAGTTTCAAACGACTCTCAGAAGTCGAATTGCTGCCGGTGATGAGAAGCGAAGCAAGAGAAATCATAAAAGACGTGGAAATCTTTGGAATAGACCCGTTAACCGCGATTCAGAATGCGGCAAAGAAAAACCCATTAGACATCTTCAAAGATTTCCTGTCAGGATACGCTTCCACAGTAATCATCGGCGGAGACATCGGACACTTTCTGGAAAGAAAAGCTGAAGACATTTTCAAAGCTAGAGCCATGCGTGTCAAAGCCGCTGCTGAAAGACTTGGAATGCTTTTGGAGACCTTCATAATAGTCAACGTCATGATGTCACTCGTCTTCTACATCATGTTTAGCGTTGAAAACATAGGTGTCACTGGAAGCGGTGGATCTACTTCGGGCATACTTCTCTACACGTATCTTCTCAGCCCGCTGCTTTCAATGGTATTCATTTACCTAGCACACAGCATGCAGCCTAAGACGCCTCTAACGGACATGCGCCCCTACAAAGTATTTGCAGTCTCTGGAGTGATAGGCCTAGTGTTCTTTGTGCTGTTCTATTTCGTGGGAATCTTTGGTTCACTAGTCGATCTCCCTATTGCTTTAACCATATCTCTGTTCGTTGCCTCTGCCCCTGCCGCAATAGTTCACCAAAGACTGTCAAATCACAGAGTGCAGACTGAGGCAGGAATAAACAGTTTTCTGAGAGATCTGACTGAAGTCAGAAAGACAGGCCTTTCCCCTGAAAAGTGCATTGAAAGCCTTTCACACCGCGAATACGGAGTTTTCACCAAAGAACTGCGCAAGATAAGCTCAGAGATTTCTTGGGGAATTCCGGTGAGAAAGGTGATAATGGATTTTCTCAAGAGAACAAAAAGCTGGATGACCCAGATAGTCATGTTTCTGCTAGTTGAGACAGTGGACGTAGGCGGCGGCACGATTGCAATGATCGAATCACTGGCAGGATTCAACAATCTAACCCAGGAAGTTGAAAAAGAAAAGAAGGCGTCTGTGCGCCCCTACATAATCATGCCGTACTTCGCATCTTTGCTTCTAGTGGCGACAACAACGATGATGCTTGGGTTCACCACAAGCACTTTTGGAGCTGCCGAAACAACCCCCAAGAACATGGACGCCGTAAGGTCAATATTCACTACGTCAACGATTTTCCACAGTTACCTAATCGGGATAGTTGCAGGCAAAATCAGCGAAGAATCCATTGCCTCAGGTTTCAAACACGCTTCAATTCTGGTATTGATATCACTGTTGGCTGCCAAGATAGTGCCTATATTCTTAAAATTCTGATAGGGAACAAGAATGAAACCGAAACCAAACAAGAACCCACTACAGCATTTAAGAAGAGACAAGAGAGCGATCAGCCCAGCCATCTCCACGACAATACTCACAAGCGCAGTCATAGTCATGCTTCTAGTGACGACCACTTTTGCAAACAACTACCTTTCGCAACGCATAGCAGAAAACGAGTTCAGCGCCATGAAACAATTCATGCAAACAATTGGGCTTCAACTCGACGACGTTTCATGGACGATTGGACGCACCCAAACAGTCAGGTACGCAAGCATGTATGGACAAGTAAACTTTGAATCAGCAGCCCTAAACTACACTGTCTACGTCAACGACGTTCCAGTCGCCAGTTTTTCAGCCGGTATGCTTCTGTTCAACATGCCTACAAGCAAATTCAACCTAGGCAACGGTTACAGTGCTCTGATATTCCCTCCAAGTCGTTCCTTTCTCCAGCAGGGAACGTCAGCACCAGTAAGCCACGTGTTCGTCATCGAAATCGTGCCAATGAATGATGGCAACTACATCAGAATAGTAGTGGCACCTTCAATAAGAATGTTGAACTCGACAATAACAACTGGCGGAACTACAAAGAACTACTACAACTTCTACTTTCCCATTCTCGCATCAGGAAACAATACTCGTATCTCACCAACAGTGACGCTCCAAGGAACGTCAGTCAATGTTCTGACGCAGGTATACGTCAACAAAATCAAACTACAAGTAGACTTTCCGAAAAGCGGCCTAGGCTTTGACAGTTCATTCTTCAATTTCGCGCATCTTACAGAAGAAGTCAAGGTTCCAAGTGACTCCATTCTACAGTTCTACACAAGCAAGGTGATCGTATCCCTGGGAACACAGGGTTAGCCGAATCACGGAGGAAAATGAATGCCCCACATAACCATTGAATATATGATAATGATTCCGATGCTGATAATGCAGATTTTCCTCTTTCCGCTAACCGCAAGTTGGATCATGAATACCTGGGTAGATTCACGCCGGACACTTGCCCTCCAAGATATTGCAGGACAACTCTCAAGCACGATGCAACAGCTGTATTTCTCACTAAACCATGTAACTATGCCGGCAGGAGAAGTGTCCTATTCTCCGGGGCTTCCACCATTCATTGAAGACATCAGCTACGTCGCCAACGGAACATTACGACCAGCTTCAGGCTCAGGATCAAACTACACCAAAGTCATAGATCTGACGGTTTGGCTGACGGGAACCAAGAACTCAGTCACAACCGCAGTAATCCTTGGACCCAACGTAGCCTGGCAACCATCTCTTTTCCTAAGCAATTCCACTCGCGCAAGCGTGACCGCTCAGAAGAAAGCCGATGGAACCATATTATTGTGGTTTGATGGATAACGAGAGGATGAAAGTTGGCAGGGTCAACAATAGACCATATAGTCGCGCTTACGGTTTTCCTAGCAGCGCTGCTGCTTTTCATCAGCCTCTTCAACCAGACCATTCAAACAGCGATTCTGTATCAGCAGCACAGGCACCTTGCCACGGTATGCAGTGACCTGCTCGACAACGTGATGCTTAATCCTGGTTACCCGCTTGATTGGGGAAAGACCAACAGTACGCCGACAAGTTTCGGCTTGCAGGATCCAGAATTCACCCAGTACAGGCTCAGTCCCTATTCGCTCATGCGGTTGCAATCCTTGACTGGAGAGCCGTTCACTTATCCGAGAACAGGAGTGACGTACAGTAACATGAGTATGGGATTCGGCAACTTTCTATTCGTGCCTTACACTAAAGCAATAAACTACTCCACAGCAGCGCAATTGCTTGGGACAACCAACACATACGGATTCAACCTCACGATCACACCGATCGTAACGGTTTCCGTTGAGGAAACCCACGCTGCAAATCCGCTAACGCTTGTTGTCAATGTTGCAGGACCGGGGTTTCCACTTTCGAATGCAGAAGTAAGCTATTGTCTTGTGAAGGTTGTTAGCAATGGTCCGCAAAAAAACCCTTCTTACACAAGCTTGTTTAATACTACTTATGCGGATGACACAGGTTCAGCAGTTATACACATTCCAAATGTCGCCGCAGACAACGCTTATGCATTTATCGCGTACGCGCATATGAGCGGGCTTGTCGGAATAGGCTATCATGAACGTGTGGCAGGTAGCGCGCGCACGCAGTACGTACTTCCCATTGTTGACAGTTTTGAAGACAGGCGAGTGTTGCTTGTACATAGCTACAACGTGCACGATTTTGGCCCGCCAGAATCTTCAGTTTTTTTCAACGCAACTTTCGTGCTACTGACCGAAGATTTTACACTACGTGAGATGCCCATGGAAAACACCACGGGGAAACTTGGCAAGGTTGTTTATGGGGTGGGAACGGAGAAAACTTGGCAGGAACTCACCATTCCAACCTACAACCCAGGAATCTTGATAATCACATATCATAGCAACAATGATGATGGGATTGTTTTGATGCCATGGGGCATGAGTTCCATGGCCTTTCCAGTGACCTTTGGCAGCACCGCAAGCAACCCAGAATGGGTCGCCACAGACATGCGCCAAGTACTCGTCAACGGCATTGCCTACCAAGCAAAACTGTCACTGTGGAGCCTGAAAGGCTACGGAGCGATCGGCTAAAATGATGCGAACAATCGAAATCCTGCTCGTGATCATTATAATCACCGGAGCCTTCATAATATCCTCCCTGTTTGCCGTTCTGCCCTCGCCGCGGCAAGTTTCGCCGATGAACCTCCCAAGACTGGCGTTGACGACGCTTCAGACCTTAGACGGAGACTATGACCTAAGCGCGACAGTGTTCAAAGCAAACGATGACCCGGCTTGGGCGCAACTTCAGATTGCGCTCTCCGCATGCTTGCCGCCGAACCTGGTCTACAATCTGACTGTTTATGAAGTTCAGGGCGGAGCACAACTGTATACTGTCATAAGATATTTCTCCAACGCTGAGAACTTGGGCGTCAGTTCAGAAGCAGCGTCTTATCTCGTTGCCTCGTCTAACGTAACGTTCAGCGTGACGCCTGAGAAGATCGGCGGAAGCCAAGGCGGTGGGGTGACGCTTTACATTTTGAACTGCAGTGACTCGTACGGTTGGTGGATTACAGGATACACCGCTCAGAGCCTAGCACAAGACCTATACAACCTGCTCTCACCATACTTCCAAGCCACAGTAATGGTGCAAAACACCACGCAGCTCGGACAAATACTAGACGGTGCCTCCCTGCAGAATGAAACGTTGCAGAATGCCGTGGTGATAAACACATTTGGAGAAGCAGTGCCGATACCTGCAGGGTATGCAACCAAGTATGATGATGACACGTACGCTGAATACTGCTATCAGTTAGGTAAGAGAGTCAATCAATATAATTGGACTTGGGTAAGCATAGTAGGCTACCCACTATTCTACGTATCAAACACAGGATACTTCAATGGCTCAAGCGACCAAAACGGTTATGGAATCTACGGAATGAAATGTGTTGCACAAGCTGGACTAAACGCCTTTTTGAGAGGAATAGATGGAGTAGGCTATAGTGATGACACCGAATGGATAACCCTAGGAGGCGGCGGTAACCCACAATACGCTTTGGTTCAGCTCTCGTCAGCGGCACAATACTTTTTGAATTACTATGGCGTTTATCCATCTCCTTATCAAACAGCAACTAGAGCAGTGCCTTCGTCGATTCAAAGTAAATACAACTTGAATGCAACAGCCTACGTTTTTGACCCAGTAAACTCTGGAGGAAAAACATGGATTGCAGGTGCCACATTCGTACATAAAAATGCTACGGGATATATACTCGGAAAATTTATACCTATAGGATTGACAAGAACACCAGATATACGAATTACAGCACTTGCCATTCTTTCTTACTATGCACCTAGGCTTTACCCTTCTGATTATACGGCTAATGGCACTTCTAGGCTGGTAGTTTTTCAGCTCGGGCAGGCTGGAGGCGTATAGAATGAACAACCGTGGTCAGTTCTCGATTATCGCGGCTTTGCTTGTTGCGGTCATCCTCATCGCGACTGTAGTAATGACCTATTCCACGATCCGCAACAACCCCATCCAAACTCAACCGCAGATACTGAGTGCAATAGATGAAACAAACTTGGCGATAAAACAGATCCTAGGCTTTACAGTGGGCTACTACGGTTCAGTCCTGCAGGTCACTGGCAACTCATCATACGCAAAGATGCTCGCACTGAACTATCTTCAGAGTGGGTTAGTCAACATCGCAAACATGCACCCGCAATGGGGAACCTCATTTTCAGTGAACTCTTCGAACCTCTATACATACTGGTTCACAAACACAAGCTACAGCACTGGAGATCTGAGAATAACATACAACTTGACAGGTCTCGGAATCTCAGGAATAGACTACCAGACTTCAGGCAAACTGAGCATACAAATCATGAATACAACATCAACCACTCAAGCATGCTTAAACATAACCAAGGATGAAGATGAACCACTCATAAACCTTGGAAAAAGAAACTTCAAATTCTACAACTACTCCTATTCGAATTCAAGCTGGACACTCATAAACCCAACCACGGAACCGACAGCATTTGCGAACGGCACGTACCTCATTGACATCCCGTCTGGAGTGGACCTGAACTCTTACCTTATTCAAGTCCAGGATCAAAGAGGCATAATCGTCGTCGCTTCATCCTTCAACCATTACACATACGCGCTGACATGGAATTCCACAATATATTCGAATTTGTCCGATGCTACTTTGGTTATGGAACTATGGCAAAACGGTAACATGCGGTGGCTTGGACAAAACCTACAGGCAACAACTCAAGCAAAACCAATCCCGCCTATAACTGTGAAGTCGCTGCATGTCAACCAAACCACAACAAACGGTACGAGTTCTGAAGTACCATTCCAAGTTGAGGATTGGGCCTCCGACTACCGAATCCCCCTTGGCTTGACTAACAACGCTAGTCTCTTCAGCAGCAGAACAATGCTGGTTTTCCTAATCAACAAGAACGTTTCCAAGGTCACGATATGGTGGAATGGAAGCGACACAGCCGTTCAAACCCCACTTGCGTATACCAACAAATACTTCACTGTCAATACTGATCCTACTCAGAGAACGTTAAACAACACAAAATTGTGGATACAATTATCGTTCTCTGACGGAACCTTTAGCGCAACATCAAAAATGGGCACATCAACGGCTACGGCAATACTAATGCGAATCAACAATACGGTAGCGAGTTACGGAAATTCGGAACCGATGTGGGCAATCGTCAATGGCAGCATAAGAGTTGTTTTGCAGCATGAGGTCGAATGGGGGAACGGTATCCCTAGTTGCCCGAACGTTTATGCTCACATAGTCTTGACACTACCAGCTAACGCAACATATTATACATATGAATTAAGACTGATGTTCTTAGAATCGACACAAATCAGAAACATTCCAGACTTGTGCCCGATCAAAATAACAGCTTCGTCCGGTACGTTCTCTTCACAAACCGAAAACGGGACGGCAGGCGGCTACCCAATAGTTTCGCCTGCAACTGGTTCGTTCTACAACATGTCAAACATCTGGGCGCATCATTGGAGCCAACTCAATTCAACGACAACGAGAGGGTTTGGAATAATGTTCCGCGACAGTTCTAACGAGAAACTCTACTATTTCGATTCCATAGCAAGCAGCAAAACAGGTGCACTGAACGTTTCAAGCGCGGAAAGAAAAATTGAATTTTTGCCAGTTAAGCTGGCTCAGGTTTCGAATTTCACTTCGGCCTTGGACATAACATGGGACGGCGCAGTAGTAACATTTGATGGTGCTACCCCAATCTACAAGTCGGACGGAGGAGGTGTGACAGGCTTGTGGGTAATCGTTGAGTATCCGCCAACTGTAGCAGTGACCACGGAGAGCTAGCTTTGTTTATTCAGGTTTGGAATGATTTTGAATGTGGATTTCAAGTTCATACAGGTTAAATAATCAATCGAGAGATTTCCTAATCAAATCAAAGGTGAGAATTTTGACTAAAAGAATCAAGAAATCGAGGAAAGCTATATCCCCGATACTTGCAACCCTGCTTCTAGTCGTAATAGCAGTAGCCGCCATCGTCGTAACATACGCTTGGGTAATGACCTACATGAACAACGCTGGGCGACAGGCAGGCGTCATACTATACAAGGCAAACGTGAACTTCTACAACAACGCGAGCGACGGCAAAGAAATTGACGTTGACATAGGCAACTCTGGAACCTCAGACACCCAAATAAAAAGTCTTTACGTCGGAACGTCAACTTCGACCCTACAGAACCAGACAATAACTCCACTAGCACTCTTAGCAGGCGGGATACAGAGAATCACAGTTAACTACAACTGGACAGCAGGTACGACATACTATTTCAAAGTACTATCTGTCTCTGGACAATCACTTGATTGGCCAGAACAAGCACCAACCACCCCATAAAAACCACAGCCCGTCAGTTCGGGAGAATTCAAACAGTAGCCAGTCCCGTCTTTTTGAAGGACGTCAACAATTAAATACAGAAACAGCAATTCACAGATAACATCACCAAAGGTGCCCAATGTGCTAGCATTTGACGCTGCAAGGACTGGCCTAGTCGTACTTTTTTTCCTTTATGCATCATGGAGTGACTATAAGTCTCGCGAAGTAAGCGACACCGTTTGGATAATTCTCGGACCCCTGTCCCTAGTGCTCACACTTGCAGAACTACTTCTGTATGACCCGTCACTGCTCGTTTCGTATGGCATTTGTTTCGGGTTGACCTCGGCCTTCGCAGTTATACTTTTTTATGCGGGCGGATTCGGGGGCGCAGACGCAAAAGCTCTCATGTGCCTCGCACTAGCGCTACCATTCTACCCTGAAGAGCTTGTTACACCCTTAGCGGGACAGCCGTCCCCGATCTCGAAAACCTTTTTCCCAATGACAGTTTTCAGCAACTCGGTGCTTTTTGCCGCCTTCACGGCAGTCGCACTTCTTGTCTACAACGTATTTTGGCGCTTGAGAGCACACGAACCCCTTTTTGAGGGAGACCTGAAAAAAGAGTCATTGGGAAAGAAGATCACCGTTATGATAACAGGTTACAAAGTTTCCATCAGCAAGTTAAAAGAAAAATGGCATGTCTACCCAATGGAAGACACTGAAGAAAACCCGGAGAAAGGCTTCAAAAGAAAACTGCTCATCTTACCGAAAGACGAAGGAAGAGAACAGATAGTGAAAAGACTCGACACAGCAATAAACGCTGGCACGATCAAAGACAAAATCTGGGCAACCCCAGGCTTACCAATGCTCATATTCGTCACAGCAGGCCTAATCGTAGCGTTGCTTGTCGGCGACATCGTCTGGATCTGCATACGCCTCGTTCTCAGATGAAGTCGCCTAGTTTTTAAGGGTGCAAATGCCTTGATGATTAGACGGTTTAACGCTGAAGTGATGTGGAAGACATGGCCAAATTGTTTGGCAGCTCAGGAGTCCGCGACGTCGTAAACATGGATCTCACACCGATTCTAGCAACACAGATAGGCATGGCCATTGGGACACATTCCAAGGCTAAGAGAGCGGTTGTCGCCCGAGACACGAGAACTTCAGGCTTGATGCTTGAAAACGCCCTGGCTTCTGGACTTATGTCATGCGGAGTAAACGTAAGTTGTATGGGAATTCTTCCGACCCCAGTCCTAGCTTTTCTCACGAAAAAAACAAACGCAGACGTGGGCGTGATGATTACAGCCTCTCACAACCCACCTCAGTACAACGGTATCAAAGTCTTTAACCCTGATAGCATGGCCTACAGCGAAGAAAGTCAAGATCAAGTTGAAGAAACCATCAAACATGAAAGCTACACCCTTGCAGACTGGCGCAACATTGGTGAAATCCAACACCTAGACGTAACGCACTTGTACACTCAAAAGATTAGACAGTCTGTGAAACTTTGCGGAAAATGGCATGTGGTCGTCGACGCAGGATGCGGAGCCACATACAGTTTGGCACCCAGAGTTCTCGGCGCTCTGGGCTGCAAAGTCACTGCTTTAAACGCTCAGCCAGACGGATTCTTTCCAGCTAGAAGCCCCGAACCAAATGAAGAGTCTCTGAAATCTCTTGCAAAAACTGTCAAAAACCTCGAGGCAGACGTGGGCTTTGCCTATGACGGCGACGGGGATAGAGTAACATTCATAGACGAAAAAGGAAAACTTGCGAATTTCGACCGAGTCTTGGCCGCGTATGCCTCTTACGTAACCAAGAAAAACGGCGGCGGAATAGTCGTCACAAACGTTGAAGCCTCCATGTGTATCGAAAAAATGGTGGAACGCCATGGAGCAAAAGTTCTGAGAACAAAAGTCGGAGACGTTTATCTATCAGAAGTGATGAAGAAAGAGAACGCCATTTTCGGAGGAGAACCATGCGGAGCATGGATACATCCACAATTTCACCACTGCCCAGACGGGATACTCTCATCAGTTCTGCTTTTGAAGGCTCTTGAAGATGAAAACAGGAATTTGACAGAGATGATCGCTGAAACACCAGAGTATCAAACGTTGAGAAAAAACATCGCCTTCAGCAACGATGAAAAGTACAAAGTCGTGAAGAAAATCGGTGAAAACTCTACGAAAATATTCCCAAAACGCAAGAGACTTTCAAAAGTCGATGGCATTCGCATTTCACTGGAAGACGGATGGATTCTCATCAGGGCATCTGGAACCGAACCCTTAGTAAGACTGACAGTCGAGGGTGAATCGTTAAAAACAGCAACGAACATAATGGAAGAGGGCATCATGCTAGTTGAACAGTTCGCTGGGAAAGTGAAATAAATGAAAGCCGCAGTCTTAGCCGCCGGAGAAGGAGTCAGGCTCCAGCCGATCACAACAACAAGACCAAAACATTTGATAAAGGTCGGCGGAAAACCGATACTTGAACACTGCCTGAACGCGCTGAAAGCTTCAGGAATAAAAGAAGTCGTAATAGTCGTCTATTACATGGCCGATGCGTTACGCACACATTTTGATGACGGAAAAAAGTTCGGTTTGAAAATTGAGTATATCGAGCAGAAGGGAGTGCTCGGAACAGGCAATGCGGTAAGCATCGTTGAACCTTTCATGCAAGAAGACTTTTTAGTTGTCAACGGAGACATGCTTTTCGATGCAGAAGCGGTGAAAGCCGTCATCGAAATGCACCAGAAGGAAAAACCAGTGGCCACAATGGCCGTCGTTCCTGTTGAGAAACCGGAGAACTATGGTGTAGTGGAACTTGACAACGGCAGAGTGAAAAGGATAATTGAGAAACCGGTCCGCGAAGAGTCCCCAACAAACCTCGCTAACGCAGGCATCTATGTTTTTTCCCCAGAGATCTTTGCGAAACTGAAGCAGACAGCTCCATCATCCAGAGGTGAATTGGAAATCCCAGACGCGCTCTCACTTCTGATTGACGAGAACAAACCAGTGATCGCCGTCAAAATTAATAGCAAACAATGGCTTGACATAGGAAGACCGTGGGATCTGCTGGAAGCCAACCGCTGGGCATTGACAAAAATGAAACACAAGATAAACGGAACTATAGAAAATGGTGCCCACTTGCTAGGACCCGTAACAGTCGCAGAAACTGCACGCATACGTTCAGGAGCATACATCGAGGGCCCGGCATACATAGATGAAGAGAGCGACGTTGGACCAAACTGTTACATACGCCCCTACACCAGTATCGGGAAAAAAGTTAGGATAGGAAACGCCTGCGAGGTCAAGAACAGCATAATAATGGATCACGGGCACATCGGTCATCTTTCGTACGTTGGCGACAGCATAATTGGGGAGAAATGCAACTTTGCTGCTGGCACAATCACCGCTAACTACAGGCTGGACGGCAAAGCAGTCAAAATGATGGTCAAAGAAAAGGTTACAGATACTGGAAGAAGAAAACTAGGTGTAGTCCTGGGTGACGGTGTCAAAACTGGAATAAACGCGCTATTTATGCCCGGTGTCAAAGTTGGAAACGACAGCTGGATAGGCCCAAACGTTGTGGTCCAACGGGACTTACCGCCCAAAAGCGTCATGCTACTGAAGCAAGAAGTGGAACGAAGAACGTAGATGAATTATATCAAGAATTCTCCGAAAACGATAAAAAATAGGTAGATAATCTTGGATGGAAGACCTATGAAAGAAGAAAGGATGACCAAGCTGCTGCGCGAGTTGCTCCGAGATTCAAGGAGAAGCGACAGAGAGTTGGCCAAAGCAATTGGAGCTTCACAGCCGACAGTGACAAGAAACAGAAGGCTCCTCGCAAGCTACATCAGAAGCTACACGATCGTCCCCGAATTTGAGAAGATCGGCTATGAAATATTGGCAATCACCTTCGCAAAGGCCAAGACCTACGAAGAAAGAAAGGTACAGGAGAAAATGGCTTTAGCGAAAAAGTGGGTTATGGAACACGCCAACATTTTCTTTGCATCCGACGGGGAAGGCCTAGGAAAAGACGCAGTCATGGTATCTCTCCACAAGAACTATTCTAAATATGCAGATTTCATGAGGGACTACACGGTCACATTCGCAGACTTCATAACTGACGTTCAATCATTCATCGTCAGCCTAAAAACAGGAATATCGATGAAACCGTTCGACATCAAGTACCTTGCAGATGACGTAGAACTCAAGTAAGTCCTTCAGAATCACAGCTTCGTTAAAGTCCTAAATAGTCGTCTTGCAGATTCATATGCAAGAATGGAGGTTCAGAATTGTCAGTAGCACAAAGGAAGTTTTTCACTGAAGTATCGGCACTGGCGGACAAGAACGTGATTGTTGTGACTACAAGCGGGAAGAAGTTCAGCGGCAACTTACTTGGCATCAACCCAGACACTCTGAGTCTATGCCTTTCAGAGGCAAAAGACGAAGAAGGCAGAATTCTTCACAGAGTTTTCCTCAACGGAAACAATGTGTCCCAAATATTGACTGTTGAAAAGCCTTTTGACCTGAAGGCGCTGGCTGACCGCCTCGAGAAGGTGTTTCCCACCATGGTCAGGCTTTACGAGGATAAAGGCTTCATCTGGGTTATGGACAAAGTCAAGATTACAGAAAAGGGCGTTGTCGAAGGCTCAGGCCCGGCTGCTGAACGCGTGCAAAAAGTCTATGAACAGTTCATGGGCGAAGCGAAAGGCAAAACCTAGATAAACCAGCGGAACTGCTGTTCCTCTCTCTTCTTTTCTTCTCCAACATTTCGGATTAAACCGAAAGACTCCAGTATCTTCTTCGTCTCTTCTGTGGCAGAATTCAACTTAGACAGGTCAATGTTCATGCCCAGAAACTTGTTCAGAACTGACAGAGTGCAACGAGTTGCCTCCGCATCTGGATAAGTGCCCAACGTGTCTACCAGAAGCGAGAAACTCTTCACTCCCCTGAGCCTTGCCAAGCCGACCATGATTCCGGCGATTCCGAAAATTTGTCCAACCATTATTTTTGTTCCAAGGCCCAAGACCCGTTCTAAGGTCTCATGGTCTGAGGCTGCACAATAAATCTGCGGCGGCGTCCTCACTTCCTCTTGCCTGAACCCGCCCAAGGTTATAACATATTTGCATCCCAACTCTTTGGCAATGTCCAGAACGCGACCACAAAGCTCATACTGCCCAGCAGTTGTCAAGGCCTGAGTGTTGCCGTACCAAATGACAATGTCACGTTCGCCATCTTTGCCCTTGCAATAGTAAAGCTCATTCATCGGAGACCGTGTTCTTCCGCCTTCTGTGGTAACGGCGAGATCCTGAAAGGCCGAAGAATGAATTTCAGCAAAACGTTTGGCCTGCAATTCGCGTATCAAATGCAGAGCTGCGATGTTGGCAACAAAACCTATTCCTGGCAAACCCTCAATTAACACGGGGTCTTGAAGCTTCGGCTTTTCATACATCTCGATTAAGCATACCATTGGACCGTTTCCTTCACAGGCGTCACGAATGGGTAGTAGATGAAAAACGATGGTATAAGTGTGTTTTGATACGACATGTGAACGGTGGCTACTCGAAGGCTACGAACCCTATCTTTTCAAGGTCTCGCAGAAACCTCAATGCATGCTCCGATTCGGTCTCGCTGTACTCCGCTGAGACCTCTTTTAGAATCTCGTAAAGGCTTCTCTTTCCATTCATGAAGTTCAGAATCTCATATGATTTCTTGTCGAACTCCTTGTCTTTTTCCCCAATTTCCCTGTACCATTCAAACTCTTTCTCGCTCAGTCCTTTCCTAATAGCGTCAAAGCTGAGGGTTCCTTTAAAGAGCCTCTTAGGAACTAGGTTCTTCAGCTCATCACGTCTGTCCTCTTCAGTCGCAACAGGAAGTGTCAGGTTTGAAGCTTTGGCAGCAAAATTCAAAGCCTCTTCCAGTCTCGCAACTTCCTTTCTACCCAAGTTTTCAATGTCTTCACAGTATCTGTCCAGAAAGGCATTCAATTCAGCGCTTTCGCCCAATCTCGTCACCGATTTGACTGCTTGTCGCTCACGCCAAATGATGTGTTCCATCTTGTTTCTGTGACGAAGCTCTGTCTTCACGAGTTCTCTAGCAAGCGCGTCTGGGCTATCTTTGAAGTTTCTGTCATTCTTCTTTTCGATGAGTTCTTGAATTGCTCCTCGTCCTGCATCTTCGATCCTCGACATCCCTCTTGAAGCGGTCTGAGCAGCAAGCACAAAGGCTTCTTCAACTCCAGCGTTCGCCAGCGTCAAGACAGCAAGAGTTGAGACCCATCCGACACGTTTCAGACTATCCTCACTTACCTTGTCGATTGTGTCCATGCTCGTGTGATAATAGAGATCTGGCCATTGTAACAACATGATACAAGGCACACCAATTGTTGAGTCCGTGAATTCCGAGTGATCACTTCCCCCGCTGAAAGCACCAGTAGCATAGCGGAACGTAGACGTTGAACCAAACTCTGAGAGCGCATCAAATTCTTTCACCGACTTTTCCATAAGACTGAAAACGTGATCATTCAGAAATGAAGGCAGAGAATCTGGAGTCCGGTCGAGGTTCAGTGTAGACTTACACAATTCTTGATCTTGGCCAACCATGTCTAAGTTTATCCCTGCGATCAATCTGTTAGGCAAGTCTTCATGACGATGTAGAAATGCTACTGAACCAAACGTTTCAGGAACCCAGATGAACCGAATCGTCCTCGCTGGACGTTGGATCCTACCTTTGGCGATCAACGCTGTAATTGTTCTCGCAATTTCGAGTAGAAGACCGCTGCCCGAAGCGTTGTCATTGGCACTGGGTTTGGGATGACATAGATGTGCAATCAGGAACACCTCTTCGTCTGGTTTTGATGCGCCGGGAATTGTGGCGGTCACGACGTCCAAGTTGCCTGAAAACAGTTTGGCGTCAACCTTTGCTTGCAGCTTCACCGGTTTGTCGCCTTTAAGCAAAGCGCGAAGTTGGTTCCCCTGCCGTTTGCTCAACGAGAATCCGAACTTCACTTTGGGGAGTTCTTCTGCTGAAGGCCAGATTGATTGGTAAGCATGCGCATCTGGCACGTCTAGACTCTCTCGCACGCCTGGCATTTCGAAAGTTATTGTGTCCGTAATCACGCCTGCAGCGCCGTATTTGTACGCAGCCAGCTCATGAATTCGCCTCGCCCTGCCTGTTGCCAACACAAATTTTCCTTTAACATCTTTCCCTTCGTAATCTGCAGGTTTGGTTCCAGCCCCCACGTCAACCAGTTCAGCTGTGATTCCTTCCGGTGGCGTTGCGTTGCTGCAAGTGTGCAAACATTGAGGTATATCTTCGTACGTCACAATCAGCTTCTCTTCAGGCTCGATTAGACGCAGTTCTGCACTGTTCACGGTCCAGCCGACTGGAGAAACGTGTGTCCAGTATTTCTTCGCACCATCAGCAGGAAACTGCTCGATAACAGCATCGTTTAAACCCATCTCGATCAATTCACTCTTGACATACTCTGCAGCTTCATGAAACATTGTTGAAGCCTGAATTCGGTGGAAACGCGAGATTTGTGCAACATAGGATTTGGCTACATTGCCAGAAAGCTCTTCTTTCACAGCCTTGTTCATACTCATGTGAATCACTCCATCCAACTGATGACTTATTAGTGCACGTTTTTTATATGTGTGTTTGTCTGTCATGTGTAAGGTTTGGTAATGTCTTTTGAAATCAAAGAAAAAGATCTACTTGCAAGGATAGGCAGACTAAAAACAAAGAGCGGAACAATCGAGACGCCTCTGCTTTTCCCTGTTGTAAACCCACTTATACAGCCCGTTCCTCCGAGAAAGATCCGTGAGGAGTTTGGTTTTGAAGCCATCATTACGAATGCATACATTCTGAAGAAACGCGCATACGGCAAGCTTACGAAGAACCGCTTGCACGAGTTCTTGGACTTCAACGGAGCAGTCATGACTGATTCTGGCGCGTATCAAATTCTAGTTTACGGAGACGTAGAAGTAACACCGAAAGAGATCGTTGAATTTCAGGAAATGATAGGTTCAGACATCGCCACCATATTGGACATACCTACGGCGTGGAGAGTGACAGAAGAATATGCAAAGAAAACAGTCAATGAAACACTGAAACGTGCAAAAGCTTTCTTCAAACAGAAAACCAGAGACGATGTCCTCTGGGTCGGTCCAGTGCAGGGAGGAAGATACTTAGACCTTGTTGTCAAGTCAGCCCGAGAAATGGGAAAACTGCCATTCGAGATACATGCTTTGGGAAGTCCCACCGAAGTCATGGAACGCTACAGGTTTGATGTGCTCGTTGACATGATAATGACCGCCAAGATGAACCTACCCATTCAGAAGCCTCTGCATCTTTTCGGAGCAGGACACCCGTTCATGTTCGCACTTGCAGTAGCTCTCGGCTGCGACCTCTTTGATTCAGCTGCATATGCATTGTACGCTAAAGAAGGTCGCTACATGACGGAAGCTGGCACATCAAGATTGAACGAACTGGAATATTTCCCATGCTCCTGCCCTAGGTGCACACGAACAAACCCGAAAGTGGTAGCGGAGATGAATCCAAATGAAAGACAGACATTCCTTGCCGAACACAACCTGTACGTCTCCGCGGTTGAGATTAGACGCATAAAACAGGCAATAAAAGATGGCCGACTCTGGGAACACCTGCAAATGCAAGCACGCGCGCATCCATCGCTTCTTCAAGCACTCAAAAAGCTAAACAAATATAAAGACTTCATCGAGAAACATGATGTTGCAGCGAAAAACAGCGGGCTTTTCATCTTTGACTCTGTGGATCTAATGCGACCGGAAGTTGTTCGTCACAAGAAGAGGCTGGAGGAAAGATACATTCCCCCGAAAGCACAAATCCTGTTGCTGGCACCCCAAACCAGAATGAAACCTTTTCACAAATCAATGGAATTCAAGCAAACCGCAGCTTGCCTTCACGATTTCAAAAAGTACTCGGATAGGGTCCACATATGTTTCTATGCAGCGCCTTTTGGCGTGATTCCTTATGAACTTGATGAAGTTTATCCTCTTTCACAGCACGAAACCGTTCTGCCGCTGGACGATGAAACCGTTAGTTACGTTGCAGACCAGGTAACTCGGTATATTTCTCGTATTAACTGCAAGATGGTTGTTTTGATTGACGACCCCCAGAACTGGGGAAAGACTGTCATGGAAACAGTCAAGAAGGCTTGCTTGAAGGAAAACATCAGATTTCGATGTATGAATGTGAACAAAAAGGAAAAAGAGGCCTCGACAACGCGCCTAGATAGGATTTTGCGGGAGACTTGAGGAAACAAGCTTGATTCAAGCCGATCTCCATCTTCACACCAAGTACTCGCTGGATTCCTCAATAAGCCCAAAATCACTTGTGGATCAACTTTACGCTCATCCATCTATCAAAGTCATTGCCATAACAGACCATAACACGATTGAAGGCTACTCCAAAGTCAAAGAGCTAGCCTCTGCCTATCGTGATATTCTAGTAATTCCAGGCATAGAAGTAGGAACGCCACTAGGTGACTTGATAGTGCTAGGCGTCGAAGAAAAACCTCCTACACCATGGGATATTAAGGACGTGATCGATTTTGCGAAAGAAAGAGGCGGCGTGATCATTGTTCCTCACCCTTACAGAGAGTATGGGTTGGGAAGCTCAGCCAGATACTATGCCGTAGATGCAATAGAAACGTTGAATGGAAACGCACCATCTCACGTCAACCAACTGGCCGAAAACTTGGCGAAAGAACTTAACTTGCCTGGAGTTGCGGGAAGCGATGCTCACAACGCAGATGAACTATGGACAGTCTGCAATCAAATTCAAGCTTCACTGGATGTTGATGAGATTTTTGAAGCCATCAAGAAGGGGTTGGTTAAAGTTTTTTCAACTGGGAAGTCAATACGTTTTTAAAAGAGCACATAGCATGATTACTGAAACAGCGGTTGAAAAAACAAATGGGACAGCTTCAGATCAGGTTTCTGGGTGGTACCCGAGAGGTTGGCAGGATAGCAATAGCGGCAAAGACCGAAAAAACCCAGGTTTTGCTTGACTATGGCGCCATGTTGGACCATGAACCGGGATTTCCAATGCACCTGCCACCGAAAGAGGTAGATGCAATAATTCTATCCCACAGCCACCTAGACCATTCAGGTGCGATTCCGATATATTATATTCAAGGAAAGAAACCGCTTTATACAAATAGACTTACAACTGAGATGAATCAGCTTCTGATCGCCGACTTCATCCATTTGTCCAGTTATTATTTGCCTTTTGAGTTCTTGGAACTTAAGTCAATGATGCTAAACAGCAAGCACGTAGACTTCGACAGTGAGCAAAAAGTCGGAGACATTGGATTCCAATTCAAGAATGCAGGGCACATCCCAGGAAGCGTGCAGATCCTCATTGAGGCCGAGGGAAAAAGATTGCTTTACACCGGCGATTTCAACATTGCAAACACAAGACTGCTTGAAGGCGCAAAGATGAGTTACGGAGACTTGGATGCGGTAATAATCGAAAGCACCTACGCAAACGAAGACCACACCGAACGCTCGGAACTTGAAAGACGCTTCGTGGACGAGTGCACAAGTGTCGTGGAAAGAGGCGGCATAGTTTTGGTGCCGGCTTTCGGAGTTGGCAGAAGTCAAGAACTGGCCTGTGTTCTGGCGGCTCACCACTTTGAATATCCAGTCACCATTGATGGAATGGCTCGTGAGGTAAGCAGAATCATGATGAGTTACCCACAGTTCCTAAAGGACCCCAAAGCTTTCGCCGACGCCATACACTCAACAAACTGGGTTGAAGGATGGAGAGACCGTAGAAGAGCCGCCAAGACGCCCGGTGTCATAATCTCGCCAGCAGGCATGCTGAAGGGAGGACCGGCAGTCTTCTACACTTCGAAGATTGGTAAAAGGTCTGACAATGCAGTCTTCCTCGTGAGCTATCAGATTCCAGGAACACCTGGAAAGGAGTTGCTTGAGAAGAAAATATGCGTCATCGATGGAAAAATGAGGAAAATCAAAGCTCGCGTTGAGCATTTCGATTTTTCATCACATTGCGGAGCAAGCGACCTCAAAGAAGCATTGAAAAGACTTGGCGGAAAACCCAAAGTCTACGTGGTTCACGGTGCAGAGGGTAACTGTGAGCTTCTCGCAAAATGGGCGAAAAGTGAGTTAGGTTTGGAATCAGTAGCCCCGAAAACTGGCGAAACATTCAACATCTAGATGGAATGCGAGCGATGAAAATCGGGATTCTGCGTGTCGGTCAGATAGATATGCAGGCTATTAGCAGAATTCAGGAAAGCTTGAACTCTATTTTCGCAGGTTCTGAATCCGAAGTAACAAATGAAGAGATGTCCTTGCCTGAAGGAGCCTTCAATGAAACGAGGAAACAGCACGATTCAGATACAATTTTGAAAAAAGTAAAAGATTACGCTGAGAAGCAGAACCGATTCGACCACATTTTGGGAATTGTTGATGTCGATATTTTTGTTCAAAGACTGAACTTCGTGTTCGGAGAAGCTGACTGCCCTGGAAAGACAGCGTTAATATCACTATGGCGCCTCAGACCAGAGTTTTATGGGCAGTCTCCAAACAACGAGCTGTTCTATGAAAGGAGTGCAAAAGAAGCTGTTCATGAGCTCGGGCACACTTTGGGATTACAACACTGCCCAAACCCATTCTGCGTGATGCATTTTTCCAATTCAACACATGACACCGACGTGAAAAAGAACTTCTTCTGTACCAACTGCTCTACTGAAGTAGAAGCAACCATGGCAAAACTGGGTGCGAACCTTGAAAGGCAAGTTTAACGCGAAGCCTGTTCACCTTACGCCTGTATTGATCAGTCTGCTAGTCGGGGTCTTGTGTACCTTTCTGGTCAAAGAATCATCAATTGACCTTTATTCGGCAACGCCCTTCCCGGAAGGCATCGGATCACTAGGCAACGGGCTCTACTTTGTCATTCTTGCTGGAATAGGTGCGTCTTTGTTGTATCTGCTGATGAAGCGCAAGAATCTCCGTTTGATCGCCCTTATCACAGGTTTTGCTTTGACAGCTGCGACTTTTCTGGTTTCTACGGTATACCTGTATGCCTTGCTAACAATGTACTACGTCCCATATGAGACCGCATTGGTTTTGGTCCTTGCTATATCGATAACGGTTGTAGCAGACTATGAGATTTTTCGAACAAACGGCATAGGCAACAGTCTGACAATAATGCTGCTTGGTGGATCCCTAGGCGCATTCTTAGGCAAGGCAATACCCACGTTGAGCGCAGTGCTTATCCTCAGTTTTCTTGCCGTGTACGATGTGTTTGCTGTTTATCGAGGTCCAGTCGGAAAGATGGCTCGCGAAGGACTTGAACAACTTCGAGGATTAAGCGTTTCCTTCAAAGATGTACAGATAGGGCTAGGCGATTTGACCTTCTATTCAATGCTTGTAAGTCTTGTACTGTCAAATGCGGGTCCGATTTTCTGCGCCGCATCCGCAATCGGCATACTCAGCGGGGCTTTTCTGGCTTTCAAGCTTTTGGAGAAAAAAGGGATGTTCCCTGGTCTCCCATTTTCCGTGGCTTTGGGTCTTACGCCACTGATTATCTGGCTAGTTCTCTAGACTAGCAAGAGATAGACCAAGAGAAAACCCATTGTCTGCGCTACATAAAGCAGAGAATGGCCAACAGTCTTGTTGTTCATCCAGCCGTTGAAGCTAGTCGATCCAAAGAGAGTGTTGACTCGCCGAAAGATGTAGTCTTGCGACATAAAGTTTTAATCGCCCTTGAATCATCCAAACCTCAACTTAGAAGGTCGTACTCTTGGTTACGTTGAATCTTGACAAGATTTTCAATCCGAAAAGCATCGCCGTCGTTGGAGCCAGTGATGAAGAGGGTTCTGTTGGATATGCTCTCATGAAGAATTTTGTAGATTTGAAGTTTGAAGGGAAGGTTTACCCTGTTAACATTCGGAAACCCGAAGTCCTCGGACTTAAAGCCTATCAGAGCGTGGACCAAATTCCTGAACCAGTTGACCTTGCCGTAATAGCCACGCCGAGCAGAACAGTACCAGACGTGCTTGAAGAATGTGGAAAAGCAGGAATAGGCGGCATAATCATAATTTCGGCTGGATTCAAGGAAATCGGTCCTGAAGGCAAAGCACTGGAACAGAGAATCATCGAAATCAGAAAAAAATACAACATGCGCATTGTTGGACCTAACTGCTTGGGTGCCATTCGCCCGAGCAATCGCCTCAATGCCACGTTCATAAGCAAGATGCCCAAACCAGGCAACATAGCCTTCATATCACAAAGCGGTGCACTGGGCTCGGCTATTCTTGACTGGGCCATACATGAAAACATAGGCTTCAGCAACTTCGTATCGTTGGGCTCAATGATTGACGTTGATTTCGGCGATCTCATAGACTACTTTGGCACCGACCCGAAGACAAGAAGCATCCTCATGTATGTAGAAGGAATAACCCGAGCCCGAGAATTCATGAGTGCAGCCAGGCACTTTGCCAGAACTAAACCGATAATTGTGGTCAAAGCTGGAAAATTCAGTGAAAGCGCAAAAGCAGCTGCGTCGCACACTGGCTCATTGACAGGCGAAGACATGATTTATGACAAGGCGTTCAAACGTGCAGGAATTGTAAGAGTGGATGAAATCGCTGACCTCTTCAACTGTGCTGAAGTCTTGGGCATGCAGCCCCTACCGCAAGGTCCAAACCTCGCCATAATCACAAATGCTGGCGGACCAGGAGTAATGGCTACCGACGCTCTGATTGCCCAAGGAGGAAAACTCGCCAAGCTTAGCCAGAAAACGATGGAGAAACTCAACAATGTTCTACCTCATTACTGGAGCCGAGGAAATCCCATCGACATTCTTGGAGACGCCAAAGCTGACAGGTTCAGAGCAATAGTTGAAGCCTGTTTAGACGATGAAAATATCGATGGAATACTCGTAATATACACTGCCCAAGCCGTGGCTGAGCCTGTTGAAGTTGCAAAAAGCATCGTAGACCTGTACAAAAGCAGAGGATTTCACAACAAGACAATCTTGACTTCGTTCATGGGCTACGGAGTAGTGGAAGACGCCAACCGTATTTTCAATCAAAACAACATTCCAACATACTCCACGCCTGAACAAGCGATTAAAGCTTACCAGTACATGTATCAATACAAACGTAACCTAGAACTACAGTACGAGACCCCCGAAGAGCTACCAGTAGATGTTGTCCCGCCAAAGCGTCCTTTAATGGTGATAATGAGAAACGTTGCGACCGAAAACCGGGAAATAATGAACGAACACGAAGCCAAGACCTTCCTCGAATACTATAACTTGCCAGTAGTAAAGACAAGAGTCGCTAAGAGCGAGGACGAAGTTGCATTTCTGGCTTCGCAACTGGGTTATCCCGTTGTCTTGAAGATTCTCTCCCCTCAAATAGTACACAAGACCGAAGCAGGTGGCGTCCTACTCGACCTCAACAGTGAAGCGGAAGTTAGAAACGCGTACAATAGCATCATAAAAGCAGCTAAAGAATACAATCCAAACGCCGAAATTCTAGGCGTAACGGTGCAACAGATGGTGAAGAAACAAGGCTACGAAGTTATCATCGGCGCAAAAGCTGACCCGCTATTTGGTCCTGTGATACTATTTGGACTGGGCGGCGTCGGAGTTGAACTGTTCAAAGATTTCGCCATTGGAATTCCTCCGCTGAATCAGACTTTGGTGCGAAGAATGATGGAGGAGACCAAAGTTTACCAGCTTCTGAAAGGCTACAGAAACGT